>Ga0209510_1004890_pt1 | contig 11528 bp, 9 predicted proteins | sample BiotimSIPDNA_FD_185749 | JGI IMG/M metagenome (GOLD analysis project Ga0209510, IMG submission 185749) | Anaerobic biogas reactor microbial communites from Washington, USA - Biogas_R1 time_0 SIP DNA (SPAdes) (version 2) | ecosystem: Engineered > Bioreactor > Anaerobic > Unclassified | place...
GTGCGATGTCATGCCACCACGAACAGTTAAAATGCCTTCTGAATAATGCATTCCTTCAATGTCTTCAGGAGATGTTTCCAAACGAACAAGAATGACTTTCTCATTTCTTTTGGTAGCCCATTCGGTGGCATCTTCAGCAGTAAAAACAACCTTTCCACAAGCGGCTCCAGGAGACGCTGCAAGAGCCATAGCGATTGGTTTAGCCTTCTTAAGTGCAATCACATCAAACTGTGGGTGTAAAAGAGCGTCGAGCTGTTTTGGATCGATCATGCAAACAGCTTCTTTCTCATTAATCATCCCTTCATCTACTAAATCGCAAGCAATTTTAAGAGCTGCAGCTGCGGTGCGTTTACCGTTACGTGTTTGTAGCATATAGAGTTTTTTATTTTCAATAGTAAACTCCATATCTTGCATGTCGCGGTAATGTTTCTCTAATTTGTTTGAAATTTCCACAAATTGATCGTAGCATTCAGGCATAATTTCTTTAAGATGATCGATACTCTGTGGAGTGCGTACCCCAGCCACCACATCTTCCCCTTGAGCGTTCATCAAAAATTCGCCATATAATTTGCGTTCGCCAGTAGAAGGGTTACGAGTAAAGGCAACGCCTGTACCAGAAGTATCACCCATATTACCAAATACCATCGCTTGCACGTTTACCGCGGTTCCCCAAGAACCAGGAATATCGTTCATGCGACGATAATAGATAGCGCGTGGGTTATTCCAAGAACGGAACACAGCTTTAATAGCACCCATCAATTGTTCTTTTGGGTCAGAAGGAAAATCGCTTCCAATTTTTTTCTTGTATTCTGCCTTAAATTGATCAGCTAAAAGTTTCAGATCATCTGCAGTGAGTTCAGTGTCTAACTTAACGCCTTTCTTCTCTTTCAATTGATCGATCAGTTCTTCGAAATATTTTTTGCCGACTTCCATAACAACGTCGGAATACATTTGAATAAAACGGCGATACGAATCGTAAGCAAAACGTGGATTTCCAGTTTTTTCTGCAAAAGCCACAACGACAGAATCATTTAAACCAAGATTCAATATCGTATCCATCATCCCAGGCATAGAAGCGCGTGCGCCAGAACGCACAGATACTAAAAGCGGATTTTCGAGATCACCAAATTTTTTCCCAGTAATGGCTTCCATCTTTTCGATGTATTCCATAATTGATTTTTCTAAGTCTTCGCTTATTTTTTCACCATCATCGTAATACTTTGTACAGGCTTCAGTTGAAATTGTAAAACCCTGTGGTACAGGCATTCCAAGATTGGTCATTTCTGCAAGATTCGCGCCCTTTCCTCCGAGGAGTTCGCGCATGGAACCTTTTCCTTCAGAAAATAAATAAACGTACTTTTTGTCCATGTTCATAGACTTCCTTTTTTCTTCTTTTTTTATATGTTACATACAAATGTAGCAAAAAGTTTACAAAAGTGCTTTAATTGGTGGCTGAATTATTGAATTTAAATATTATTATGTCTTTTATGATATTCAATAAATATGATAATTTAATTTATAGTAACAAATAATCTGGTTCATTCTGCCGTCGATTTGACAACATTAAAATCATGAGGAGGGAGATGTTTACTTGAAAAGGGAAGGAAGGTGAGAAAAACTTTTATGCTCGTTGTTGGTGTTTTGCAATTTACAGCGAAATAAATAGGATCAAAAAATGTTTTATTACCTTAATAGAACCTAAATAAAGAAAGAAATAATTGGGACGTTCATTTCTAAAAGAGCTTATACAATATGGATAAAAAATGGGGTATCGTTATTTATATAAAATACTTTGTATGCAATGGCTTATAATCAAATAATCCTAAATAAACTGGTGCAAAGGATAAAGATAAAAAGCAAAAAATAAAAGAAAAAATAATGAAATATAAACAGTTTAAAATAAAAAAAACTTCGACTTTCATCGAAGTTTTTCAGTGCGGTCGGACAGACTTGAACTGTCACAGGATTGCTCCCACTAGCACCTCAAGCTAGCGTGTCTACCATTCCACCACGACCGCGTGGGGTAAACTTTTTCTACGCGTGCAAATATAGATTAGGGCGCATTAGTTTCCAAGGGGGCTTCTGTAGAATTTTCCACAGGACCTTCAGCTGGTAATGCAGGTACTGCTGCTGGAATTGCTGATGGCAATTGAGGAACAACAGTTTCATTTACACTAGAAGATTCTGTCGCTTTTTTCAGATCGGAAACAACTGGTCCTGCATTTTGTCTTGTTGCTACTAAACCAAGAGCGAGAACAACAACAAAGAAAACAATCGCTACAGCGCGTGTTAACTTTTGAATAAATGTAGCAGCTCCAGCTGTTGAAAAAGCAGATTGAGAAGTCATGCCTCCGAGACCTGCTAATCCACCTAATTTATCGTTTTGAATAAGAACGAGTAACATTAGGAATAAGCAAAGAAATACATGCAATACAATTCCGATCCAAAAAAGTGTCGACATTTTTAATTCCTTGAAAACGATGAATTATTGAGCTTCAGCAGCGGCAATGATAGCAAAGAAAGAGTCTGATTTCAAGGCGGCACCACCAATGAGACCCCCATCAATGTCCTTCTGACCGAGAAGACCTTTTGCATTGTCTGGTTTCATGGATCCACCGTATTGAATACGAACGGCTTCAGAAACAGACTCGCCATAAATGTTTTTCATTACAGAACGTACAAAAGCTTGAGTATCTTGAGCTTGTTCATCGGTAGCGACAACGCCTGTACCAATAGCCCATACAGGTTCGTATGCAATGACTGTCTTAAGAGCGTCATCAGCAGAAAGGTCTTGATAAGCACCTTTGATTTGAGTTGTTAAGACGTTTTCTAATATGCCACCGTTTCTTTCTTCTAATGTTTCACCAATGCAGATGATTGGTTTTAGACCAGCACTTAAGGTCTTCTTTACTTTTAAGTTCACAGTTTCTTCTGTTTCATGAAAATACTGACGTTGTTCAGAGTGACCAATAATCACATATTCAGCACCAATTTCTTTAACCATGTCAATGGAAACTTTACCAGTAAAGGCTCCTTGGTCTTTCCAATGGATATCTTGAACAGCTAATTTTACGTTCGTTCCTTTAACCACATCAGCTACTTTTGCGGCAGCAAGATAAGTAGGGGCTATAACAACTTCTGTATTTTTCACATCTTTTACAGCTTCAACGATTTGCTTTGCTAAAGTAACACTTTCAGAAACTGTTTTATTCATTTTCCAATTGCCGGCGATAATATACTGACGCATTGAGAACTCCTTCAGGAGGTTTAAGGTTCAACTTTACGAGTGCAAAGTTAGAAAAAAACACCGCCTATGCTAGACGGTGTTTTAAAGAATTTAATTGTTTTGATAAGAAGTTAAAAAGAACTTCTAAAAAAACGCAAAATTAGTAGTTAGAATAGGATTTTGAGGTTGGTGCAGGGGAGCCACCATAGCGGTCTCCTTCAATGGACTCTAAAACGAGCTCATTTTCGTATCCTTTTAGACGAGCTTGTTCTGGATTTTTCCAAAGTAAACGAGTGATTAGCTTGCCTTCACGAGTATAATACTCCCAAATGCGCCCATCATTTGTTTCTCTATCGGGAGGACCCCATAGTAAATTGACCATGTCGTTAGTCATTCCTTCTTCAATATATCCTTGCTTAAAAACATCTTTTAGACGTTTATCAATCCCCATGCTTTCCTTAATGGCAAAGTACTCGCGTTCATATTCTTTTCTGCCTTCTCCGCGCTCAATTAAGATCGGCGACGAATATCTGCTTGCGCAACCGAAAAACACTAAGCTACAAAGCCCCAGTAGAATCCATTTAGTCATCTTCATAATCTCTCCTTAAAGGCGTAAAGATATAGGGAAAATAAGAATTTATAATGAAAGTAGTATGATAATTTTATAATTTATTCGCAAATATAACAATAAAAATAAAATGTTAAAGAAAACTTTACTTCTAACTTTCTTGATATGCCCTTCTCTTTGGTCGTTTACTTATGATCAGCACGGCATTTTAGGCCTTGACTATGGTCCTAACATTTCCTGGACATTTGCGGGTAACACTCCCATTTCTTTTGGTCAGTGGTTACCTCAATTCACTGGTTCCTTGGACTATAATTGGATAGAGCCTCTTGGAGAACGTCTTCCTTATGGTGAAGAAATTGGTTTTAGAGAAGCTTTTTTAAGACTTCAAGCATCAATACAAACTTCTCCTTTTTATGGCGGGTTTATGGTTGGAATGGGCCTTCGTCCTTTTAAGACCAATCCTCAAGTGGAAGTCCGTTTTTTATATCAAAGTACGATATACTACAATTCTAACATAGAGATGGTATTAGCTGATTCTACTGGCGGTGGTTCAATTTCGGACTCTTGGAATGCAGATTATGTCTTAGATCATGTATGGAGTCAAGAATTTTCAAGAGTTGATTTTTCACAGAATTTTAACGTTTGGGTCGATTTTGATTTTGCATTTAGAAGTGGATCGATTATGGGTTTAGGTGGGCATTTTACACTGACCGATATTCAGACGAAACATGATAATAAAAGTTATGATTATGAACGAAATCTTCCTGTTTTTAGTCGAGACTACATTTTTGAATTAATCTTTTTCCACCATATTCATTTAAGCGATAAATGGAACTTTGTCTATTATTTGAATGGCTATCAAACTGGTTTTTTAAGAAATGATGATGGAACTATTTTAAAAGAATCATTGAGTTATGGTAAAATCATGGCAGGAATAAATTTCCAATCAGAAAATAAACTTCGCTCTTTTACTGTGACTCCTGGATTTTGGTTCCGCCCTAAAAAAGGGCAATATAATGGAACTTTATTGCAGCAGTTCCTTATCCATTTGCAATATCAAGGGCATTTTTCTTTTCCTTTCCGTTCTAGGAAGTAAAAGAGAATTTATTCTTCCGTTTTTAGATTGAACATTTTTTAGTAAGGGATCCATCGGTATCTTGGATTCAATTGGATATGCAGAACGAATCCATAAAGAGCCTGTACTTTCAGGACTATTAATATCTAAGATTGCTGGCAATAAGGCATCATTAAAGTTTTTCCAAGAATGAATGGTAACGTCTCGAGATAAGCCTCTGTTTCCACGCATTCTGATCTTTGTTGGTGACGTTTCGCTATTGAGAACTAAAGAATACCACGTCTGAGAGTAGGCCGTTGCAAAAATAAAATTAGCCTTGGCACTTGAGTCTTGACAAAAGAAAGAACCATTCGCTAGTAGATCTAAATCATCCCAATGAATAGGAGTGTTCCCTATTTTTTCTTTTAGATGATGAGTAGCCATTTGGCGCTTTACGTTTTCTGGTTGAATCCATAGGACTCGGTAGTCATTAGTAGAAATAAATAGAAATGATCTTTTACCAGAAAGATAAACATAAAAGGAGTCTGGGGCTTGTTCGTGATGTCTCCAAGAAACATCTATATGGGATCGGCTTTTTTCACTATTAATAAAACGTCCCTCGAAATTAATTAGAAAAGATTTTTCTACTAGTGATTGATAACAAATATCTTGAGCAAAGATTTGTCCCATAAAAACAAAAAGCAAGAATAAAGAAAAAAAGCGCATAGTTACCAATTTATATAATAGACTTCGTCTTAATAATAATAAAAATAGTAACTATGGCTTATAGGAATCACTCATGGAAGTTGGTACATGGCTAAACCAAACTTTTGAGATATCCCGTTTTATTCTTCTGTACTTGAAGAGTTTTCGGATTCAACAGAAAGAGCGTCATCTGCTCCAAGACTAAATAATTGAACATCCTTCATATTTTCGCGAATTTGGATTTCTAATTTTGCCGTAATATCAGGATTGTTCTTTAGGAATAATCGAGCATTTTCTCTACCTTGGCCGATGCGTTCACTGTTGTAAGAGAACCAAGAGCCACTTTTTTCTATCAGTTCAAGTTCAACCGCAAGATCAAGTATAGATGCTTCTCTTGAAATACCTTGGCCATATAGAATATCAAATTCACATTGTAAGAATGGAGCGGCTACTTTGTTTTTTACCACTTTAATTCTGGTTCTATTTCCAATGACGTCTTCGCCATTTTTAATTGCTGCGATACGGCGAATATCAATGCGTTGAGTCGCATAGAATTTAAGAGCATTACCACCAGTAGTTGTTTCTGGGTTACCAAACATAACACCGATTTTCATTCTAAGCTGATTAATGAAGAGTAGACAAGTGTTAGATTTAGATAAGATCCCCGTGAGCTTTCTGAGTGCTTGAGACATAAGCCTTGCTTGTAAGCCCATGTGGCTATCGCCCATTTCACCATTGATTTCTGCTTGAGGTACAAGAGCTGCGACGGAGTCTACAACAATAATATCAACTGCTCCTGAACGAACCAGAGTTTCTGCTATATCTAAAGCTTGTTCTCCTGTATCTGGTTGAGAAACGAGAAGCTCCTCGATTTTGACGCCTAATTTACGAGCGTAAGTGGCATCAAAAGCATGTTCTGCATCAATAAAAGCAGCGACGCCTCCAAGTTTTTGAGCTTCAGCAATAGCATGAAGAGTGAGTGTTGTTTTTCCAGAAGATTCAGGCCCGTAGATTTCAATAATACGACCTCTTGGAAAACCCCCTACACCTAGAGCCATATCTAACTGAATGCAGCCGCTTGGAATTACGGGAATATCTTGAATAGGCTGACTTCCTAAAGTCATAATAGAGCCTTTTCCGTAATTTTTTTCAATTTGTGCAATTGCAGCCTCTACGGCTTTTGCCCTTTCGTTCTTAGGTGAGGTTGCTTCAGCTGCTGTTTTCTTTGCCATATTTTTCTCCGATTGTTCTTTTGCTCTGATTAGGAGCGATTGTTTATTAATATAATAATTACTGCACTTTCGAGCAAGTGTTTTTTTTGTTCAGTATTGAAAGTCGTAAACGATTCAATACTTTATAAACGCTTTTCATTTGGATTTCTCCGCGGTTTCCTAAAAAAATTTCAGAAAAAGCAATTTTTTGTTGTTTTGAGGCAATGGCCATCCAAACTAAGCCTACAGGTTTCTCTTTTGTGCCTCCAGTTGGCCCTGCAATTCCAGAAGTGGCGATTCCCCAGTCACAATTTAAGACGTTAAGAGTGTGCTCTGCCATAGATAAAACAGTGGCTTCACTGACGGCGCCTTCTGTTTTAAGGATTTCTTCTGGGACATGAAGTATTTTTGTTTTTATTTCATTTTGATAAGCGACCACTCCTCCCTTAAAAACAAGAGAAGATCCAGATTCTTTCACTATTTCAGAGGCAAGTAAGCCACCAGTACAGGATTCTGCAACTCCAAGAAATTGATTTTTCTCTTTTAAAAGAGTCATAATGACTTGAATTAAATTTTCTCCATTATCAGAAATAAGAATTTGGTCTGCTTTGTCTCCGAGAGAATTCACAAATTGGTCTCTTGCTTTGGTAAGAGCTTCTTTTGATTTAGATGTGTAAAGGCGAAATAGTAAGCAGTCTATCATAGGAAGGCTACTCCAATAAACGCCATTTTCAAATTCAAATGTCCTAAGTAGTGCTTCCAAAGCCGATTCAGAAAGCCCAAATAAGCGTAAATCTTGATGATACCAAGTTGTGGTACTTATAGATTGGAGCCAAGGGACTAAATGAACTTGAAACATTTTTTTCATTTCAGATGGGACTCCTGGTAAACAGAATAAATGCAGGTCTCCTTCGTCTATTTGAAAACCTGGAGCACTTCCGACTGGATTTTCTAAAATGATCGATCCTTCTGGGAAACAAGCTTGAATATGATTCGTTTCTATATAGGTTAAGTTCCTTTTTTGAAACCAAGCTTTAATTTTTTCTTCACAATTAACGTTATAAACTAGCGGTTTTCCAAATGTTTCAGCGATCAATTCTCGTGTTTTATCGTCTGCAGTGGGGCCAAGTCCGCCAGTAATAATGACTATGGAAACGTTTGCTTCTTTTAACATTTTAAATGTCTTATTCCAATAAGAGGCATCATCTGGTAGAGCTAGGTGATAAGCGATCTTAAAACCTAATTGACGGCATTCATTGGATAGCCAGTGAGCGTTTGTATTTAAGGTGAACCCTTGGGTGAGTTCTGTACCGATAGAGATGAGTGCGACTTCTGGTGTTGACATTGTATTTCCTTATTTCTAAAACTAGAATAGATTTTTGACAGTTTTTGTCAAAACGAAGAAAAACGCCATTTTCGAGAGAAAGGGCTTGTAAAAGATAGGTAAGCATGATTAAACGGACTTTATTTTTTATCTTTATCTTCCAATGGATTTAATTCTTAAATGGCTTGTTGCTGTTTTTTTGTCTTTATCGATGTTTATCGGTCTGGCATTTGCAGATGATTCTCCTCTAGTTCGAGGGAAAACAGGGATAGAGGCTTTAGATACTTTAGCAACTTATGAATGGGACGTTCCTACTAAGCGTAACTCTCTTCCCTTAACGTTGCTTTCGGGAATTTTACCTGGTGGAGCTCAGATTTATTCGGAGCATTATATTCGCGGAGGCTTTTTAGTTGGGATTGAAATTGCCTTAGTCTATGAAGTGTTTATTAATAAATCTTTTCAGCAAGATAGACGATTTAAGCTAGCTCGTCCGTTACAAGATTCTGTTGCTTTTTATAATAATCTAATTCGAAATACGTCTGATATAGATACGATATCTTCTTTACACTTGAAGCGATTAGGCTTTATCAATAATATCAAGCGAATCAGTGATAAAAAAATGGAAGAGGAAGATTTGCGTAAAGCAGAGTTCGCGTGGCTTGTAGGCTTACACCTCTATGGTTTTGTGGATGGATTTGGTATTTGGTGGAATAACCAACACCGAAATATGGAATTAAAGTCTTCAAAGAAAGCGGTCTTACTTGCTTTGATCCCTGGTCTAGGTCAAATGTATAATGAGGAGTTTGGCAAAGCGGGTTTGCTTTATATGGGTTTAACAGGAGCTTTCGCGAGTATTCACACAAGTCAAAAAGTGGTGGAGTATTATTTAGAAAGACGAAGAATCATAACTGCTGAAGCAGCGTCTTCTACCGAGATAGAATACCTGACAGAGAGAATTACGTATTATCGTAAAAATCGAAATCAGTATATTTGGGGAGCAGCGTTAATTTATCTGTATTCTATTGGCGATGCTTTTGTAGATGCTATGATGAGCGATTTTGATAACCCCGTTCATTTTGCCATTTTACCAAATTTTAAGGGTGGCTTGCAAGCGGCTTTTTTATTGGACTTTTAAGGGAACCTTCTAATTAATCAACGCCTAAAGGGGGTTGAGGTAATCCTTGATGAATGGTATCAAAACGTCCTTGAATACGGCCATTCTTGTCTGCTTCAAATTCAAAACGAGTTACCATAGAATACCCGAATTTCCCTTCTATGAAGTCATTTTCTGGAACACCACAAAAGGTATGTTGTAAAGAAGCAATGACACCAGCGTGAGTCACCCAGGCAATTTCTCCCATATCCATAGAACTTTCGATGGCTTTTGAAACACGTATATCTACATCTCGAAATGATTCGCCATTCCCTGGGAAACGATAACCTCTTAGATCTGCTTTCCATGAGTCCATTTCATGGCTTGGAACATCTACGAGCCGTACATTTTCCCAGTGGCCAAAAAAGAGTTCGATAATATCTTCATTAATTTCAAAAGGGATACTTAAATGTTCGCTGACTTTTTCTGCAAGTCGCTTGCACCTTAGAAGGGGGCTTGAGAAAAGTCGATTGATTTTTGCTGTTTTTAGTGCTTCTAATGCAGGGGGGTATTCAGTTTCAAAAGAGGGAGATACATCGAAATCAGTTCTACCATAACAAACTTGATTAATATTAAGAGGCTTTGTGTGTCTAATAGTCCATAAAATCATAAAAACAGCATAAAAAAAGACGTTAAATACGCCTAAGTAGAAAAAAAGGGGTGAGGAATGTAAAAAAAGTCCTAGACTACCTGCAGCACATAAAAATTCACAAGTCCGTTGCTGCTTTCGCCCTGGCGAGTTGCCCGCAAATAGTCATTGCGCAGGGTCTAGGAAAAAAGAATATAGCAATATAATTCTTTTTTTCATTTTTTATTTGTAAAAAAAAAATGAGGATATAAAAATAGAACCGTTTGTGTAAAAAAAACACAATACCATAATAAGAATGTAAGTCTATCATGCTCAATCATTTGCACTTTTTTTTTTAGAACTATGCAAAAAGGAGCAACAACCATCATCTTTTTTTGGATTTTTTTCAAAAAAAGCAATCATTAGTTGTATTTTTTAATGTATTTATCTACATTTAATCATGTAAAAATTATTTTACATCAATAAAACGCCCTATGACTAGTAATTTCTTTGAACTTAATATGTTTTTTTCTATTTATTCCGTTGTTGTTATTCTAGGTTAGAATATTGTGTGTGTTTTTTTCTTGGGGGATTATCTTATGTTTATGAAAAAAATGGAGCAGATAATAAAAATCGGAAGCGTCCTATGTCTATTCTTCGCGGCATCGCCTTTTGCCGCGTCGATTGCTCCTCTCTATTTTGATAGTGTTGCACCTGAAAATCAGCAGCAATACTGGGATGACCTAATGAAGTACAAGCTCTGGGGCACACGCGGGATTGTATTCAACAAGGAAAATGTGACTATTGCAGAGCAAAGTGGTTATAGTGGTACAGCACATGGCCCTGTTATTTTTAATAATGGACGACACAATGTAGGTGGCCCAATTCTGGTTGGAGGCAAGCTTCAGTTTGCACCAGGGAATACCTCAATGGCGAATGATACTCTCTTTAGTGGCTACGTTCGAGTTTTGGATTCTGTGTTGATAGCAGATTGGAGAGGTAATCCTGATGGGGATATCTCAAAATCTTTTTATAAGGCTATTTACTGTGTAGCTGGTGGTGTTCGAACGAATGGTTCTATTTCTGGTGATGGTGGAATAGGCGTTTGGGTAGATTCTGTGACTACTTTTTACGGCACTGCAGTTAATAATAATGGTACTCCTGTTTCTGCTGATGGAAGTTATGGAGACTGCCCTTCTGAAGTGCCTCCAGTAGATACCCATCTGTCTGTGCCATTATGGACCAAGCCAGATACAATTTCTTGGGGAGCTGCTGTTGAAGTTTCTAATTCGACTCCTAGTAAAATTGCCTACATTCATGTACCGCCAGAGGATTTAGCTGTAGGGGATACGGGTACTTATGATATGTACCTCACTAGAATTCGCATGCTGGGTTCAACAGGTCTTAAAGTGTTTGTGTTGATGCCTCCAGGCGGTCGTTTAACTCGTATTCTGTTACAAGAACAATTGCAGGTAGATCGTTCAGCAAATGATGCTAATATTCGTGTTGTATATGCCAATAGTGATGCTACATTTGATCGTGCGACAATGCAATGGACTTGGGATTCTTCCAAAGCAACTTTTGTAACTAATGATGAGTATGCGGGTAATTTGTTAATCTATTCCCCAACTGGAATTTCTTGGAGTGCTATGGTGAATCCAATATTTCAGGGCACTTTCATGACTCCTGGAATATTTTCTATCAAGGATCATTTCACAT
>Ga0209510_1004891_pt1 | contig 11528 bp, 8 predicted proteins | sample BiotimSIPDNA_FD_185749 | JGI IMG/M metagenome (GOLD analysis project Ga0209510, IMG submission 185749) | Anaerobic biogas reactor microbial communites from Washington, USA - Biogas_R1 time_0 SIP DNA (SPAdes) (version 2) | ecosystem: Engineered > Bioreactor > Anaerobic > Unclassified | place...
CCTCTTGCAGCAAGCCCGGACCTTTGAAAGTCAGCCGTGCCTGGTCGTCTTTGCGCAGGCGCAGGACCTGACGAGCCGTCACCAAGCGCTGGTCAGGTGTGTCATAACGCAGGTTTAGTTCGTGTACACGCGGGCGGGCGCAGACCAACCCCAAGTTTTGAATTTTGTGGGTGAATCCCTCGTAGTCTTTGATTAAAAATTTGACTTCAATTTCCTGATCCATCGCGTTGATCCTTTCGCTTTGTTTGAGTTGTGTAAAACCATAGTAACAAGATCCAGAGTAAATGCAGAGCGGCCATAAAAATGCTGTTGCTGCCTTGTTGTGAGGGAGCCCAGAGGAAGAGACGCTCTGCCCAGTAGCCAAGAATGTTAAGCAAAACGGCAAAAATGATGACAGGTAGGTGCCAGTCTCGTTTTGTACGCAGCGTAAACCAGGCAAAAAGATTGACCACAGCAAATAACAACCCGACGCCGATCATATAGGCTGTCAGCCAGGGCTGCAGACCTAATTCGGAGACCGTTTCTCTTTGCTGCCAGGCCGCCCAGGAGCGCATCAGCCCAACCGCCCCCGACAATAGCAGCGACAGCCGCAGCAAACTTTCTGAAACAGAATTCAGAAAAGATTTTTTCTTTGATAAGGCTAAGTCGCTTTCAGTCATCCAGGACCCCGATGTTTTCAAGATCGGTCAGGTGACCCAGCCCTGCCAAAGTTTGCTGAACGATTTTTTCACCGCCCGCTTTGAGGATGACCGCGGTGGGGCTGAGAGATTCACCCAACCAGCGCGCGGCGGCTGACTCCCGCAGCGTTTGCAGCAGTTCAGGCGAACTCAGGCGCAGGACCGTGTGGCTTTCTATGCTGGCTGTCATGCCTTCTGATTCCCAGCCTTTGATGGCCTCATACAAAACCGGCGGCAGGCCGTTTTCGGCATGATTGCGCAGCAGTTGGATCAGGTGCTTGGGGCGTAAACCCTGTTGCCCGGCCAGGCTCAATGAAGTGGGAGTGAGCTGATATTGGTATAGCTCTGGCGTCAGGCTTAGCCACTCGCTGAAACGGGATATTTGGTAGCGAATCAGGCGTTGTGACCGGTCGGTCATACTGATTTTCCCCGTTGAAGTGAGCTTGAACAGCTCATTTTCAGGTTCTGTCTCTGTCAGGCTCTCAAGACCTTCCATCAGTTGAAGGCTGTTTTTCAAACGAAAAAGATGTCCTTCTGGGGGTTGCTTGGTCCTGCCGGTATCAGCCAATCCCAAAAGCGGCAGCATCCTCAGCAGGAGAAATTCGAGGTAAGCCCCCTCCACCTGCGGCCAGCTTTCAAAGCCAGTCAGCAGGTCAGGTGCTTGCCCTTCTTTTAAAATGGTCCAGCTAAAGTAGTCCTCTTGTTGGCGCAAAAAATCGGGCTGGTTTTGCCTGACCAGGTCCGCAAAATCCTGCAGCGAAAACCAAAGCTCAACCTGCTGCTTTTTCAAAAGCTCAAAAACGCTCTGACGGATTTTGGCTAGATCAAGCTCTCGTGCTGGCTCCAGGTTGAGACCGGGCAGAAAGCTTAGTTCATTAAATTGAGTCGAAGTCAACCACTGCCTGGCCAGCCACGACAAAGCTTCTGCTCTGGGTAGCTCCAGAAAATTGCGCGCCAAATCGGTGGGCTGCACGGTCTCATCCAGCAAGCCTGTTCCATTTAACAGCGCTTGCAGCAGCGTCCAATTTGGCATATCAGCAGTCTGCTTGGCCAGATACTTGGAAGGCTCTTTGAAGCGCAGCGCCGCCAAAAGCGTGCAGGCGTTGTCCAGAACGCGGGATGAGGCCAGGGTTTGCAGGCTTACCTTTGATTCATCCCCAAATGGGGGCAGGTCCTGGCTGAGTTGCAGCGGCACAAGCTCATCTGGCAGGAGGGGCAGCAGTTCATCAGGGATGTAGGCCATTTCCTGGAGTTCCTCCCCCACCCGCAAAAAATCTCTGCCGATCAAGCCGTGATACCACAGCCGCTCGCTTTCTGATTTGGGGAAATCCCAGGGTTTTTCTTTTTTTCGTTTGGCTTGGCCCAGGGCGCGGATCTCTCCGAAGCGATGCGAAAAAGAAGACCAGAGCATTTTGCCCCCGTTGGCTTTGAGGAGCATGAGGGCGGTTTGAGCAGACTCCGGCAGGCTGTCCAGGTGAGCAACAACCTGGTCCGCTTCAGCCAGGTTAAGAGCCAGTGTCAGCAAAAGGCTTTCCTTATCCTGCTCAGGTGCGTCGATAGCCCACAACTGCGCTAGTTGCTGCAGCTGGTCGATTTCAAAAGAACGTAAACTGGTGGCAAGTCCGGGCATCTTGATTTGGAGTATACATCAAATTTTGCCCCCGTTCTGAGAGAAAGAGGGCTTAAAAGACATAAGTACAGGCGCGCTAAAATCAGATCCGGACAGAGGTTGAAGATCTGAGAACAAATTTATTCGATTTTGAGAGCCCGCACGCCGTCGATGGCGGAAATTTGTTCAACCATGTTTTCAACTTTTTCGCTGCGGTTGAAGCGAGCTGCGATCTCAATGCGCAAATGTTTGTTTTTGATGCTCTTCTGAACGGAAAAATCCAACAATTGATCTGCGATTTGCCCGATGGTTTTGCGCACTTCACGGATGACACCCTTGCGGTCATGCACGTCAACAACGATATTGCGGATAACATTGATGCGGACAAATTTCTTTTCAAGGACTTCCAGTACAGACAGAACAGCCATGATCACAACGGTAGTAATCGTAGCTACCAGGTAATAACCCATTCCCACAGCCATGCCCACGATAGCCATGGTCCAAAGCGTTGTGGCGGTGGTGAGCCCTTTGACGTTATAACCATAGCGCAGGATAGCGCCAGCGCCTAAAAAACCGATGCCAGATACCACTTGCGCGGCCATACGGGACGGATCGGTGCCGGCTTGGTCGGCAATATTAATGGAGAGCATCATGGTCAAACAAGCGCCAACCACCAAAATCATGTGCGTGCGCAAACCCGCGGGTTGGCTGTCACGCTCGCGTTCAAAACCTATGATGCCGCCCAGAATCAGGGCAAGCCCCATTCTGAGTAACATTTGTGTAAATCCAATTTCTTCCATAGTAACAAGCCTTTTTTCAGGTTAAAAGTAGTAAAAGAAGAAAAAGTATTATATCACAGACGTTAATCAGCCGTTAACCTGTATACAGGGCTTGACCAAGCCAGTGTTTTTGAAAAAAAGCCCTCCGCCTGAAACAGGGGAGGGCAAAATTCGATTAGGGAAGTTCTGGCAGCGCTTCTTTGTTAGCGCAGATCAAGCCGACCAGTCCGCGCCCGGTGTGAGCGCCCAGGGCAGTGCCAAGCTTGACGTCTGTCAGCCATTCCACTGAATACAGTTTGTCCATAGCCTCTTTTAGCAGCGCTCCGCCATCCGGGTTTGCGGCTGTGCAGATTTGAGCAACCAGCTTTGAGCCTTCAGGGTGTTCTTTGAGCGCCAGCTCAGTGATGCCGGTAATGGCTTTCTGGAAAGAGCGCTTCTTGATTTTGTCGTAATATTTGCCGTCTTCCTTGCTGACCTCGATCACAGGTTTGATGCCCAGCAGGGAGGCAAGCAGCCCTTTCAGGTGGCTGATACGCCCGCCGGCGATCAGATATTTCAGATCAGGCAGGGTGAAGTGCGTGGTTGTGGCAGCCTGGATCTGAGCAAGCTTGCTGATGATCTCATCCATCGATTTGCCAGCTTGCTGCATTTTTGCGGCTGCGGTAACCTGCCAGGCCTGCCCTGCTGAAAGGGTGAGCGTGTCGATCAGGTGAATGCGGGCATCTTTGATCATCTCGGCGGCTTGTTTGGCCACGTTGAAGGTGGCGCTCAGACCGGAAGAAATATGAATGGAAAGGATCTCTTCGCCTTCTTCAGCAAATTTCTTGTAGATCTCCGCAAAATCGCCAATCGAAGGTGTGGAGGTGATCGGCATGCTGGGGCTGGCGTCCATCAGGTCATAAAAATGATCAGTTTCAATGTCCACACCGGCCTGGTAGGACACGCCGTCAACTTCGACCTTGAGGGGGACCATGGTCACGCCAATTTGCTGGCAATCTTCAAAGGAGAGGTCGGCTCCGCTGTCTGTTACGATTTTCATAATTACCTCGTTGGTTTCTTGATTAGGTGGCAGGAAAAATCAAGGCCTGTGAGGTCAATGATCTTTCTGATTTCTCTTAAATTTTACCTTATCCAGCCAGCCAAGTACATTTGTATAGATAAGATATTACAAATGTCAATTTTTTGGCTGTGGTGTTTGTGAGAGATAAGTCAGAATCAATGTTAGTACAAAGATTGGTTGAACTGCTTTAAACCTTAGTATCTCTGCTGTGCACCCGTCATCGCGAGCCTCTTTTACAACGCGATCTCTCTGATCTGCGCCCGTCATCGCGAGCTTCTTTTGCGACGCGATCTCTCTACTCTGCACCCGTCATCGCGAGCCTCTTTTGCGACGCGATCTCTATGTTATGTGCCTGTCATCGTGAGCCTCATTTGCGACGCGATCTCTATGCTGTGTATCCGTCATCGCGAGCCTATTTTGCGACGCGATCTCTCCAATCTTCACCCGTCACCGCGAGCCTATTTTGCGACGCGATCTCTCCAATCTTCACCCGTCATCGCGAGTTTCTTTTGCGACGCGATCTCTCCAATCTGCACCCGTCATCGTGAGCCTCTATTGCAACACGATCTCTCTGCTCTAAATCCGTCATCGCGAGCTTCTTTTGCGACGCGATCTCTCTGCTGTGTATCCGTCATCGCGAGCCTCTTTTGCGACGCGATCTCTATGTTATGTGCCTGTCATCGTGAGCCTCATTTGCGACGCGATCTCTATGTTATGTGCCTGTCATCGTGAGCCTCATTTGCGACGCGATCTCTATGTTATGTGCCTGTCATCGTGAGCCTCATTTGCGAAGCGATCTCTCTGCTCTGCATCCGTCATCGTGAGCCTCATTTGCGACGCGATCTCTCCAATCTGCACCCTTCATCGCGAGCTGACTGCGAGATTGCTTCATCACTTCGCCATACCAACACTCACACACCACTTGAGGCAACATGGCAAAGTGATTCGCAATGACGGAGTGTTTGTCATCGCAAACTTCTTTTGCGGCGCGATCTCTCTAATCTGTACCCGTCATCGCGAGCCTCTTTTGCGAAGCGATCTCTCTGAACCGCACCCGTCATCGCGAACTTCTTTTGCGACACGCAGTGTACAGAATAAGCGCTCTCATTCTTACAAGTAGAAGTCCTCAGACAAATCACGCCAATCTGGATTAATTGATTCGATCAGATTTATCTTCTTAGCCCTGGAACCACCTTTAATCTGTTTTTCTCTCCGAATTGCCGAAACAATGTCCCCGCTACATTCAAAATAGACAAGCTTAAACGCCTTGTATCTGTAGGCGAAATCTTTACTAGTAGCATTTTTGTGTTCATACAGACGTTTCATAAGATTACTTGTAACTCCAGTATATAAGACAGTATTAGCCTTATTCGTGAGTATGTAAACACAGTTTGTGTCAGGGTTCATGGCTTACTCCTTGAATGGAAATTGTAATGCAGGTGAATAGGAGTGAGAAAATTCTAATCCACACCCGTCATCGCGAGCCTCTTTTGCGACGCGATCTCTCTTTTTGCCTTTCGTACCAGCCAGTCCATGTCCTGACTGCGAGATTGCTTCATCACTTCGCCATACCAATGCTCACACATTACTTAAGGCAACATGGCAAAGTGATTCGCAATGACGGAGTAGTTGTCATCGCGAGCCTCCTTTGCGACGCGATCTCTCTGATCTGCACCCGTCATCGCGAGCCTCTCTTGCGACGCGATCTCTCTTTTTGCCTTTCGTACCAGCCAGTCCATGTCCTGACTGCGAGATTGCTTCATCACTTTGCCATAACAACACTCACACAGCATTTGAGGCAACATGGCAAAGTGATTCGCAAGGACGGAGTGGTTGTCACCACGAGCTTCTTTTGCGACGCGATCTCTCCAATCTGGACCCGTCATCGCGAGCCTCTCTTGCGACGCGATCTCTCTGATCTGCACCCGTCATCGCGAGCCTCTCTTGCGACGCGATCTCTCTACTCTGCACCCGTCAGGGCACGTCCTAACTGCGAGATTGCTTCATCACCTCGCCATACCAACACTCACACACCATTTGAGGCAACATAGCAAAGTGATTCGCAATGACGGAGTGGTTGTCACCGCGAGCTTCTTTTGCGAAGCGATCTCTCTCATCTGCATCTGTCATCGCGAGCCTCTTTTGCGATGCGATCTCTCTTCTCATCTTTTGTACCAACCAGTCCACGTCCTGACAGCGAGATTGCTTCGTCACTTCGCCATACCAAAACTCACACACCACTTGAAGTAACATGGCAAAGTGATTCGCAATGACGAAGTGGTTGTCATCGCGAGCTTCTTCTGCGACGCGATCTCTCTGATCTGCACCAGCCAGTCCATGTCCTGCCCGCAAGAATGCTGAAGGGTAAAAAAAGGGGAAACTCAGGAGAGATAATATTGGTGCAAAAATTAAGTAAATGCTTTAAAAAAAGCCAAAAAATGGACAGTAATTATGATACTATTATAAAAGTGTTCACAACCCTATTCACTCACTTTGGAGGAAACGATATGAAATCCAAGCAAAAACCATTGTATCTGCTGATGGTCCTTGCCCTGCTGGCAGGACTGATCGGCTTCCAGCCGGCACAGCCGGTTCAGGCCGGTTCTCAAGCCCTTAGAATTAGCCAGGCTTACGGAGGCGGGGGGAACAGCGGCTCCACTTACACCCACGATTTTATCGAACTTTACAACTCTGGTAGCACACCAATCGATCTTAATGGCTGGAGTGTTCAATATGCTTCGTCAAAAGGAACTTCCTGGTCGAAAACAGAGCTTTCGGGAACAATCCCCGCTAACGGATATTTCCTGATACAAGAAGCAAAAGGGTTAGGAGGTACTACCCCATTACCTACACCAGATGTTATAGGTACCATAGCTATGGGTGCCACTGGTTTTAAGGTAGCCTTGGTTGATTCAACCACACTCTTGACAGGCGCATGTCCGATTGGTTATATTGATTTAATCGGGGCAGGAACGACAGCAAGTTGTTATGAAGGCGGTGGCCGAGCACCCGCCCCATCCAACACCACTGCGATAATTCGCAATGTTAATGGCTGTATGGATACAGACAATAATAACTTGGATTTTCAAGCTGGCTCACCGACCCCGAGGAATTCTGCATCTACAGCCTTTGCTTGCCCTGTCGGAGTGATAAGCACAGTCCCGGCTGATAACGCGGAGAATGTTGCAGTTGATGCCGACATCACCATCCTCTTCAGCGAGGCAGTAATAGTGACAGGCGATTGGTTCACCATCTCCTGTACCAAATCTGGCAATCATACAGCTGCGATGACCGACGCTGATCCGGTCTTTACACTTGCTCCTGCCCCTGCTTTTTCTACCAGCGAAACTTGCACAGTGACAATTCTGGCTGATTACGTCGATGCTGATGATGCAGTCCCTGATCCTTTCTTGATAGATGATTACAGCTTCACCTTTGACACCGTGCAAGCATGCGGTGACCCGTTTACACCGATTTACAAGATCCAGGGCTCAGGTGATACTTCACCACTGGTTGGCGACACAATTTCCACCGAAGGTATAGTGGTGGGAGATTTCCAGGTCGGCGGGAAGGACGGTTTCTACATCCAGGATGAAACTGGTGATGGAGATGACGCGACTTCGGACGGTATATTTGTCTACTACAAAACTGCTCCGGATGTAAACGTGGGTGACAAGCTCCGCCTGACCGGCGCTGTCAGTGAATACAATGGATTGACTCAGGTCACAGGCTCGTTCTTGCAAACCTGCTCGACCGGCAACACCATTACACCAGTTGAGTTGAGCCTGCCTTTTGAAAGCACAAACCACGAGCACCTGGAAGGGATGTTAGTGGCCTTCCCACAAGCCCTGGTCATTTCTGAATATTTCAATTTTGACCGTTACGGTGAGCTTCTGCTTACTTCAGAACGCCACAGCAACCCAACAGCCGTGGTGGAACCCGGGCAGGATGCCATTGACATGGCGGAATATCACCTGTTGGACAGTATTGCTGTGGATGATGGCTCCAGCTATGAAAACCCCAGTTTCCTGCGCCATCCTGATGGCTCTGAATTTGGCTTGGACAATTACTTCCGCGGTGGAGATACTGTTGCAGATCTTACCGGTGTGATGGACTACAACTATGGCGCATATAAGATCCAACCGGTCGGCACTGCGATTTATGAAGCTGTTAACCCGCGCACGGACGCACCAGAACTTGTCCCTGGTGAAATCCGCATCGCCAGCCTGAACGTTCTCAACTATTTTGTCACCATTGATGAAGGCCCTGACATTTGCGGTCCATTAAGTAATATGGATTGCCGTGGCGCTGATGATGCCAACGAATTAGAACGACAACAAGCCAAGATCATCAACGCGATCCTAGGCATGGATGCTGATATCGTTGGTTTGATCGAAATTGAAAACGAACATCCTGAGTTAGATAATGATGCGCCTGTGATCAGCCTGGTTGAGTTACTGAATGCAGAAGCTGGAGCTGGCACCTACGACTACATCGCGACTGGTCCAATCGGCACAGATGCGATCAAACAAGCCATTCTCTATAAAACAGAAAAAGTGGTTGCGGTCGGTGACCCTGCTATTCTTGACTCAAGCGTGGACCCAGACTTCATTGATGATCTCAACCGTCCTTCCTTGGCACAGTCTTTTGAAGACAAAATTACCGGTGAAATCTTTACCGTGTCTGTTAACCATCTGAAATCCAAGGGCTCGGCTTGTGATGGTGATCCGGACCTTGGTGATGGAGCCGGAAACTGCAACCTGACCCGTAAAGCTGCCGCAGAAGCTCTGGTTGAGTGGCTTGAAACTGACCCAACCGACACCGGTTCGGATATGTACCTGATCATCGGCGATCTGAACTCATATACGATGGAAGACCCGATCGATATGATCAAACTTGGCGCGGACGATACCGCGGAAACCGCGGACGACTACTTCAACCTGGTGGAACGCTTCCAGGAACCTGATGCCTATGGCTACGTTTACAGTGGGCAGACTGGCTATCTTGACCATGCCCTTGGTAACCGCAAGTTTGCTTCTTACGTCTTGGACGCCAACTTCTGGCACATCAACGCTGATGAAGCTGACTTGTTTGACTATGACACATACTACAAACCCGATCTTGTGGATGCAATGTTTGACCCAACTACACCTTATCGTTCCTCTGACCACGACCCTGTGCTGATCAGCGTGCTTCTCAACCATCCGCCTGTGGCAACCGATGACAACTACACCGTTGAACGTATGGGCATCTTGGAAGTTGAAGCTCCAGGTGTGTTGGATAATGACGTTGACGTGAATATCTACGACAATATTACTGCGAGCCTGGTCATAGGATCTGGTCCTGAATACGGCACGCTTGAATTCAACTCAGACGGTTCCTTTACCTATACACCAGATCGCATCTTTACGGGCGAGGTGACCTTTGAGTACATCATGCGCGCCACACCGGGCTTAATGCATGACTACGCGGCTATTGCCCTTGTGACCATCACAGTTACAGCTACTGGTGATCTGATATATCTGCCGATCATATTGAAGTAAGGCAAAACTTTTCGTTCTTACAACAGCGCCCTGGATTCCGGGGCGCTGTTTGTTTAAGCAATCACCAGTAAAGATATCTAAATTTCAGCCCCTGATAGTATCCACCCTTCTCTTATCCATTATTACTATGGAACGGGGAGTGCAGGTTGAAAACTTAGGCTTCTCACTTTTTTTCTAAAAAGCCCTCAATAGCCGCCAGCCTGAGGCCAGATGAGTATAATTGAGCCTGGCATCACTGGAGTGCTTATGATAAAAACACAAGGTCTTAGTAAAGTATTCAAAATCGGAAAAAAACAAGAAACCGAATTACTCGCGGTTGAGGACTTGAGCCTGGAAGTGGACAGTGGCGAAGTTTTTGGCTTTTTAGGTCCCAACGGAGCTGGCAAAACCACCACCGTGCGCATGCTGACCGGTCTTATCCGCCCCAGCTCAGGGACAGCGCAAATCGCTGGCTTTGAGTTAGGCCGGGAAGATACCCAGATCCGCCGCAGTGTCGGCATTCTGACAGAATCCCCCGGCATGTACGAGCGCCTCTCGGCAGAAAAAAACCTGACGATCTTTGCCAATCTCTACGACGTGCCCGATGTCCCCGGAGCGGTGAACAAATACCTGAGCATGCTGGGCTTGTGGGAACGGCGTTATGACGCGGTAGGAAGTTTTTCAAAAGGCATGCGCCAAAAACTGGCGGTTGCCCGCGCGCTCATTCACGAACCCCAAATCCTGTTTCTGGACGAACCAACCACCGGGCTTGACCCTGAAGCGGCCAAGACGGTGAGGGATTTCATCGAGGAATTAAAAGGTGAAGGGCGAACAATTTTTATGACCACCCACAACCTGGCCGAAGCCGAACGGTTGTGCGACCGGGTGGCGATTTTCAAACAAAAGCTGATCACCCTGGATAGTCCCGCCAATTTGCGGGAAGAGATGTTTGGCCGCAGAGTGGTTTTTCACCTGCGCGAGATGAACCCACTCTGGGCGGACCTGGTTGCCCAACTGCCAGAGACAGACGGCGTTGAAAGCGTTGACAACAAACTGATTGTCACCCTGCAAGATCCGGAATCCACCAATCCCCTGATCATCAAAACCCTGGTGCAGGAGGGGGCTGAGATCCAGTTTGTGGGAGAAATCAGGCACAGCCTGGAGCAGATTTACCTTGAAATGGTTCATTCCAATGAAAGGGGGCAGGCATGAAACACATCCGCACCATCATCGACAAAGAATGGTCTGAGGTTTTCAAGAACCGCATGGTCATCATGACCATGGCCTTGCTACCACTTTTGTTCACCGCCCTGCCACTGCTGATGTTGGATCTCACCACCAGTTCAGTGCCCGCCATCGAGGGGAATGTTGAAGCCAGTGGGCTTCCCCAGGGCTTTTTATCTGCCTGTGACGGCATGAACGCCAACGAGTGCACCCAAATTTACGTGATGAACCAATTTTTACTCATGTTCATGATGATGCCGCTGATCATCCCCACCACCATCGCGGCTTACAGCATCGTCGGAGAGAAAACCACCCGCAGTCTCGAGCCCCTGCTGGCCACACCCATCACCACCAGGGAGCTTCTGGCCGGCAAAAGTTTGGCAGCTGCTATTCCGGGCGTGTTGATCACCTATGCCGCTTTTACCGTCTTTTTAATCGGCACCTTTATCCTCAAGATCAGCTCTGCCGTCAGGGGTTACCTGACCAGTCCGGTCTGGATTTTGGGCATCTTGCTACTGGGTCCGGTTTTAGCGGTCATCGCCACCATGTTTTCAATTTTTATCTCTTCCAAAGTCAGCGATCCGCGCGTGGCTGAGCAGGTTTCCAGCCTGGTCATTTTGCCCCTCATGCTGGTCTTGGGCTTTGTTTTGGCTGGCA
>Ga0209510_1004893_pt1 | contig 11526 bp, 9 predicted proteins | sample BiotimSIPDNA_FD_185749 | JGI IMG/M metagenome (GOLD analysis project Ga0209510, IMG submission 185749) | Anaerobic biogas reactor microbial communites from Washington, USA - Biogas_R1 time_0 SIP DNA (SPAdes) (version 2) | ecosystem: Engineered > Bioreactor > Anaerobic > Unclassified | place...
TAATCTGAAATTAATTCGTTGTGACTTTCAAAACGAAAAGACTGAGAGAGTTCTCCCATAACAGAAAGCTTAAAAATAGCGCTATTGTCATAATAGACAGAACTATTTTTATAATTTGTACCGCGTAGAGAATCAATTAAAGAAATACGAACATTTAGATTTTTTGTTCCTGTAGAATCACTAAATGCGAGATGCCCTTTTGCTTCTGTTCTATTTGGCAAAGCAAAAAGTAATGTAGGAATTAGGGAGAATATAAAAACTGAAAGTAAAATTTTGTTTTTCATAATAGGTTTATTTTTTGCTGAATACATTTTTTAATAAGCGAAAATGAATACTAACTCTTTCTCTAATGGAAGGAATAAAAAGATAAAACGGAATTCCTAATACAATTCTTAAAAGACTTCTTAAAATTCTGAATTTTTTAGATGCTAGTTTACCTATAATCCCATGATGCTTATAAAAAATATATTCTTGTGATTGATCATGTTGAAGGGCTTGTGATAAAGAGCTTTTGGAAGATCCTCCACCCAAATGAGTGAGAATGGACTGCATTTCAATTAAAAAACGAGCTGAATTTTTCTTTGCTCGTAAGGCGAAATCCATATCTTCATAGTACATAAAAATACGTTCATCAAATCCACCTATTTTTTCCCAAAGAGAACGAGACATCATTAAACAAACAGCATTAATCCAATAAGCTTCTAGTAAAGTCGGATCATCTGTTGGGCGTAGCGTGCCATGCAAATATTCTGCAGCTGAAGATTCAGTTCTAAAAGCATTTAAAATAAATTGAGGCCAAGAAATATTAGAATAATAATTCTTTTGTTCTCGTCCATTGATACTCTTTATACGAGGTGCAATAATGGCTTCATCTGGATGAGAAGCTTGATAGCGAATCAAAGCTTGTTGTAGCAAAGGCAGAGTTTGCATTTTTGGAAGCGTATCATTGTTTAGTAGACAAATAGAATCAAATTCGACGCCTTTTTCTATTAATCGCCGTACGGCAAAATTATTGGCAGCACCAAATCCTTTATTACTAAAAAGTTCAAATACGTGAACTTTCGGAAATTCTTCTTTGATTTTTTGAACCGTATTATCGGTACTTCCATTATCAGCAATAGCTATTTCAAAGCCTCTGTTTAACAAAGGAAGTAAACACCTTAAACAGGCGTTTGTTAAGTCGAATCGATTGTAAGTCACTAGTATGATGGCCGTTTTCATGATTCCGCTCTCTTGGATAAAGAAAATTGGCTAAGCATGGCATAGTTAACGCGTGCCTCTTCTTGCTCTTGAGTAAATGTAGTTAAAGATTTAGAGAAGTAAAATGACTTAATTGTATTTGCAATTGATTTTTCCGAAGTAGGATCAAAATAGATGGCACAAGGGCTTACAATTTCTTCCATGACTGAATCTTTAGAAGTAAAAATGGAGGTTTTTATACCAATACCTATTCTCATGAAGATTTCCCTAAAAAACGCTTGGCAAAAGAAAGTCCAATTACAGAAAAGACCGCTTTTCGAAGTTGCTGTTTTATAGAAGAAGTATTAAAAAACAAAATACTTCGATGACGCCAAACCCAAAATAAATATGAGGGGGCGATCGGTCTTTTTAATCTTATTTCTTGTAAAGACAAAAGTTTTTTCGTAAATGAAAGTTCTTCTATAGTTAAAGGAATGCGATCTTTTTCTTCGATGAGCATTTTTAACCATGTTATGTTCATTTTAATAACTTGTTCCATACTAGAAATTTTTTTTATTCCGACTGCATTATTTTCATGAATACGATATTGTGCCACAGGTTCAAAAAGACTTTGAATGCCATTTCTTTTTTCTGCCATTAATGCAACCCATCTATCATGAACAGTGACTCCTTCAGGAATTGGAAGGATTTCATCTAAAAAACTAGCCTTAAAAAGAGATAAACAGCCCGTTACGTGATTAAATCCAGCTACGTGAGCTAAAAATGGTTGTGTTGAAGAAATATGAGATAGTTCTCTCCAAGAGGACGCTGTGATTTTTCCATTTTCATCAATGATTTGAGCATCTCCAAAAATTAAATCATTATTTTCAATTTTTTGACTTAATAAAAGCAGCTTATGAGGAAGCCAAATATCATCTTGATCTGCTAATGCAACAAGATCTCCAGGGGATTTAATTTTTTGAATTTCTTTTAAAGCATGGTCAAATGAAGCACGATGCCCTTGATTTTTTTCATGGATAATAATTTTTAGTGGTAGTAGGGAAGAAAATTGTTCTAAAATGGAAACGGTTTTGTCTGATGAAGCATCATCTATAGCAATAATCTGATCGGCTTTCAATGTTTGATTAAGTAATGAACGTAAAAATAGTTCAATATATTTTTCACCATTATAAGTCGCTAATGCAATAAAAAGTTTAGGCATATTACAAAAATAGTAGGTTTTTATTATCCAAAAGTATCTCTACAATTAAAAAGAATCAAATTAACAATATAAAACCGTTATCACTTCTTCTCTTTATTGATAAAAAATCCATAAGGAGCTAACGTAATCATTTTTTTATAGATTTATTTTATGAAAAATAAAAAGCGCCTTATTTTGATTTGTGATAAAAACCCATGTACTAGTTTTGGTCGTTTGACATTAGACTTGAAAAAAGCATTGGTTTTACATTATGACGTCAAAATAATTTGGTTAATTACGCCTCAATATTTTTCACAAAGACCCGAGGCAAATAAGGAAGATGAATTTATTACGGCTTCATCACTTTATACAGGCTTTTTTACTTTTAAGAACTCATTAAGCCCCATGGTTCATTCATTCGATCCCGATTTTGTGGTATTGATTCGTCCAGAGCTTGCTTTTCTTGTCCCAAGTGTTAAGAAAATAAATTCTTCTTCAAAAGTATTGGTTTTTGTCCATGATACATTTGCTGAAACCCTTTATCCAAATAGTCTAAAATTCAAATTAATTAACCAATTTTTTATTAAAAATACAGTAAATGCAGATGCCTATATTTTTAATTCCATTTACACTCAAAACGAAGCACAAAAGCATTTCAAAATCAGTCATAAACCATTTTGTGTATTAGGATGTCCTGTTAATTTTGATCTTTTTAAAAGACCAGAGAAAGCTCCCACTCTGGGAGAGAAAAAATCATTTAGAGAAAAAAATAAAATGGTGGGGTATAATGGCTTTTGCTTAAATATCAGCTTAGATGAGCCTCGAAAGAATTTGGAAACATTTTTTGAATTAGCTCGCTTATGTCCTGAAACGGCTTTTGTTCGAATAGGAAAAATAACAGAACGTATAGAAAAAATTATTCAGAAAAAGCAAATAAAAAATGTTTTTCATTTCACAGAAATCACTTCAGATCTTCTGCGAGATTTTTACTGTCATACGGATTTAGTCGTTTATCCTTCTTGGCTTGAAGGCTTTGGCTTACCGCCTCTAGAAGCATTAGCTTGTGGAACGCCTGTGGCTTCTTCAGCAACTTCTGCATTAAAAGAAAATTTAGAAGGCATTACCCCTTTAGTATTCCCTCCAGATGATGTAGAATCTTATGTTGCTATTCTCAAACAACGTTTAGCTGGAGATCCTCTTGTGGATTGGGATAAAGCGAATGCTCTATTAGATCGTTTTAGCTTAAAAAATATATCAGAACGCTTGATAAAATTTTTGCAAATACTCGTCTGAAAATTTAGATAGCAAAGTTGCTTTTTTTCTTTTGTGATAAAATGATTTCATCTTTCTTAGAAAATGAACGAGAATACTTATTTTGAAATTCTTTTTTAAATAAACGAATGTGGCTTTGATTCCCATGTTCTTGAAAAGACATAGTGACCATTCGCGTTCGTTTATGGATAAGATCTCTTTTGTTTTAGATGAATTTTTAAGCTCTACTGGGGATAGAGGGATGGAAAATATTTTTCCTCCTGCATGATACATTCGAAGACCAAGATCAATAAAACGAATGGCTAAAGAAAGATCTAAATCAAAAGCTCCTGTACGCTGAATTATTCTTCTTGAAACAACCATAAGGTATGGCGAAGAAGCAGCTACATATTCAAAGGGATCTCGCGTATGTAGATCTATAGTCACTGGTCCTTTAAGAATATCTATAACATAGGCAGAAGCAAAAGAGGTTTCACTTGAGCTTGCATATAAAGAAGGGGCAAAACAATCAATCATTGGAAAATCATTACATGCCTGTGCTATTTGATTTAAATGCTCTCTTGAAATATTAATGTCATGATGTATAATGATAATCCACTCTGCTGTGGTATTAGGAAGCGCTTCGTTTACATTTAAAGAAGGAAACCATTCTAAAGCGGGATCCTCTATCGGTGGTTCTATTTCTTTTACAGGATAAACAATAATATCGAACTGTTTTCGCATGAGACTAAAAATAAAAACTTAAGCCAAATCGATGTTCTAAACCAAGCCCTTGAGTCAAGTAAGAAAACGAATAATCTAAGGAGAAAATTTCGTGTAAAAAGCCTGCACCAACGCTGAAAAGGCGAGATTCATAGGATTCACTGGGGCGAGAATTTGATGCAAATAGTTCTTTTGCGTCTCGACTAAGATCAAGCCATGTGCGATTGAATCCTGCACGTAGAAAAATATATTTACCCAAAATATATTCCGCACCTAAGGAGACCGTGGGTTGAGAATACCTTGGAAAAGAATTTTCCATCAGTAAACTTAAGCGAGGAATTGTTCTTGGTCTTAAGAATGCGGCAATGGAAATTGTTTGAGCCATCGCATAAGAGTCATTAGAAGAATCATCAACATAGTCTCGTATCATGGAACCAAAATCTCTTGCAGTGAGAGCAAAACCATAACGAGTGCTAGTGGATAACCAAGAAAAGCCCCAATCAAAGGCAAGTGCAATCGCTGTTCTATCGCCAACTTCACCAGAAAGTTTATCCGTGGCTAGCTTCACTGTACTACCAAAACGAAAATGAGTTAATGGAAAAGAGCTTGTTAAAGTAAATAATTGGCTTTGTGGCGAATGAATTTGCCCAGTAGGGTTACCGAATTCATCATAACCATCAATATCTCCGTAACGAATCCAACCGTAAGAAGCTTGTAATGTCATTGCATTTAATTTTCTTGAATATGAAATAATTCCTTGATTATCTGCCCAAGCTCCAGTTTGCCAATAGACGGAAACTGCATTTTTTTTGCCTTCCCCAATTTCTAATCCTGCAGGATTTAGCTGTACTATACTTGGATCTGTAGAGGGGAGAGCTCCTGCAGAACGTTCTAATGACATGTTTCTAGGACTTTGAAAAGTTCTAGAAAAAGAAAAAACTTCAAGCCCTGCCTCATTCTTTTCGAAAAAAGAATATGAAAAAGGAGTTATTAGACCAAAAAATAAAGCAAAAAAGAAAAAAAGTTTAAAAAAGTGCATTTTTATAATTTACAAAATTCTAAACGTTTATTATCTTTGGCTTTGTCGGGTTAATAGCTCAGCTGGTAGAGCAACGCCCTTTTAAGGCGTGGGTCGAAGGTTCGAATCCTTCTTAGCTCAGAAAAAGCCGATCCTTTTATAGGGATCGGCTTTTTTCTTTTTATCTTTAAGGCCTTTATGATGCAGAATTTTTCTCAATTTCTTCAGGAATGTTCTTTAGATACCTTAAATATATGGGATCACCACCCTGCAAGGGGTACTTTACATGTCAGTGGTCTCAATTTATCTGCCGAATCTATCATTATAGCGAGTCGTTTTCTTAAAAATCCAGAAAACATTGTTATTATCACCAAAGATTACAAGAGCTCAGAAGAATGGATGGCCAATCTATCGAGCCTTGTTTCAGAAGAAAATATTCGCTTTTTTCCTTCCATAGGCTTAAAACCTTATGAAGAAAAAGCCCCTTTTGATGGTGTTTTAGAAGAACGCCTTCTTTTTTTCAGAGATATTCAAACATCAGGACCTCTAATCGTAGTTTGCCCTATTGATGCTTTATTATTAAAGCTTCCTGCTCCTGGTTTTTTAAATAAAAAGATTCAATCTCTAAAAGTCGGTTCGATTCTCGATCCGAAGGCCTTAAGACCAATCTTATTAGATATGGGGTTTAAGGAACAACCTATAGTGAGTGCTGTAGGGGAGTTTTCTATTCGCGGCTGTATCGTGGATATTAATGGATTCTTATACGAACATCCTATTCGAATAGAATTTTTTGGCGATGAAATAGAGTCTATTCGCTCCTTTGATATTTTTACGCAACGCTCTCTTGATACCATGGCGGCGATTGATATTTACCCAATGGGGGAATTCAATATTGCTGAAAAAGACAAATTCCATTTTACAGGAGATCTAAATAGTTATTTCTGGAAACGTTCGGCTTATGAATCGTTAACGTCCTCTATTTTCGATTACATAAAATCAGCAAATGTTGTTTTTGATGAATTGTCTTCAATAGCTGAGCACGCTTCTTCTTTAAGAGCTTCTTATGATGTTCAATATCTAGAAGTTGCTGAAGGCCATTTTCATGATTTTACTCCCGATAAAATTTGGTGGCATTTTAGTCATTTTTCATCTTTTTTTGCAAATACTTTTACTTTAGATTTTACACGTGTTCAAACGAATGCATCAAATTGGATGCATTATGAATTACGTACTCAAAATTTTGAAGATTCTGGAATTGATCATGTATTAAAGCAAATAGAAGAATTTACGCTGGAGGGCGGACGAGTTTATATTGTGGCTCCAACTTCAGGTGCACTTCATCGATTGCAACATTTGTTCCATGAAGTCGAGATAGAAGGCTTTTTAGAAGCGTCTTTAACAGAAGGTTTCTGGCTTACTGAAGAGAAGGTAGCGTTCTTAACAGAAACTCGCATTTTCAATCGCCACTCCAAGAAGAGTCGAAAGAAAATGATCTCTGGCTCAATCTCTAACGCCTTATTAGTCGAATCTCTTTCTAGAGGCGATCTAGTCGCTCACGAAGACCATGGCGTAGGGCGTTATCTTGGTCTTGTTCGCGTGGAAGTCAATGGCGGCATGGTCGATTGTGCGTTACTAGAGTATCAAGGTGGCGATCGCTTAAAATTTCCTGTAGCGGATTTGCAAAAAATAGAAAAGCTACAAACCCCTGAAGACGGTGAAGTTCAGCTCAATCGATTAGGTTCTAAAGCTTTTGAAAACTTAAAAAAACGCGTTAAACAAAAAGTCATACAAATAGCAAAAGAGCTTGTAGAGCTATATGCTAAAAGAGAACTTACAGAAGGGTTTGCATTTGCTCCAGACAATAAACTTCAAGAAGAATTTGAAGAATCTTTTGAATATGAACCGACACCTGATCAGACAAATGCCGTTTTAGATATTAAAAAAGATATGGAAAGTAAAAAGCCAATGGATCGCCTGATTTGCGGAGATGTTGGTTTTGGTAAAACAGAAGTTGCCATGCGGGCGGCTTTCAAATGCATCTTATCCAAAAAACAAGTCGTAGTTCTTGTTCCTACAACGATTCTCGCGGCTCAACATTATGAAAATTTTAGAGAACGTTTTGCTGCCTTTCCAGTAAATATTGATTTAGTCAATCGTTATCGATCCGTAAAAGACAAAAAGGAAGTTTTTGAAAAATTAAAGAAAGGGGCTATTGATATTGTCATTGGAACTCATTCTTTACTTTCTCAAAAAATTCAATTTAAAGATTTAGGTCTTTTAATCATTGATGAAGAACAAAAATTTGGAGTTAAGCAAAAAGAATTACTCCGTGAAATGCGCTTATCTGTAGATACGCTCAGCATGAGTGCTACACCGATTCCGCGTTCTCTTCATCTAAGCATGACTGGAGTGCGAGATATTTCTCTTATCAATACACCTCCAATGAATCGCCTTCCTGTAGAAACAAAATTATTAAAGAGAAACGATGTTGTTTTAGCTCAGGCAGTAAAAGATGAATTAGCTCGTGGCGGCCAAGTATTTATTGTCAACGATCGAGTTCAAAATATCTTGCAATTGGCTGATGATGTAGAATCTTGGGCTCCTGAAGCACGGGTGGGTGTAGCTCATGGGCAAATGGCTGACCGAGATCTCGAAAGAGTGATGGAAGCTTTTATTTCAAGGCATTTTGATATATTGGTGAGCACAAGTATTATTGAGTCTGGACTAGATGTTCCAAATGCGAATACGATTATAATCATGAATGCTCATCATTTTGGAATCAGCCAGCTTTATCAAATGCGCGGGCGTGTCGGTCGTTCGGACGTTTTAGCCCATGCCTATTTAGTAACTCCTGCGAAAGGTGAAATTTCAGTCGATTCAGCTAAAAGATTACAAGCTTTAGAACAATTCACCGATTTAGGGAGCGGTTATCAGCTTGCGATGCGAGATCTAGAAATAAGAGGCGCAGGAAACCTTCTAGGATCAGAACAACATGGCTTTATTGCTGAAATTGGTTTTGAAACATACGTGCGATTGGTAAAAGAAGCGGTAGAAATGATTCGCGGCGGCACCACAGAAAAACCAATTCAACCACGTATCGAAATAGGCGTAGATGCTTATTTACCAGAAGATTGGATAGAAGATGGCTTATCTAGAATCACATTATACCAGCGTTTAGCTCGAATTACTTCGGAACTTGAAGTAAAATCAATTCGAGAAGAAATTCAGGATCGTTTTGGACCAATTCCTGAACCTGCTGAAATGCTCTTTTTAATTACAGAAACAGCTCTTTGGGCTGGTCGTCTACGAATACAAGGAATTCAGCAACGTCGCGGTATGCTTGCGCTTACCTTTGCAGAATATCCTCCTGTAGACCCGAGAATTTTAGCTGAAATTTTATCTCTATCGCCTTATCCAATGCGTTATTTAGGCTCAACGCCTTTACAAGCCGTTATTGAATTAGGGCGTGGAGATTCGGTTGCTCTAGCAAAACGAGTGCACGAAACTTTCAAAGCTTTTGATTCAAGAACTGGAGGGTAAAAATGGATATTGTAAAAAAGATAGAGGCATTACGAGCATTTTATGATTCGGGCAAAACTCTTTCCTTTTCTTATCGTTTGGCTCAGTTAAAAAAGCTTAAAAAAAGTATTATAAAATATGAAAAACAAATAGAAGAAGCGTTAAAGGCCGATCTAAATAAAAGCGATAACGAAGCTTACATGACAGAAATAGGAATTACGTTATCAGAACTAACGAATATGATTTCGGGCTTATCTTCTTATATGAAACCCAAAACGGTTCGCACCCCTTTGACCTTATTCAAAGCCAAAAGTTTTATAAGTCCTCATCCTTATGGCGTTTGTTTGATTTTATCGCCATGGAATTATCCATTTCAACTTTCAATAAATCCCTTGATCGGAGCGATTGCCGCTGGAAACGTCGCTTTAATAAAGCCCTCGGCTTATGCTCCTCATACAGCGGCTCTTGTAGAAAGGCTCATTTCAGAAACCTTTGAACCAGATTATGTACAAGTCGTAAATGGTGGGCGAGAGGAAAACCAGCTTTTATTAGAGCAAAAATGGGATTTTATCTTTTTTACAGGTTCTCCTTCTGTTGGCCGTCTCGTAATGGAAAAAGCAAGTCAGTATCTTACTCCGATCATCTTAGAACTTGGAGGGAAAAGCCCAGCCATTGTCACAAAATCGGCATCCTTAAAATCTGCTGCAAAAAGAATTGCTTTTGGAAAAGTAATCAATGCAGGGCAGACTTGTGTGGCTCCTGATTATGTTTATGTAGACGCTTCTGTAAAAGACGAATTTCTTAAACATTTGACAGATTACTTTAAGGAATTTGTTCCAGAAGGCGCAAAAACGCCTGATTTACCGAAAATCATTAATAAAAAACATTTTAATCGTTTGCTTTCTTTGCTTGAAGGCGAAACACCGTATCTAAAGCCAGATATAGATGGTGAGACTATGAGCCCAGCCATTTTATACCCAGCTTCTTTTGATTCCAAAGCCATGCAAGAAGAAATTTTCGGGCCCATTTTACCTGTTTTGACTTACAGCACCGAAGATGAAATGATTCAAACGCTTCAAAAAAAGAGTAAGCCTCTCGCTTTATATCTCTTTACCAACGATTCTCAAACGGAAAAAAGAGTGTTTGAACAGCTGAATTTTGGTGGGGGATGTGTCAATGACACTCTAGTTCATCTAGCGAATCATCACTTGCCTTTTGGGGGCGTAGGGGAAAGCGGTATGGGTTCGTATCATGGGGAAGATAGCTTTAAGGCTTTTTCTCACTCTAGAAGTATCCTAAAAACAAGTACTTTAATAGATCTTCCTTTACGATATCGTCCTTATACAAGCCAAAAAAAGAGCTGGCTCAAGAGATTTTTAAAGTAGATTTTCGAGCTTATTTATTTGCTTTTTAAATCCATTATGGGTTTTATGGAAACGCTTTTGCTGTAAGCATAATAAACTTTTTTGGAACGTGGATAGTCCGTTTTAATTTTATAAATTAGGCATATGAATTCTTCTGATGAAATTAAATTACTGCTCTCGAAAAAAGAACTGTTCCTTTTTGATCTTGATGGAACACTTTTTAATACGCTTGGCGACCTCGCTCCAGCGGTGAATTATGCGATGAAGCATTTCGGGCTTTCTACGCACAGCGTGGATCTTATACAGACGTTTATTGGGAATGGGGCATTGAATCTAGTTCGACGTGCGATTGCTGCTCATTTTATTAAAAATGACTTAGGGGAGCCTAAAAAAGCGGGTAGTGGATGCGATTTCGAAAAAAGTATCAGAGAAGAAAAGATTGTCGCTGAAGCACTTACTCGTGAAGGTTACACCGAAGAAAAAATCGCTGAGATATACAAGGTTTATACGGAATATTACTGGGATCATTGCACCGAGAATACAGAGCCTTACGAAGGCGTTTTAGAATCGATAAAAAAAATCAATGCAGAAAATAAGCGTGCGGCGATGCTCACGAACAAGCCTTTTGCCCCCTCAAAAAAGATTCTCCAGAAATTCGGGTTAGAAAACGCATTTGCTGTTATTCTCTGTGGAGATACAACGCCAGAACGCAAGCCAAGTCCTGCTGGTATTTTCGAGATTTTGCTCCAAACAGGCGTGGCTCCTGAAAAAGCGGTGATGATTGGTGACGATACGCCCGACTTGATGGCAGCAAGGAATGCGGGCATTGACTGTATTACGCTTCTCGAAGGCTTTGGCAAGTGCGAGAATTTGCTGCCGCTAGAACCACGGTATACTACTGGTCATATCAAAGATTTGGTTGGTTTTTTCATTTAATCACAATGTTATTTTTTTTGGGGTAAATGGTTTTTTCATTTAAAAACAGTTATTGTTGACGGGAATGGTTTTTTCACGATTAAATTTAAAAAACCATTGTTGACGGGAATGGTATTATCTCTTCGCTCGGGTTGTGTGCCACAAACATGAACACTTAAAAGTTTACTTTTTACGTGAGAATGATACCCTTGCGGTACAAACGAGCTCATCAATAACAGCCATTTCCGTCTGCTAATTAGCTAGTGTTTGTTTATTTAACTGAGTTATTTTTTTATTTAAGACTACGCTAATTGATTTACAATAACATGAACGCTTAGAAGTTTACTTCTTAGCGA
>Ga0209510_1004901_pt1 | contig 11511 bp, 8 predicted proteins | sample BiotimSIPDNA_FD_185749 | JGI IMG/M metagenome (GOLD analysis project Ga0209510, IMG submission 185749) | Anaerobic biogas reactor microbial communites from Washington, USA - Biogas_R1 time_0 SIP DNA (SPAdes) (version 2) | ecosystem: Engineered > Bioreactor > Anaerobic > Unclassified | place...
GCCGGGGGGAAAAGTCAGAAAAAAGAGAGGACAAAGAAAACAGAGCCTACAGAAAAAGAGGACAAGCCGGAACAAACGGAATCAGGAGCAGAAGTGGCTGTCGAAGAATCCCCGGAAGAGACCCCGGATCTGGAGCAGATCTGGCGTAAGGTCGTTGAAGAAGGTGAATCGGAAAAGGCCAGCCTATCTCTGCTTCGAAGAGGGGGAAGGCTTGTAGATATCAGGGATGGTTGCTTTCGTCTGGAATTAGCCAACGATATGGCAGTGCGCTATGCGAAAGATAATGCGGATTACCTGAAAAAACTTATGAAGAAATATACCGGTAAGAAGCTGGAAATGGATTGTTGTTTGGCTGACCGAAACAGCAAGGTACAGGAAAAGCAAACGGCTGAGGAGATCGCCAGCCTGGTAGGAAACGGACTAAATATCACCGTCGAGGTTAAATAAGGAGGAAGAGATGGGAAGAGGAATGAGAGCCGGAAAGAAGCCCGGCGGCGGAGGACAGGCCTCCATGCAGAAACAGATGCAGCAGATGCAGGTTATGCAGAAGAAGATGGAAGAAATGCAGGCTAAACTGGACGACCAGGAGGTGAGTGCCACAGCAGGCGGAGGGGCTGTCAGCGTTACCGTAAACGGAAAGCGGGAACTGACAGGCATTACAATACAACGGGAAGCAGTGGATCCGGACGATGTGGAAATGCTGCAGGATCTGATCATCGCTGCTGTAAACGAGGGATTGCGTCAGATCGAGGAACTTTCATCCTCGGAAATGGCCAAACTCACCGGTGGCCTGGGGATTCCGGGATTATAGAGAGAAGGACCGGTATCATGCGATATTATGCAAAACCGTTGAACAATCTGATCAGCCAGCTTTCCAAGCTGCCCGGCATCGGCGGAAAGACAGCCCAGCGGCTGGCTTTCCATATCTTGTCCATGGACGAAAAAGATGCCATTGCCATTGCGGATGCCATCATAGAAGGCAAACGTTCCATGAAGTATTGCTCCGTCTGCGGTAATCTCACGGATCAGGACCCCTGCGGGATCTGCTCCGACAAAACCAGAGACCAAAGAGTGGTATGTGTAGTGGAAAACGCAAGAGACGTGGCCGCTATGGAGCGCATGAGAGAATTCAACGGACTTTACCACGTGTTGCACGGAGCCATATCTCCCATGGAAGGGATCGGGCCGGAAGACATCAACCTGAAATCACTGATTCTTCGTTTACAGGAAAGCGAAATCGACGAAGTGATCCTGGCAACCAATCCCAACATCGAAGGCGAGGCCACTGCCATGTATATCGCCCGGCTGATCAAGCCATCCGGCATAAAGGCAACGCGCATCGCCCACGGGATCCCGGTAGGAGGAGATCTGGAATACACGGATGAAATTACATTGTCAAAAGCCATAGAAGGCAGACGGGAGCTGTAGCTATAGCCCCATCTGCTTTTTTGCGGTTTTGATCAGATATTCATATCTGGATTTGGCTGCCATGATATCGTAAGTGGCAAAGTCAATTAAATCGGGATCGGTTGCCTCATTGAAACGGGACTCGGCCAGCTTCCACTGGATTTCCGCATCCCTGATGGATGCGTAGAGTTTTTCCTCCTCCGTCTGCTCCGGAGGCAGATTCAAAAAGTGTCGATACATTTTGTCTGCTACTCCTTTCACGCCGATAAAATTACTGTCCATAATCACAAAAGCCCTTTCATCTCGTCAGCTCACCCAATTTGTGAAACAAATTGTTGGTGAACTGGTGCAAAGAAATCACAAATCTTTGATTTGCAGATTTCTACTGCGTTGTCTTCTATTCTATTCATATTCAGCATATTTTATACAAAAGGTTGGCATAGTTTCCCTTTTGGTTAAAATATGGGGTGTGCAGTTCATACATGATATTGAGGGTAAAGAAGTATGGAAATGAGCGTGGAAATCGGTATTTTGCTCGCATATGGGTTTGGTATTCTGATTTTGTATATCTTAGGCTACCTGTTTCTGGTGCCTCTGAAATTCCTTTTAAAGCTGATAGGGAACAGCATAGTAGGAGGTCTTTTTATTCTGCTCATCAATTGGATCGGTTCCAATTGGGATCTCCATATACCGCTGAACCTCCTTTCGGCGCTCTTCGTCGGCGTTCTGGGATTGCCCGGAGCGATCCTGCTTCTCATCCTGAATAATTTCATATAAGATCGTAGAAGAAGACTTTTTGCCCTCTCGGACAAAGCATAGCAAATAGATTATCACATTACCGCAAATATGTAGTTGCTTGTTTTCAGAAAATTAGATAAAATTAGTTATCTGTTTTATTATTCTTTTTATAATCATATAAGGGAGGGAAACACGGAATGAGTGATGTTCAAAAGACAGCCAAAGTGGATGTGGACGAACTAGGCATAAAGAAACACGATCTTAAAGTGTCAACAGTTGTGTTCATGATATTCTGTCTTTGCGCCGCCGGTGCTTACGGAATCGAAGAAATGATACCGGAGTCCGGTCCGGGTTTAACTTTAGTCATGCTGATTGTGCTGCCGTTCATCTGGAGTACCCCATTAGGTCTGGTGGCTTCAGAACTTGGATCGGCGCGGCCGCAGGAGGGTGGCTATTACAAATGGGTGCAGGAAGCTCTCGGAGAATTCTGGGGGTTTCAGGCAGGTTGGTGGAGAACCATTTCCATCTACATAGACAATACCCTCTATGTCATTCTGGCCGGAGGATATCTTGCCAATGAGTTTGATTTAGGATGGGGTGGAGAGTTTGCGTTCAAGGCAGGCATGATTATTATATTTACCTACATCAACATCAGAGGTGTAAGAGACGTAGGCATCGTATCCACTATTTTATCCATCCTGGTAATGGTAGCCTTCGGTATGGTAGCGATCAGCGGCTTCATGAACTGGGAGCAGAATGCCTTTATTCCGTTCACAGCAGATGGAGAGATTATGGGTGTTTCCGGAATCGGCTTCGCTGACTGGGTCTACTACATCGGTATGGGTATCGCCATCGGTATGTGGATGTATTCAGGATACGAATCCATGTCTACAGTGGCCGGTGAGGTGAAAGATCCTCAGGTTATTCCGAAAGCCACTATGCTCACGGTTCCGTTGATCATGTCTGTGTACATTTTCCCGACCATGGCAGGACTTGCTACTCTGACAGATGAGAAAGTTGCAAATATCCTGGGAATTTCTGTAGAAGAGGTAGCTGAAGAAGGCGGCGCCTGGGCTTTCTGGGGAACAGAGGCAGGAAGCATAGGTTATTCGGATGTTGTTACTTCAAACTGGGGCCCGGCCTTTGGTCTTTTCTTCGTCATTGTTGCTGTACTTGCTCAATGCTCTATCTACAACACATACATAGCTTCCGGATCCAGAGGATTCTTCGCACTCGCTGAGGATAACCTGGCTCCGCCTATCATGGTCAAAGTTGATAAAAAGCACGGTGTTCCATATGTAGCTGTACTTTCCGTAGGTATCGTCAACCTGATCCTGTGCATGTTTGCATTTAAGGTCGTTGTGGTTATCGACGTATTCCTGCTGATTTCCGCCTATGTAATGATCTTTATTTCTGCTTTGATCCTGAGAAACAGGATCCCCGAAGAAGAGCGGAAGTTCAAGATCCCCGGAGGCTACGGCTTCCTGGCTGTTATCTGCATAGTACCGATGCTCATCGCATTCATTGCATTCTTTATAAACGGTACCGATTACTTCATCGGTGGTATGGTAGGTATCGTTTCCGGACCGGTTCTCTACTACATCTGGAGAAGGATGTACGGCGGTCTGACAAAGAAAGATCCCGTCAGGTATCCCGGCAACCCCAAGACAGGTATGGCAGTGGGAGATGTAAGGAGAATGAGCGTCATGTTCGGTATTCTCACCGTCATGGGTGTCATCGGCTCTCTCTTCCTTCCCTGGTTTGAAGGAGATTGGGGTGACGAATGGTATCTGGAGGTCTATGGTCTCGAAGGCCTCTTTGGTACGATGTTACTGTGGATCCGCATTGCTACAGGAGCAGCTGCTTTGCTGACCATTGTGTTGGCCATTGTGGCTTCCAAGGTGGAACCCAAGAAAGAATAAAGTTTCGATTTCGCTCAAGAAGATTTGAAGGCGGCCCGGAGGGGCCGCCTTTTATGTGGAGGAAACAGACCTCAGCTGCCGCTCCCGGGTATGCCCCATAGAAACCGTGAAACCGCTTACCGTTTTCGTGCTGAGCACATAAAAACGGCGGTTTCCGAGGGGCATACCCGGGAGCGGTAGCTGAGGTCTGTCCCTCTGGCTGTTTTTGCATCCACGGGGTCTGTCCCTCTGGCGGTTTTACTGGTATAATAGCTGGTGTATTGGAATTTTAGTTATAGAAGGGGATACGATGAGTACAGTTGTCGGAATAATCATGTATGTATTGTTGGCTCCACTGTTGGCCGGGCTATTGGTGGGATTGGGAGCATTCATCTCAGCTCACCTTCAAGGGGAGAACCCTCCCCATATTTTAGAGAGCTTTCGAAAACTTCTGGGTTTGTTCAGGGAGCCCTGGACTGAAGCGGATAGCACGCCAAAGCTGCTTTGCATACTCCGGGTGGCTCTGATCCTGACAGGAGGATCGATCCTCTTTGCAGGTGGTAACCTTGCTTTGTCCATCCTGTTATTGCTATTTACGGAATTTATAAAGATATATAATCCTTACAGTATAGAAAGTAAAAGTCTTGAACAGAACCATGAGCCGATGGAACTCGAAAGAGACCTCGCTGCTTTCGGCACCTTTTCCTGCCAGATGCTCCTGACAGCTGCAGGCTTATATTGTTTTACCGCTTACATTTCAGACCGGGGAAGCTTTCTAGCAGCGGATCTTATCTCCGCCGGTACAGCCCCTGCGCTCTATTTACCCGCCATGCTCGTAGGTTTGATTGCGCTACTGCTTTTCGGACGCAATACCGGTTTTGCCGTGGGAAAAGAGAAGAGTAGCTTTTCTGGCAAAGAGCAGGCTTTCTTAGAGATAGGAAATTGGTATCGTGTGATAGCGCTCTATGCTGTTCTGTTCCTGTTCAACTATGGAGGAACGGTTTTCTCCGCTGTGGTATCCGTTGGAATCTGCCTATTGGTATGGTTCTTGGCCCTGCTGCTTCAGAAACCACACTCCCGGCAACCAAAAAGTGTCAGCATTGCTGCCGTATCCACGATCCTTATGATTGCCTCTTTTGTCAACCTGCTCATACTGCTGCCGTAGCAAGGCTATTTGTTAGGAAATAAGAAAGCTGCCCTGTAGAAAGGCAGCTTTATTACTTCAATTGATAATTTTAGACCCGCTCTGCAATGGGAATATATGGGTGCTTTGGCTCAGCAGTGATATAAGCCGGACGCACGATCTTGCCTCCGGCCACCATCTCTTCGATCCTGTGCGCGCACCAGCCGGAGATACGGGAAGCGGCGAACACCGCTGTGGCTATATCCATTGGAATGTTCAGTGCGCTGTAGACAAATCCGGAATAGAGGTCCACGTTGGCCGGGATCGGTTTTTCGATCCCTTTCATCTCTCTGAAGATTTTTGCCCCTTGATTCTCAATGAAATCATAGAGCATAAAATCATCCATGAGTCCCTGCTCCTCAGCAAGCTTTCTCGCCATTTTCTTCAGAAGAACAGCCCGGGGATCGGATAATGTATAAACTGCATGACCAAGACCGTAAATCAGGCCCGAGCCATCAAAGGCTTCGCCTTTCATCAGCTTTATCAGATATTTTTCCACTTCCTTATGATTTGTAATATCCTTTACATTGGCTTTCAAGTCGTCTATCATACCGAGAACTTCTACGTTGGCACCGCCGTGCTTGGGTCCTTTGAGAGAACCCACAGCGGCTGCTATTGCGGAATATGTATCCGTTCCGGTAGAGGTTACCACATGTGTAACAAAGGTAGAATTATTTCCGCCTCCGTGTTCCGCGTGGAGAATCATGCTCAGGTCAAGGGATTTCGCTTCAATATCCGTATATTCACCGGTGGGACGGATCATACGCAAAATGTTTTCCGCAGTGCTCTTCTCCGGATCCGGATAATGAAGATGTAGGCTTTCGTTATGGTAATGGGACCGCTTAGCCTGAAAGCCGTAAGCGATCAGCGAGGGAAAGTAGCCGATCAAGTCGATGGATTGTCTCAGCACGTTTGGAATGGACAGATCGTCTGCATACTCATCGTAGGAGTAGAGAGCCAGAACGCTTCTCGCTAGCTTGTTCATAACGCTGTTGCTCGGAGCAACCAGGATCATATCCCTTGGGAAGCCCGGTGGAAGTTCACGGCGGGCGGCCAGTGTAGCGCAGTAAGCATCCAGCCGCTTTTGGCTGGGCAATTCTCCGAAGAGCAGGAGATAGCTGGCTTCCTCATAGCCAAAACGATCCTCGCTGACTACGTTGCTCACCAGATCATGGATGTCCACGCCCCGATAATACAGCTTGCCTTCCGCAGGCACCTTCTCATTCTTTTCATTGAGGGTATATCCAACAACTTCTCCAACCTTTGTAAGCCCCACCACTACGCCGGTTCCGTTGGCGTTTCTGAGACCTCTCTTAACATCGTATTTGCTGTAGAGCTCATTATCGATACAGTTGTTTTCCACTAGATGTTTGGACATGGTCTTAACAAAATCTTTCTCCAGATCCGATCCGCGCCCCCTGTCCGATGAATAGTACTTGTTGCCATTTGTGGCTTCAGTAGTCTTCTTCAAGGTCTGTTACCTCCTGAAAGTATAATATGAAAAGTGACACTACATCCTGCAGTATCACCGAAAGCACTCTATAACACAGTTGACTTCCACAAATAATACACAGCGATACACCTCGATCCATCCCGATTTCACCGGGACTCTCTGCTCTGCGCTGTCCGGATTCAGCGTACTAAATAGACAAAGCAATTATATAGTAACTAATATCGCATTTCAAGGGGGAATTTTCATTAAACAGAACATATGTTTGACATCCCGGATAGAATGAGCTACACTGTATCCAGTAAATTGCCCTAATTAAACGTACACAATATCTACAAGGCGCATTAAGCGAATCGCCAGGATGGAAGTGATAAATTATGTTTAAAATAGTATCGGATTACAAATTGACCGGCGATCAGCCTCAGGCGGTAGAACAGCTGGTAAATGGAATCAGAAGGGGAGAAAAGCATCAGACTCTATTAGGTGTTACGGGTTCGGGAAAAACCTTCACGATGGCCAATGTCATTGAACAGGTACAGAAACCCACCCTGGTGATCTCTCACAACAAGACCCTGGCAGCGCAGCTTTGCGGAGAGTTCAAGGAGTTCTTCCCCGAAAACGCGGTTGAGTACTTCGTCAGCTATTATGACTATTACCAGCCGGAAGCCTATGTTCCGACTACAGACACCTATATAGAGAAGGATTCGGATATCAATGATGAGATAGATAAACTGCGACATTCGGCAACAGCATCCCTGTCTGAGAGGCGAGACGTGATCATCGTCGCCAGCGTATCCTGTATTTACGGGTTGGGAAGCCCTATCGATTATGAGAATCAGGTGCTATCCATCCGACCGGGGATGGAAAAAGACAGGAATGAAATGCTTCGCAAACTGGTGGATATCCAATACACCAGAAATGACCTGAACTTTACTAGGGGAACTTTCCGGGTCAGAGGTGATGTGATAGATATCTATCCCGCCGGTGCAGAGCATGCGGTAAGGGTGGAGCTTTTCGGAGACGAAGTAGAGCAGATCAAAGAGATGAACCCTCTGACCGGAGAGATCACCGGTCTTCGCAATCACGTTTCTATCTTCCCCGCCTCTCACTACGTTACCTCGAAAGAAAACATGGACAGGGCTATCCTGAGTATCGAAGCGGAACTGGAAGAACGGATAAAATGGTTCAAAGAAAAGGGCAAACTGGTAGAAGCCCAGAGGCTGGAGCAGAGGACAAGGTACGACCTGGAGCTTCTCCGTGAGGTCGGAAGCTGCAAAGGTATAGAAAACTATGCACGCCATATCAGCGGCCTTGCACCGGGCTCCCAACCCTATACACTCATCGATTACTTTCCTGATGATTTTCTGATCATTGTGGACGAATCCCATGTGATGCTGCCACAGCTTCGGGGAATGTGGGCGGGCGACCGTTCAAGAAAGACCAACCTGGTGGATTACGGTTTTCGGCTTCCCTCGGCACTGGATAACCGTCCCCTATCCTTTGCGGAATTCGAATCAAAGGTCAACCAAATCGTTTACGTAAGCGCCACTCCTGCAGAATATGAAAAGGAAAAAAGCGGGGGAGTCGTTGCCCAGCAGATCATTCGCCCTACTGGTCTGCTGGATCCGGAAATAACGGTGAAACCCACGGAAGGACAAATAGACGATCTCATCGGAGAAATAAACAAAGTGGTGGCGAAGAACGAAAGGGTCCTCGTTACCACCCTGACAAAAAAAATGGCGGAAAGTCTTACCGACTATCTGAAGAATGTGGGGATCAAGGTCCGTTACCTCCATTCGGAAGTGGAAACCCTGGAGCGGATGGAGATCATACGCGATTTGCGTCTTGGGTTATTCGACGTGCTGGTGGGTATCAATCTTCTGCGGGAAGGGCTTGATCTGCCGGAGGTTTCTCTTGTTGCAATCCTGGACGCAGACAAGGAAGGCTTCCTGCGTACAGAGACCTCCCTCATCCAGACCTGTGGCAGAGCTGCGAGAAATGCAGAGGGCAGAGTCATCATGTATGCGGACCGCATCAGCGGTGCCATGGAAAAAGCCATCGGGGAGACCAAACGCCGGAGAAAAATACAGGAAGCCTACAACCTGGAAAACGGTATCATACCCACCACGGTAGAGAAATCCATCCGGGATATAATAGAGGCTACCAAAGCAGTGGAGGAGACAGAGGAATACTACCATGGAAAACGGCCTCTGGAACTGACCAGAAAGGAGCTGGCCGACTATGTCAAGCTGCTTGAGAAGCAGATGAAGCAGGCGGCCTCAGATCTGCAGTTTGAGCGGGCAGCCCAGCTTCGTGACCGCATATTCGAATACAAGGTCAGACTTTAACCAGGTATAGAACTGAATATGGATGCATGGGGGTTGCGCTCCGGCGAATGCAAGCAAGTGTCAACGGGGCAGGACGGGCCGTCTGGATTGTATGGCACGAAGCGCGCGGCTGTTGAGCGGGAGAGTAACCCCCATGCATCCATACAGTATTAGAAAAAAGACATTATATACAATAATACTATAGTAACATTAAACGAGGAAGAAAATGTCAGACAAAATCATCATCAAAGGTGCCAACGAACACAATCTGAAAAATATAGACTTAACCATACCAAGAGACAAGCTGGTAGTCCTCACCGGGCTGTCCGGCTCCGGCAAATCCTCGCTGGCTTTCGATACCATATATGCTGAAGGTCAGAGGCGTTACATGGAGAGCCTCTCCTCCTATGCCAGACAGTTTCTGGGCCAGATGGAAAAGCCCGATGTGGAGTACATTGAAGGTCTTTCCCCTGCCATATCCATAGATCAGAAAACAACAAATAAAAATCCCCGCTCCACAGTGGGAACAGTAACAGAGATCCATGACTATCTCCGTCTCATGTATGCTCGTATCGGAATCCCCCACTGTCCCGTGTGTGGCAGAGAGATCACCAGTCAAACGGTGGACCAGATCGTCGATCAGCTTATGGCCCTTGGAGAAGGGGCCAGACTTACCATTCTTGCACCCGTTATCCGGGAAAGAAAGGGAGAGCATGACAAAATCCTCGGGAGGATCCGCAAGGAAGGATTTACACGGGTCCGTATCGACGGGGAGATCAGAGAACTGGACGGAGAAGATATCAAGCTGGAAAAAACCCACAAGCACACCATAGAAATCGTTATAGACCGGATCATTGTAAAGCAGGGCGTCGAAAGCCGACTGGCTGAATCCGCAGAAATGGCCATCCTGCATGGAGAAGGACTGGTCACCGTTATGGTGGAAAACGGAGATACCGTGGTGTTCAACACGAAGCTGGCATGCCCGGAACACGGGATCAGCATGGAGGAACTGGAGCCAAGGATGTTTTCCTTTAACAGTCCCTTCGGAGCATGCCCCGATTGCACCGGACTGGGTATTATCGAGAGGATCGATCCGGATCTGATCATTACCCACCAGGACTTATCCATTCCAAAGGGGGCTTTGGCAAATGTCTTCGCATCTATGGATATCAGCAGCTTTTATCGTCAGATGGTGGATGCCCTTGCCGAGGATCACAAAGTAGACATCAATACGCCCTACAACCAGCTCCCTGCTAAATTTAAGGAGGAGCTCCTCTACGGGACGGGCAATCGCAAGCTGCAGTACTACTATGTCAGCCGGAACAACGGATCTGAATCCTATCGAAACCACCCGTTCGAAGGGGTCATCAACAATCTGGAGAGAAGATATAAGGAAACAAATTCCGATTATATAAAAGACAGAATGCGTCAGTACATGAGCATCGTTCCTTGTCCGACCTGTCAGGGGAAAAGGCTGAAGCCGGAGGTTCTGGCCGTTACAGTGGGAGGAATCAACATCGCTGACCTGTCCGACATGTCGGTACGTAATGCTCTGGAGTTCATACGAAATCTGGACCTTTCAGATCGGGATACTGCTGTTGCAAAACAAATTAAGAAAGAATTGGTCTCAAGACTGGGATTTTTAGTGGATGTGGGATTGGATTACCTCACTCTGTCAAGATCCTCAGGTACCTTATCAGGAGGAGAGTCGCAGAGGATCCGGCTGGCAACGCAGATCGGATCGGGTCTGATGGGTGTTCTGTATATATTGGACGAGCCCAGTATCGGCCTGCATCAAAAGGACAATGCCAAGCTCCTCGCGACCCTGCGCAATCTCACGGATATGGGAAATACCCTCATCGTAGTAGAACATGACGAAGATACCATGTACGAAGCCGATCACATTATCGACATTGGTCCGGGGGCCGGGATCCATGGAGGAGAAGTGGTTGCGGAAGGTAATATAGAGGAGATCAAAGCTTGTAAAGAATCCATTACCGGGAGCTACCTACGCGGAGAGAGGCAGATCCCTGTACCGACCGATAGACGACCTGGAAACGGACAGAAGTTACAAATCATAGGCGCATCGGAGAATAACCTGAAAGGAGTCAATGTAGACATTCCTCTCGGACAGTTTATCTGTGTCACCGGCGTTTCCGGGTCCGGCAAGAGCAGCCTCATCAACGAAGTTCTGTATAAGAGCGTTGCCGCAAAGATGTACCGATCCAAGGAAAGACCCGGCGCCCATAAAGAGATTCGCGGTATCGATCAGATCGATAAGGTCATCAATATAGATCAGTCTCCCATAGGCAGAACCCCCAGATCCAACCCTGCCACCTACACCGGTGTATTCACCAATATCCGGGACCTTTTTGCCCAGCTGCCCGAGTCCAAAGTCAGGGGTTACGGAAAAGGGCGTTTCAGCTTTAATGTGAAAGGAGGCAGGTGTGAAGCCTGCAGCGGCGATGGTATACTCCGTATAGAAATGCACTTTCTTTCGGATGT
>Ga0209510_1004904_pt1 | contig 11504 bp, 9 predicted proteins | sample BiotimSIPDNA_FD_185749 | JGI IMG/M metagenome (GOLD analysis project Ga0209510, IMG submission 185749) | Anaerobic biogas reactor microbial communites from Washington, USA - Biogas_R1 time_0 SIP DNA (SPAdes) (version 2) | ecosystem: Engineered > Bioreactor > Anaerobic > Unclassified | place...
TGCCAAAATCGCCGCCATTATATGCCGTACTATTGTCAATCACCGCATAGGTCTTATTGGCATCTGTAATGTAGTACAGGTAGCCGTTGTCCGGATAGCTCGGCGTTGAATCGTTTTTGGATATAACGACCTTGTATCCGTTAAACTTGCTGGAGTCAATCTTATTCCACCTAAGGACGAGCTTGCCATTTTCCACAGTAGAACTGACCACAGGCGTATCATATGAATCGGGATTCTCTGTGCCAGCATACTTAAGCTGCACTACGTTTCCGGCAACCTTCTTGTCATCGTAGAGCGCAGTTACACTGAAGTAATACTTCTCACCCTTAGTGAGGTAGCTGCCAAAATCGCCGCCATTATATGCCGTACTATTGTCAATCACCGCATAGGTCTTATTGGCATCTGTAATGTAGTACAGGTAGCCGTTGTCCGGATAGCTCGGCGTTGAATCGTTTTTGGATATAACTACCTTGTATCCGTTAAACTTGCCGGAGTCAATCTTATTCCACCTAAGGACGAGCTTGCCATTTTCCACAGTAGAACTGACCACAGGTGTATCATATGAATCGGGATTCTCTGTGCCAGCGTACTTAAGCTGCACTACGTTTCCGGCAACCTTCTTGTCATCGTAGAGCGCAGTTACACTGAAGTAGTAACTCTGGCCATTCGTCAGGTAGCTGCCAAAATCGCCGTTATTGTATGCTGTGCTATTGTCAATCACCGCATAGGTCTTATTGGCATCTGTAATGTAGTACAGGTAGCCGTTGTCCGGATAGCTCGGCGTTGAATCGTTTTTGGATATAACTACCTTGTACCCTTTTAGTTTGCTGGAAGCAATGTTATTCCATCTAACTACAAGTGTACCATTCTCTTTGGCAACGGACACAAGCGGCTTTTCATAACCATCATCGTCATATGTAACTTTATCTTCGTCGTAAGTTATCTTTTCCTCATTTCCGATAAAAGCTCTATGTAACAATACCGCAGCCTCTGCACGAGTTAAACTACCCTGGGCATTGAATACCTTCTGTCCATTATTACTGGATCCTTCCATAAGTCCGTGCTTCACAGCTAGAGCTACATGCCTTTTAAGCTTAACATTTATGCTCCCAGCATCAGCAAACTGGCTTAGATTACTCTCATCAATAGTCTCATTCTGATATCCCAATGCATTAACAAGAGCTACTGCCATATCTTCCCTGACAGCTGCCTGGGAAGGTTTATAGTAATGCCCGCTTGTGGTCTTCCAGCCTGTCAGATAATTTTTTGCACCTTCAACATAGGGATATGCCCAGTTCTTCTTGTCCACATCAAGGAATGATGGATTATCCGGATAATATTTCTTCAGGTTGAGGGTGTTGACCATCATTTTTGCAAACTCAGCTCTGGTTACCGTACCATTTGGGTTATAATTGTTATTTCCTACACCATTAATAATGCCTTTTTCAAACATCCACATGATAGCGTCATATGCCCAGTGGTTTTCCTTCACATCCTTAAAGCCTTTTGAATTAAATGCTGAATTGAGATAATTATAGCCCTTCAATCCATTATCATTACTCCTGGCAAATACTACTGTCGCCGCTGACATCATCAGTGCTAAGCATACAAAGAGAGATATTAGCCCCTTCCATTTCTTACTCATCCTCTTTCCCCTCCTTAGGTATTTTTATGTAATACATTTCGTACCTGCAGGAGAAAAAATATGGGTAAATAAAAACAGTAATATAAATGTAATATTTATGCTCCACCCATATAGCCAATTTAGGGTGTATCCCATATCCTATCTGGCTAATTGAATGTCTAAATTCAACCACAAGGCAGATTTGCCGCCTTTATACTACCGATTACTTCCACCTTTTCAATCGCGGAAACATCTCCTTCATGGCTTTCCTGGCGCTATCCTCATCGGGCCAGGGATTCCCTTTTGATACCAGTGGAACACAAAACTCAATCATCTCATCCATTGTTACATCTGCGGTGAAAGTCCCATCCTTGAAGCAATAAAGACAATAGTCCCCGTTCTTGCTGCCATCCGCATTCGTTCCTTGTACATCCGGGCTCTCCAGAGGCATCGCACAGCTCTGGCAAAACTTCATGTCTGCAGTATCCATATTTTCAATCTCCTTTTTATAGTGTTACTGCTATTCTATTTCATCAAATTCGACATCAGCATGTCATATTAGAATTAATTTTTCTCATAAAGCTTCAATGCCCTTCTCATTCTGTCCAAAATTATTTCCCTAATATAGGCTGGCTCAAGTATTTCAAGATAGCAGCCAAAGGAAAGGAGGAAGCCATAAACCCACTCGTCTTCAGGGAATGTAACCGACACATTACAGGTGCCGTCGTCATTCTTTGTGATTAGCTCCTCATCAAATTCATCATACACTCTGTGCAACACCTCAGGATAAAACATAAGCTTCAAATTCACCGATTCTTGGAGCTTCTCATATTCCACATGCTTTATCCTGTCATCTGCTTTTCTTCTTTCAAAGGCTTCATCTGTGACAAGTACATTTTTCATTCTGGAAAGGCGAAAGGTACGAAAGTCTTCCCTTGTTTTACAGTAGCCCCTCAAATACCAGGCCTGACCCTTAAATACCAGCTGCATTGGCTCCATTACCCTCAGGCTTCTGTCCCCTTCTGCATTTATATAATCAAAGGAAATCCTTTTTCGTTCAAGAATCGCCTTCTTTATGTCTATGAACTTATTGCTTTCATTAGGCCCGCTGGACCAGGGGGAGAAATCAATGTGTACCCAATCCTCAACCTTGGCATTTTTGAACATTGCTCCAATTTTATCAAGTATGATGTCAATTTCCGGGTACTTGGTTGATTGCAGAGTTTTTAGAGCAAACATAAGGCTTTCGCTTTCATGCTCCGATACAAGAGCCTTATTCAGAGAATAGCCCTCAAGCAGTGAAATGCCGCCTCCGTTGCCCCTATTCGTAAAAACAGGCACTCCTGCACAGGACAATACATCAATATCCCTGTAAATTGTTCTTGCAGATACCTCAAATCTATCAGCAAGCTCCTTCGCAGTGACTGTCCCCCTATTTAATAGAATAATGGTTATTTCCAACAAGCGATTTATTTTCATTCTGACTAACATTCCCTTCAAGACAATTATACATCATAATTTGACGCTAACATGTCATATTTGATAAATTTATTAGCTCTTTGGTATCATTCTTCAAAAAAACAGTCCTCGCATGATTACATCAATCGAGTGAAAGCATAAAGGCACAAAGCAAAGCTTTTGCCTCCGCACCATGTCAACTGTGCCTCTTGACATAGTAAAAATGTTACCATAAAATTAACAAGGTGCCTACATAGAATTGGCAATGGCTATTTTAGAAAACGTTGGATTTTCGTGTTACATAATGATTGTTAACAAGTTGGAGGATATATGACTATTTCTATGATTTTCCTTTTGCTAGGTGGTTTGGGGATGTTCCTATACGGAATGAAAATGATGTCGGATGGGCTGGAGAATGTCGCAGGCGACAAAATGAGACAAACTCTCGAGGTACTAACTACCAACCGTTTCGCTGCTGTGGGCGTCGGTGCGGGAGTCACTGCCGTAATACAGAGCTCGTCAGCTACCACCGTTATGGTCGTAGGATTTGTAAATGCAGGCCTTATGTCGCTACTTCAGGCGACAGGCGTCATAATGGGCGCAAATATTGGTACAACCATAACCGCCCAGCTCATAGCATTTAAGCTTTCAGATATTGCACCGTTTATCTTGTTTATCGGTATGTTCATGACAGTATTTATTAAGAAAAGAAACTTAGCCAGGATCGGAGAAATCGTATTGGGCTTCGGTATCCTTTTTGTTGGTCTGGACTTGATGTCACGCTCTATGGAGCCATTACGCAGCCATGCTGGCTTTCAGTCCCTGCTGACAAGCTTCAGTAATCCCTTGCTTGGAATCCTTATCGGTGCGATTTTTACCGCCGTAATTCAAAGCTCCTCTGCTTCTGTCGGAGTATTACAGGCGCTGGCTGCCACAGGCCTTATAGGTCTGGATGGAGCAATCTTCGTCATACTCGGGCAAAACATAGGAACCTGTATCACTGCGATACTAGCCTCAATTGGAGCAAGTACAAATTCTAAACGTACGGCAGGTATTCATTTAGTGTTTAACATTCTCGGCACTCTCATTTATCTTCCGATACTTTTGCTTTTTCCCAGCATTGTAACATGGATAGAGTCTCTTTCAATTGGTGATGTGTCAAGACAAATCGCTAATTACCATACACTTTTCAATATAACAATCACAATAGTGCTCTTCCCCTTTGCAAAGCAGATGGTGAAGCTTATTACGAAAATAGTAAAAGATAAGCAGGGAGACGATCATGTTGAGAAAAAGCTTATTTATCTCGATGAACGCATAGCTCAGACCCCGTCAATTGCGTTGACGCAGACCTTGAAGGAAATAGACCGAATGGGTGAAATAGTATTCGACAACCTAAAAAATTCGACGGAAGCATTATTCGAATATGACGAGCAAAAGGTAGATAAAGTCTTTGAGGTTGAGAAGACCATAGATTACTTAACAAACGAAATTACTCATTATCTGATTGAATTCAAGGGCCTGCAGCTTTCAAAAAGCGACCTGAGAGTTATGGGTAGTCTGCACCATGTTGTAATAGACCTTGAACGCATCGGCGATTTGGCGGAGAATATTGCCAATAATGCCAATACCCGCTCAGACAAAAAAGTACCCCTTTCATCTGAGGGACTAGAGGAATTGAAGACTATGTCAGAAAGAGCAACACAGGCCCTGCGTTTAAGCCTGGATGCGCTTAGAAAGCGCGATGTAAACCGGCTGCCTGAGGTTGCCTCCCTGGAGCAGCAGATTGATGATATGAAGATAGACTACACCAACAACCATATCAACAGACTTCAGGACAAATACTGCGATCCAAGCGCGGGAGTTATCTTCACGAATTTAGTGGCGATTTTCGAAAGGATTGCAGACCATGCGAACAATATCGCAAGCTCCCTGGTTGTGAAATAATTATTCTTAGCATATACTTTTTCCCCACGCGGTTGTAATTCAAGGGGAAATTTAACGTTTTTATGATGAACTTCAGAGAAAAATGATGGCTGTAAAAAATGTGCTGTAGGAAGTTCTGGGAGCTATTTTCAATTTTATAAGGTCAAAGAGGTCATTATATGAGGATTGGATATGCCTGTCTTGCCCTCGGCCTACCGGGGAGCGAGATGAAAAACTGCATACTGAAAAATGCTAGCGAAGAACGCCTACAAGCCCTAATTGGGCATAATCTCTCCTCCCTTGATAAGATGATCGACTACAATATTCAACACGGCATCAGGCTTTTTCGGATATCATCGGACTTGATTCCGTTTGGCTCAAGTTTAGCAAAAAGCTTACAATGGCAGGATTCATACGGTGAAATGCTTGCATCAATCGGTCGCAAAATTATTAAAGCAGGAATGCGGGTGTCAATGCATCCCGGGCAGTACACGGTCCTCAACTCCCCTGATGAATCGGTTGCCGAGAGGGCTATTTCGGATCTTGATTATCATGCAAAGGTACTGGACTGCTTAGGGCTTGGGGCGGAACACAAAATAATACTTCATCTCGGTGGCAAATATGGTAACAAGGAGCATGCTAAAAAGCGTTTTCTGTCAAGATATCGGCAGCTTAGTGATAATGTAAAAAGGCGCCTGGTACTGGAAAACGATGATAAATTATTCAATATAGATGATGTTCTGGAAACAGCTTGTATAGAAGGGATTCCCGTAGTACTCGATAACCTGCACAATACTGTGAATCCGGCGGATAAATCATATAGTGATATCGAATGGATTAGAAGGTGTTCAGAAACATGGACAAAAGAAGACGGCCCGCAAAAGCTCCATTACTCTCAGCAGCATCCTGCCAAGAGGGCCGGTGCACATTCTGATTTTATAGAGATTGACAAGTTTCTTGAATTCTATGAGCAGCTGCCCGGAGGGGATATTGATATAATGCTGGAGGTAAAGGATAAAAACCTGTCTGCTTTAAAATGTATCAATTGCCTTTCAAACACGGGAATCAACAAACTGGAGACTGAATGGGCGCACTACAAATATAGTATCCTGGAAAGATCTCCCCAACATTACAGTGCTATTCGAAATTTGCTAAAGGATAAAAGCACATATCCAGCTCATCAGATGTACCAAATGATTGAGATATCTCTGAGAAATCCCATTTTTAGAGGCAATGCAATAAACGCGGCCCAGCATGTTTGGGGATATTTTAAGAGCAAGGCCTCTGAATCGGGAAAAAGGCGTTTTGAAAGCGTTTTACGGAAGTTCGAGTTGGGTAAGATTGAAGTACGGCTTGTAAAAAACATGCTGTTTTCGATGGCTGGCAAATACAAAGAGGATTATCTGTTAAACAGTTACTATTTTTATATATAGGGGGAATTTATGGATTATGATGTGATTGTAATAGGTGGTGGTTTGTCTGGATTAACGGCGGCCAGCCTTCTTGCCAAAAGGGATTTGAAGGTTGCTGTTATTGACAAAAACAAAAACCCGGGAGGCACCTGCGGTATTTTCAAGAGAGGGTCTGTAACCTTTGATGTAGGTGCGGCAATGCTCTATGGCTTTGGCGAAAAAGGCTTTAACGCACACCGCTTTGTGTTTAATTGCCTGGAGGAACCGATTGATATTATTCAACACGATCTTTTATACTGTGTGAACTTTAAGGGCAAAAGAATACCGTTTTGGCCTGATGTTAGTCAGTTCGCTGAGGAATTGTCAGACGTTTTTCCTTCACAAAAGGAAAACATACACCGTTTCTACACTGATATGCTGAAAATGTACAACCATGTCATGGTTGATACCCCCAGCTATGTAACAGCAGACGAAACGGACCCTAAAACCGCTTTAAAAAGTGTAACAAAGCATCCTGTCTCATATATTAAGTTTCTAGGTTACTTGTTCAGGAACGCAAAAAGCCTGTTGGACAAGTACTTTACAGATCCGGAGATCTATAAGTTTTTTGACAAGCTGACCTCAACCTATTGTTATGCAACAGTTGAGGAAGCTCCTGCGGTTCTTGCGGCTGTCATGTTTGTCGATAACCACCTGGGGGGCAGTTATTATCCCGCAGGCTCAACGCTGTTTCTGCCCGGAAAGCTTGAAAAAGTCATAGAGGAAAATGGCGGAGATATGCTGCTTGAATCCGAAGTGACCTCACTGCTCTTCGAGGACGGGAAACCTGCCGGAGTACGGATTGATAACGGCAAGGTATTGGAAGCACCACACATAATATATTCCGGAACCGTGTGGAACCTTTACGAAAAGCTCATCGACCCTCAATATACGACACCCAAGCGGCGAGACTGGGCAAGAGGCCAGATACCTACCCATCCAAGCCTTGTGCTCTATGCCGTCGTTGACCGGGACTTGGTACCGGAGGACACGGCTCCCATCGAAATGCTGGTCGGCAATCCCGACCGGCTGGATGAAAGCGAAGTTACAGCTTATATCCTGAGTATTGACGACAGGACACTTTGTCAAGAGGATGAGCATACTGTCATTGCAATTGGGCCGACCTTTGAAAAGTGGGATTACTCCGATAAGGCTTCTTATGAGAAAATGAAAGCAAGGGAGCAGGAAAGACTGGTTTCAGTCCTGGAGAAAAGGTTTCCTGGATTTAGCACTTCCATTCGTTATGCAGAGCTTGCTACCCCCTGCACCATCGAGAGGTACACAATGAAAAATGGTGGTGCCATTGCAGGGCCAAAGCAGATGATGGGGCAGCACATGTTCCACAGGCTGCATACTCGCACTGAATGGGACAACCTGTTTTGCTGCGGAGAATCAACCGTGATGGGCACAGGCACTCCAACTGTAACCACATCTGGACTGTCCGCTGCAAATGCTGTGTTGAAAAAGCTCGGAAAAGAAATGTTTGTCTATCGCGAAGGCATGAAAAACTACATCAGACTAGTCGATAAGCCATTTACAAAGAGTAGGTTGTATGAGACATACCCTGAGAAAGAAGGCAATATAATGAAGAAGGCGCTTAAGTGCCGTCTTTGTGAAAATCCCACCTGTGCTCGAAGAAGCTCCACTGACATTCCCGGCATCATGAGGCGTGTAGCCGTTGGGAATTTTGCGGGTGCCAGGAAGTGTTGGCTCAAGTCGGCCGTTGATATGGCTACACTAGAGCGCTATGAGAACAGCTGTATCTATGCCCTTGAAAACGATTCGGCTGTTTCAATCAAGGAAATAGTATCATATATATCGGAGGTTTCTGGATGAAGGCAGAATATGATGCAATCGTAGTTGGTGGAGGAATCGCAGGTCTCACAAGTGCTGCTTACCTATGTCACAGCGGCGCCCGTACTCTTCTACCCTTTCCCGAGTGTTCCCAAGGTAAGGGCTTCAGGAAGAAGCATTCGGATAACTTCTGTGAAGAAGGTTAACGAGGCTTCTTATTGAATCTGCACGTGGGAGCTGACACATTGCAATTTTGCCTTTTTGGGTTTTTGGTTTAGTTTCTCAACCGAGGGTAATAATGTGTATGTCGATATAAGATGAGGTGAGTTTGAATGAACCAACAGGTTAAAGTGCTTGTAGTAAATGGCAGTCCAAAGGGGAACTACAGCTTGACCTGCAACACACGCTCTATATGCTCGGACAAGAAAAGGAAATAGAATGGAAGGTTATTCAAGCCGTGGAGAGCTTATCAAGCATCGACTACGAAAAAGCAATAATATAGATAGTTTTTTTGACCTATTAGATGAAATTGAATCTCCAAACTATTGAAAAAACGAATGAGGTGTTGCCTATGCCCTTTAGCGACTAGGAGTGTTATTTAGTTAAAGACTGAAGAAGATAAATCCAATTATTTGAGGAGGATTGTCATGGACAAGATAAAAAAGCATGGATTAATTTAATTTTCCTTATAGTGACTCTTGCGATTAATACCCTTGGAGCTCTAGGCTTCATAAACGGACTTACCCAGAAAGAGATTTCCGACATGTATGTTACTCTAATAACACCCAGCCCTTCTACCTTCAGAATATGGGCCGTTATCTACTCACTTTTGATCATATCAATTACTGTTATGATCGTTAAGAAGAAAGATTCCTATTACGAACTGGCTATTGATAAGATTTCTACACTTTTCTGGATTTCCTGCATTCTTAATATTGCTTGGATAGTTTTGTTCTCATTTGTTCAGATTGAGCTTTCGGTACTGTTCATTTTCGGTTTTGTAATCTCATTGTCCCTTATTTGCAAAAAGCTACTGGGTATTCAGGATCGAAAACGCTGGTTGCTGCCCCTGACCTTTGGAATCTATACCGGCTGGTTGTTCATAGCGTCTGTTGTCAATACAGCCGCTATGCTTGTCAAGCTGGAGTGGAATGGTTTTGGAATTGCAAATAATATCTGGGCAATTATTATGTTAATAGTTGCTGTTCTCCTGGTCTTACTCGTTCTTTCAAAAATACATAACGCCGCATTCACTCTTCCCATAGCATGGGCTTACCTGGGCATATATCAGTTTTTGAAGGCACCAGAGGGATTTAAGGGTGAATTTGTACTTCTGCAGACCATTGCCCTTATAGGAATGGTTATCTTAATAGGAGCAGCTGCTATTACGCTATATAGAAATAATTATTCTCTCCTCCCAGTCAAGTCAAAAGACAAATAGAAAGCTGTTTTAGTGAATAAAATGTCCAGAACCCGCTAAATAGCGGGTTCTCGCCTATTGAATGCTAATAGCCTGAACGCTCTTAAGTGCTTGGGGTCGTATTGTCAATTTTTTGAAAAAGTATGTGTCTGAACAACAGGGATTTATAGATGCCAATGCTATAATTCGCATTATGTTAATTAGCTTTGCTCATTCAATTCTGCAATCTCAGGATATTCTGAACCTGCTCAAATTTCTCTTCTTTTATAATTGGCTAGCAAACATCCTTTATTAAAAATTGGGCGCCTCTAGTTTGTTTTTTTTCTTTCAGCGGCTGCGCCTATTATATACAGATATCTACTGGCGAGATTTTTGTCATACAGTTCCAGTCCCGTCGTATCTTCCTTAAGTTTTTGCTCATACAAATCTAAATTTCCTTCGACCTCAAATGTCCTTTTATACTTCTTCAACGCTTTTAAAGAATTTTCATATAATAAGCGCTCGTTTTCACTATAGTCAATCGTTTTGAAAGAAATATTGTTTTTGTTAAGAATATCAGCAATTTTCGTGTTATGGCTATTAAGGATGCTCTTATCGCCGAAAACTTCGTCAAATATATATTGTGAATAAAACAAATACATTTTACTGTTCTCTATACTGTTTAATTGCCGAACCAGTTTGTCCAAATCCTTGCTAAAATAGAGACTATCGATAGATAGTGTGACTGTGGGATTTAAGCTATAATCTGAGATTCTATCAATGTCACCATTGATATATGTAATTGCCATGCTGGTTCTCTCTAATATATCACCATTTAGTTGGTCAATTCCAATTCCTCGGCACCCATACTTCTTAACTAACAGTTTTAAAATACTTCCAGAACCGCACCCCAAATCCAAAATTGTATCTTCTGCCGATACAGGAATAGAACCTAGAACAAAATCTATTTGCTGTTTATCCATCATGTTGAAGAGATATACTCTGTAACCATATACCTCTTCACAAAAGTCTAAATAAGCGCTACTTCTCGTTAGTCGGTCAATTTTTTTACTAAATTCATCTTTAATCATTGCTTTACTTATTCTAGCTGCTTCAATCCTGCCTTTGTTTGTCAATGACAACCTGTTATCTTCTTTTAATAAATAACCTTTTTCAATTAAGTGTTTAATTTCGCTCTCGAATATAACTGATTTATCTGCCTCCCAAATCATATTTTGTCTTATTAAACCCACGCTAATTTTCTGTTTTTGATTTTCCAGATTATATGCTACATACAAAATCATTTCACTATAATTATGCAATAATACCAACCTCCTTCATATGTTATTTTCTACAGTCACTATATTTCCATGCTTATAATAAAGCAGAAGGAAAAAACAGTTACAGCTGTAAGCACTTATTATGACGGAATTTCATGTCAAAATCAATTTAGTAGAGCAGTACTCCATTTTGTGATTTCCCAAATCCCAAATTGAGAATGAAAAAAGCCAACAAGTTTCGCTGTCTTTATTATACCCTTTAAGGATATGTTTTGAAGCGGTGGATCTTTACTTAATTTTTTTTATATTGAACCTCCAAGCAGCTTACTGCCGGGCATGCCTTTATAAACCGTTCGATCATAGCCGCCGGCAACATAGCAGACATCAGCACCGCACACAGCATCTTGATTTGCTATTATCGCTTATCTTGAAGTATTAGAAGAAAAGCGCGGATAACACCTCCAATCAAACCAAGCGAAGCCATTACTACCGAAACTTTTACGATAATATTCAAATTCTGAAAGACAGCATCGTTGTCTATGTTTTTAATCATGATTGGAAAAAATATGAAT
>Ga0209510_1004905_pt1 | contig 11504 bp, 8 predicted proteins | sample BiotimSIPDNA_FD_185749 | JGI IMG/M metagenome (GOLD analysis project Ga0209510, IMG submission 185749) | Anaerobic biogas reactor microbial communites from Washington, USA - Biogas_R1 time_0 SIP DNA (SPAdes) (version 2) | ecosystem: Engineered > Bioreactor > Anaerobic > Unclassified | place...
ACTGAGTTTGTAGCAACCCAAACGATGCTGAAAGAGTACTTAGAGAAACGAGGATTTTCAGTAATCTGTCTTAATGGGAGTATGGATATTGAGGAACGACAGATATCACTACGTCTCTTTTCTGAAAAAATACAGATCCTCATTTCCACTGAGGCCGGAGGAGAAGGACTCAACCTGCAATTCTGTCATATAGTAATTAATTATGATCTTCCCTGGAACCCGATGAGAGTTGAACAGAGAATCGGCCGTGTGGATAGGATTGGTCAGAATCGCGATGTTGAAGTATATAACTTAGTATACAAGGATACTGTTGATGAGCGGGTTTGGGAAGTCTTAAACAAAAAACTCTGGATTATTTTACAAGAACTTGGATTTGATAAATTATCAGATATTCTTGATTCATCAGAAGCAGAACAGAATTTTGATGATCTTTATATGAATGCACTATTAAATCCCGGTGAATTACAACAGAAAATTGACCGGCTACTTAATATTATAAAAAGTAGGGCCAACCAAGAACGGGGATACTGGGATGTGATTATCAGTGATCAAGAACTTTCCCCAGAACAGGCTTATGATTTAATGCACCATCCTCTTCCGTATTGGCTTTCTCAAATGGTTCACAACCTTGTCCCATTATCCGGAGGGAAGATAGGATCAGACCTATTTGGATATCAGGTTCTTTGGCCAGATGGATCAAAAAATTATAACTTAGTTTTTGATTTTGACGAGGCACAAGATCCTCATTCACAATTGGCGACTTTAAAAACCCCTCAAATCCAGAAAATCTTGTCCGAAATTGTAAGAGTAACAGAAACCTGTGATATCCCAATTATTCAATTAGAAGGAATAGGATCGGTAAAAGGGACTTTCGGTTTATATCATTTGAGAAATTCATCCGGAAATATTCAGGTATTGCCCATATTCCTCGATTATCAAAATAGGCTTTTTCAAACAACAGCATTCAAAATATGGGAGATCCTGGGAAGAGGAACATTTCAGATATCTGGGATGACGCAGTTTAAAGAGGCAATTTATTTAAACCTGATGAATTCAGTTGAACAATTCTGTTCAAATAATGTAGATAGTACTTCTGAAAAGTATCCAGTATTGTTACTTGCAGTTGGAGACACTGCATGAAATCATTGCCTGATGCAGTACTAGAAAAAATAAAGTACTCACGCCATTGGTTTATTTTTGTATATGATCCAGACCAATTACTCCTCGTTGAATCGATTCAAAGGGTGATAATTTCACTGAATTTTCAATTTTTTCAATTTTTTGATCCATTTTCATTTAGACTTTGGTATGAATCAGAAATTCGCCCAAATCTCTATAATTCTGATCATTCCTTCCACTTTATTGTCAGAATAGAAATTCCCATACCTGAAATTCCGTATGATATCTTCATACATGCAGAAACATATGAGGTAGGATTAGCTAGTATTTTCGATAAATTGTCCACTCCAGTAGTAAAAAATTTAGATGTATCATTACTTGAACAATTTTACGAATCATATCAGACATTTCTACCCCAAAAAAGACTTGGTTCTAATGAAACAACAGAATTAATTCTTCGGCTAGTCTTTTCGATAAACATCGATGCGATTAATACAATTGAAGATCTCTTTGAAAATCTTATAAGAATTCATTATAAACGGATATATCTTCCTTCAGATTATTCAGAATATATACTCCAAAAATTAGAGACTAAAAAATTTTCAGAAGTTGATGGCATAGACATATTTGATTATTCTTCTTTTATTGATCATTTGCAGGTTCTATGGAATCAATATCTTGACTCGGTTATTAATGGTGAAAGACCTAAAATATTTCTTGAAAAAACAGAAATATGGGTATATTTAGATTCGATGATTATTGAAGGGATAATAAGACCTGTTTCATCCCAATCGATCGAGAATCTTCCACCACGATTAAGAATCGGTGTTGCTCATGATTCAGCTGAAACATTAGAGAACAGATTTCTTGACCTTTTACATCGGACTGTATCATTGGCAAATATTGCAAATCATTATTCTGATTGGCAAAAAATTTGCCCTATATGGGCTGACATTCTAAATTTAAGAATGAAGGTTCAAAATCAAAAACACATTGAGAAATTTAATACTGTCCAATCGAATGTTGAAGAATTATTTCTCCATTGGATTCAAAAATCATACCCATTAATCCTTAATGCCCCATATCTTCCTGAACCAGTAATGGTTCATCATATTCTTCCATATATTAAATCAAAACGGAAGAATGGTGACAAAATCGCTCTGATCGTAATAGATGGATTAGCATTTTATGAATGGGAACTAATTCAAAAAGAAATTTTAAAAAATGATAACCCTAAAATTATTCCAGTATTTGCCCATATACCTACATTAACATCGATATCAAGAAAAAGTATTTTCTCTGGAGTTCCTCCATTTTATTTATTTGAGAATAGTGATCAGAAATCTAATTCTATAAATGATATTACACAAAGTAAAGAGAGAAATTTATGGATAAATTATTGGTCCTCATCTGAAACGAGAGGAACAAGGATTTCTCATTTCACAGGAATTCGCTTAAAAGATATTACTGATCAATCAAAAATTCAAGAGATTTATCAATCTGACATTGTAGGATTAGTAATTAATACCATTGACGAGTTTATTCATGAAGAAAATTTTTCATACACTCTTATGCCAAAGAAAATTCGTGAATGGTTAGATCAAGGATTTGTCTCTCAATTTTTTAACACCCTGCAAGAAAGGGGCTTTAATATCTTTATCACATCAGATCATGGTCATATTTTAGCCCAAGGGATTGGAGATTATAATGAAGGTGAATTATTAACAGAAAATAGTAAGCGGGCTAAAATATTTAAAGACAAGGCATTCCAATCAAGAGGAATGAGTAAATTAGATGAACAAATTATTTGGCCATCATCAAATTTCAACAATATTTTATTTCCTTTGTTAATGTCGGGTACCAGATCATATGATAAAAAAAATCATTCCTCTCTTTGTCATGGCGGTATTTCTATTGAAGAAGTATTAGTTCCGTTTATTGAAATCCTTCGGTGAGAATGTGAAGAAAAAACAGATTGGATATGATCGAAAAATCCCACATGATTTGATTGATCTTACAGCAGATCATTACTGCAAAACAAAGGACCTAGATCTAACCCGAAAATTTCTTCATGAGTTTCTTTCAGAAAAATATCCAAATGAGGCAGGAAGAAAAAAAATCATAACAATATTACTTCGTATTTGGATTAGAGTCCCAGATAATGATAAACAATTGAGGGATTATGCATGTAATTTATTAAAAAATATCCGAACTAAAGACCGTATATGGCTTCATTATGGACTGTTAATTCTTGCTTATCCCTTTGTATGTGATATAGTGAGAATTCTCTCAACCAAATTAGGGTTTTATGACGAAGTAAGTTCACCGATGATATATAACGAATTAAAAAACACATGGGGTGAACGTTCTTGTGTTCAAAAACAAACTTGTCTTGTTCCATTGACATTATTCGAATGGAATCTCTTACAGAGAAAAAAATACAAGTACTCGAAAGAAAATCTGCTATCCAGCAATAATAGGGAACTCCAATTATGGCTATTAGCAACTCTTATCAAAGCAAATAGTAATCCTGTAGAAATTTCTAAGATTACTGATTTACCGATAGCATTTCCTTTCTCTTTCTCCATCACGATGGATGACATTGCCCGGAGTGAATTTTTTACAACTCATTCATCTGGATCGGGGAGGATTGTTGTTTCATTTAAAATCTAAGTAAAATATCACATCAATTTCACCCCAAACACCGCCCCTTTCTTCTCTCTCCCCTCCAGTACCCGCTTCACCCTCCGGACCGAAACCACATACAACCTCTCTTTAATGACCATCTTCACTCCTCTCCCACTCCCAGACAGGCTCATAACCCCCACTGCTCCTCCATCCTGGTCACGGATCACCTCATCTCCTAACCGGAGAAGAACCGGGATCACCTGGGCTCTCCCGACCTGAAACGATCCGATCCCGTCCAGGTATATCACAATATTCTCCCCTTCAATCCGGAACCGGCCCACCTTCTCCAGCAAACGGGACGAACGCTCACGAACAACCGCAAAATTTCCCACGACACACCTCCGGAGGGGAAGTCCCCTCCAGGTCAGACCATCGCTCTCTCCGGTCCGCAAAAGCTCATAAACCTCTTCTCTCTCCTCCTCTGCAGGATCTGGGTCCGGTTCCGGTGATAATATTCCCGTGAGTTCTTCCGGTGCCGGAAGACCTGATATTCACTTCGGACCAGCCGGAGGGCATCAGCAAGTTGCACAGGCCTCCTCCAGCGGGCAGATCCGGAGATACCCGATCCCCTTTCCGGTAAGATCACAGATTCGGTTTCTCCGGACCGAACACTGCACGAACTTCAGGTGAGGACACCCTTTCGTGAAACAGGCTTCAATGGTCGGCCTTCGGGAGAGTCTCATGTTGACCCTCCATATGCCAGCCTCCTTACCCGGGTATACCGGTCACAGGCCAGGCAGTTCATCTGCCAGCGGTGCAGAGGGCATTGCCCAAGCGTATGCGGACAGTAGATACTCCGGAAGACTAGAGAACGATCTACTGCCAGGGGAGTGATCACGTTCTCACCTCTGACTCGCAGAGTTGGGAATAGCAGGTCTCACACATCCCGAAGTGATCACCCGGATCCTGCCAGGCGATCGCATCACCATCACAGACATGACACCGGCCGACCGAAGCCCCGGTCCATCTTTCCAGCCGGGTGACATCAATTATTCCTGGAATGGTCCGGAACTGGCTGGACTGCATCGTCACCGCCCGATGGTAACAGGCCTTGCATAGCGTTCCCGGTAGGGTCTTCCCCTTCGTTCGTTCCTGGTAATGGCTTGGCTTTCTCCCACAGACGATGCACGGTTTCTTGTCAGGCCAGCCATCCACCGGTCTGAAATCCTTCGGGTTGATGGTCGAGATTGATACCCTCCCCGGATAAGCGGAGTCCCCTTTACTCTGGCGGGTGGTTGCAGCAGCCGGCGGCAGACTCCCGCTATCATTCGGTGCCTGCACCGTGCAGGGTGACGGGATCGGTGGCCGGGGGGGCAGTCTCGGCCCCTCGTCTGCTGAAACTCCGGGATCATGCACAGGTGTACAGACACCTGCAGGTGCAGGATCACCCCTACTACATATTTTCACTTCTTCCGCTGTACTATCCTTCTCTCTCTTCTTCTGAGTTAGATCTGAGTTATCTTCCTCCTCCTGCTCTGATTTCTCGCGGGAAGATCCCGCAACCTGCTGCGAAGGGCCGTCATTTCCCGCATTACCGCCATCACCAGAGTCGTCCCCACCAGTAGGACCGGAGAGCCAGACGGCTCCCCCTTCGGCCCAGGCGTCATAGAGATATGGATTCCAGGTGAAGACTTTTGACCGTCGCTGTGTTGAAAGTCCTTCGTCCCCGGTGGTCACGGTCCGGTCATGAAACGAGATCGCCGGACACTTCTCCAGGAGACCAGAGTACTGATACCCCCGGCTTGTGTACCCGTGGAGCATCTTGTAGATTACACTATGACTCCAACCGGTTGCACTCTGCATCTGGGCGATGGTCACCTCCTCCAGGTGCAGATCCCGGATGGCATCGATCAGCTCGGCCTCTTTCCTGGTCAGCTTCGTCACCTGACCGCCACTCTCCCCATGCAGGGCAGCAAAGAGCCGGGCTGCTGCTGCGAAATCCTCTTCGGTTGCGATGATGCAGGTCATCCCGTCAACCTCCCTGACCTCCCGCTGCTTCTGCATCAGGACTGCGTTCGTCTTGATCAGGTCGAGCAGCATGTCCGGGTTCCTCCGGTTCTCTGATGACTGGAACCGGATCCGGTCCGCATACGGGATTACGACCCAGGAAGGACAGACCCGGCGCCAGATCTCCTGGCAGACCTGGACTTCATCACGGGTCTGCGGCCGTGTCGAGGGCATCTGCTTTGCATCATTCAGGGTCCGGGCGAGAACCTTTGCGTCCTGCTCCTCGCTGTCGTCAATCCAGACGGTGAGCATGCGATTCCAGACCTGATCATCTCCGGATCCCTCGACCTTTGCAACCCACCAGACACACCGTTCCGGAATCGTGCAGACCTGACCGGTCCGATCCTTGGAGACCGTCCGGTATCGGAAAGGTTTCTGAAACGAGGTGGTCACTCCTTTCAGAATCTCCTGCATCTGGTCGGAGAGTGAGATGTCATCCAGGGCAATTACGGAGCCTGGCCGGAGCCCTTCGACATAGAAGAGAGCCTTGTCACTCATCCGGCCGTCAAGCCGGAGTTCGTCCGGAACCTGCTGAAGCATCGTGTCAACTGTATGGGACTTCCCCTTTCCTGATTCCCCGGTAATGGAAACATGGAGCCCCTTTGAGTTGATCACCGAACGGGAGGCAAGCGACCGGGCTAGACATTCAGCAACCACCCGGTCCCCTTCATGGTCAAGACCGAACGTGTCGATGATGAACCGAAGCGGATCCCCGGACCCAAGAATCTCATGTGCCCGGAGGATTACCTTCTCCCGCCGACTCTTCTCCTCACCAGACACTTCAGGAGATATCTTAGATTCAGGGATATCATCATTCAGTTTAGCTATAGCCCGCTTCCGGTTCTGATCTTTCCTCCAGGCTTCAAAGTCCCGTTTCTTTCCCGGACCATCGAACATCTCTTTCAGGTCAGTCCATCGCTGGCTTCCTCCCCCGCAGCTCTGGTGATGACAGCCGGCAAAGATCGCACCGCTCGGAAACTGGACTGCATACGCCCCGTCCCGGTGATCCCCACTAAAGGGACATTCGGATAGGACAAAGAGAGTCCCGCCCATGTAGGGTTTGGCATCATATCCAAGGTGATGCACATCCAGCCATTCACCGAGATTGATCACCTGGCCGGGCCGGTTCCGGGAGAGCGAGGACTTCATCGGACCGGGATCCTCTTTTGGCAGCAGGCTCACCAGTCCCTTCAGTTGTTCAGAAGTCACGACCCTCTCATTTCCGGAGGAGATAATTGCAGATCGCCGGTGTGGTCGTTCCGGCGTGCTGTCTCCTTTCCGGGAGAGGGTTCCGTAGAGCTTCCAGATTCGTCCGGCGTTGAAGTTCGCGGTGTCCACCAGGCACGGACACCGGGATCCTTCGGTCCGGTTCGAGAAGAGCACCGAGAGCGTTTCGAGGCATCCCTTCACAAGTTCGCGGGATTCGGTATCGTTCGGGAGATTAATCCGGTAGAGGAGATGAGCCCCGTTCCCGCTGTCACCGATAAGCGGTTCGGGCCAGCCAAGTTCTGACAGGAATCCTTTCACCAGGTCAGCCAGCCAGAGAGCTGAAGCATGTTCATCCTCTGAAGAAGACACTCCTGACGGCCGGACCGGATCGATATCAATCGGGAGCCACCGCCGCCGGAGGATGTCTGCATCAGCTGTCGTCGAATCCTTCTTCGAGAGACGGGTCTTGATCCGGTTCGCTCTCCTGGCAAGCAGGGCAGGGTTCACCTCGTTCAGGGTGACATAGATCCCCTGATACCGTCCCTCATCACCCAGGATCTTAACCTTCTGCACCAGACTCTCAAACGAGTCAAAGTACCCGGAGGCCATCCCGTCATCACTGATCGCTCTGACCTCGATGATCTGTCCTGGTTGAAAAAGAGCGGTGAGGGAGTCATGGATGCTGGTCATCACACTCCCTCCGGAAGACTAACGGATGATAACTCTCCGGTGTTGCATCCCACCGGCAGTAATGGCCGATGTACGCGAAAAAATGCGTGAAGACCGAGGCATCCGGATCCCAGCGGTTGTCATGCACCGCTTTCCAGAACGAGCAGAACTCGCTCCGGTCAGGGAATCCCTCAAACAAAAAGAGACCGTCAGCAACCTGGCTGAGCACCTGTTCATAGACGGCAACAATCCGGTACAGATGATCACCGACCCAGAAGAGATCGCCCACCTCTCCTTTCTGATGATACCGGGTGGTGCAGATCTTCTTTCCCGAGAGGATCAGTTCTGACATGATCGGATGGAACGAAAGATCGATCGTCTTCACAGGAGATCACCCCCGATGGATACCGCTCCTCCGGGCAAAATCCGGTACCGGAGCCATTCATTCCAGGACTTGATCCAGAACTGGATCTCACCCGGATGGGAGTTCTCTTTCACAATACTGGTGAGTTTCCTGACCTCCGGCCGGTATGAGCCGATAGAGACCGGGGACCGGGAGCTCTTCACCAGGAGAAAGATCATCTCATCCTTCCCTCTCCAGGCAACCAGATCAAAGAGTTCGTGTCCGGCTGCCATCATGACCGAAAATCCACGGGAGAGAAGAAGCCGTTTCGCGGTATAACTCGCGGTCCGTTCGGTTCCGTACTCAGGGTTCTTCCGCATCGGTCATCACCACCTTCTGTTTCCGGTCACAATACTGCCTGGTACACGGAGTGTCAGGATCGCGGGTGCAGATGAACTCCTGCCACTTTCCATCCTTCTTTGTCGCCAGGTTCGGGCAGCGTTCAGCAAGAGCCATGTGCTGCCACCTTCCTAAAAGAGAAATCCTTTTGGACTTCGGTGCTGATACTCAGGTCACTCCCCTGCGATGACGTGCTGGCGAGCATATGTTCAGAAACGGGGGAGCCCGCTGTTTTGATTGAATCAGGGTCAATCAGTCGTATTATTCCAAGTTCCTCGAAGAACCTGCCGATTCCGTAAAAACCTGTCCGCCGTTCATAGGCGTCCATACTTGATTTCAACACTGGTCTAGGCGTTGTGGTCAATCTACCACCTCCTGACATGGCCGCATGTGCCAACCATGCCATGCTATAGCATAGCACGGATCATTCTAAAAAAGTTACGATATTTGTCAGGTAGATTTTCCGCCAGGTGGGTTTGAATTGAAAAAGAACATCAGTATTGAATGAATCAGTCTACTTATGCGCAAGGGATAGGCAACGCAATGATATTCAATTATCATGGGATTACTTGAGTATTGATAACAGATCTTCAGCAGATTCAGTCATAGATTTGTGAGAGTCATAAACTCCCTGGTTGAAAAATTCTGGTTCAAATAATATTTATCCCTGTTCAAAAGCCTGCTTAAGAACTGCTAGATCAATCTTCTTCATCGGGAGCATGGCAGCCATCACCCTTTGAGCCCTTTGGGTGTCAGGATCAGTGAGGAGGGTTATCATTTCTTCAGGAACTACCTGCCAGGATACTCTGAATTTATCTTTCAGCCATCCACACTGTTGAGCTGCCGGATCTCCACCTTCAGAGAGCCTCTCCCAGAAATAGTCGACCTCTTCCTGATTGGCACAATTAATTATGAAGGAGACTGCTTCAGAAAAATGGAATAATGGACCGCCATTTAACGCAACAAAATTGGACCCATCAAGGGAGAATTCAACGGTCATTACACTCCCTTCCGGTTTATGATGAAATTCAAATCCTTCTTTTCCGTATCTGGTTACTCTCCCAATAGAAGAGTTCTTGAATATTGATATGTAGAATTTTGCCGCTTCTTCTGCTTGATTATCAAACCAGAGGCCGGTAGAGATCCGGTGAAAAGATGCCATACATAGTATAATTCTGGTACATAATTGTTACAATCTTCAGAAAGATCTGATCAATCCCATCACTGACCAGTCGGTCATGATGAGTTGGATTGGAAAAAAATTAAGATGGAAGGACAGTTGGTTTTTCTGTCATCCGTTCGAAAAATGCTTTAAACTCTTTTACATGCTTGAGCATGAACTGTTGAAGATCATCATCATCGCCCAGGGTATCATCATCCAATGAATGTCCACAAATGTGACAATGCTTCGAAACCGGACTGTGAACTTCCTTACAATGGGGACAGACTTTCGGGACCAACCGTTTTGTTGTGGCTTCAAGTTCCTTATTCGAGATCCCATAGAGTCTGTTGATCTCCCGGTCGATATCACTGCCAGTCAGGTGGGCATAGGTGGAGAACATCTTCGAATCGATAGAGCCCCACATCATGAGTTTAATCACTGACTCATTCACTCCCTGCTGAATCAGATGAGTGATCCGTGAGTGCCTGAGTACATGGGGAGTGAAGTGTTTCTCGATTCCTGCCCGTTTTGCAGTGACCATGAGGGTTTTGTTCAAGGCTGCACGTGTTGGAGGATTCTTAAGTTCACTCAGAAAAACAAGGTTCTCACCTGATGGCTCTCCCGGATAATCGCTCTTCCATTTGATCAGGTGTTCTCTGGCCATCACCAGTCTGATGTACCGGTCCTTTCCAGTCTTGAAGTTGACATTGATGACAACACCTGTCCCGTCAAATTTGAGATCATTCCAGACCATCTGGCCAATCTCACCGATTCGAAATCCTCCTTCATAGAGGGTTGAAAGAAAGGCCCGTTCCCTGCTAGTTCTGCAGACATCCATCATCTGGGAGATCTCAGTGACTGTCAGAAGATCATTTGCAGTTTTTCGGGAAGTTCTCCGGGGAATTTGGATTTTATCAAGTTTCTTCTCTGGCAGGGAGAGATATTCCTCCTCATTGAGCCAGCGGTAAAAAGTCTTGAGCATCCCGATGTAATCGGCAATTGTTTCTGGAGCAAATTGTTTGCCCCGAAGGGATGTCCCGGATTTAATTTTTGAAACTCCGGAGTAAAGATCAGCAATAGAATTTTCTGTGAACGGTCCGATAAACCTTCGAAGGCCAACCAGAACAAAGACGATCTTCTGAGCTCTTTTTACTCCGATATTCCTGGAGGTCTGTGAGTCAGCAACGTATTCTCTGATCAGGTCTGCATCGTGCTTGGTAATCTGTCCGGATTCGAGAGCTTTCTGGATCGAGCGATCAGGATAGTCTTGCTTGATACCATGAAAAGCATACTCCGAGGGTGGTCGACTCGGGTGCATGAGAAAAACGTAGCGTCGTTATATGTATAAATTTTTGGAAAAGAAGCGAACTAATGGTTCCAATGCTGATATGGGGATTTGAACCCCAGTCGCAGGAGTGAGAGTCCTGCATGATTGACCCCTACACTATATCAGCCGTGCCTCTAAATGTTAGCACTTTATTCATATAAAGAAAACGGTTTTTTGGATAGAGATCCCAAGGATATATCACTCACAGAGGGGAACGTATTAGGATACATGGCAGGTATTGAGGATCAAATCAAGGAAATAGAGGACGAGATCCAGAATACCGTATATAACAAGGCAACTTCAAAGCATATCGGGCGGCTCAAGGCAAAACTTGCCAAGATGAAAGAAGATGCCGTCAACCGTGCGATGAAAGCCGGAGGTGGCGGTGAAGGATACTCCGTCAAAAAATCCGGAGATGCAACCGTTGTTCTTGTAGGTTTTCCATCTACGGGTAAATCCACCCTCCTGAATGTACTCACCGGAACTGAAAGCGAGACCGGAGCGTATGCATTCACCACATTGACCGTGGTTCCTGGAGCTCTTGAACACAAGGGTGCGAAAATCCAACTGCTGGATATTCC
>Ga0209510_1004912_pt1 | contig 11496 bp, 11 predicted proteins | sample BiotimSIPDNA_FD_185749 | JGI IMG/M metagenome (GOLD analysis project Ga0209510, IMG submission 185749) | Anaerobic biogas reactor microbial communites from Washington, USA - Biogas_R1 time_0 SIP DNA (SPAdes) (version 2) | ecosystem: Engineered > Bioreactor > Anaerobic > Unclassified | place...
CCTACTGGCTGGCCGGCGGCCAGGCAGGCCTGACGGCCTTGTTTCCGTCCTTCCCCTGGTTTTCCTTCTTCGGCCGCAGTTTTAACCAGGACCTGGCCCTGGGACTGTCCATGCTCATGGGGGTTCTTTCCTCCCAGTATTACATCCAGGCTGTTTATGCGGGGAAAAGCCTGGCCGATGCCCGCAGGGGAGCACTCATTTCAGCGGTTTTGATCCCTCCCGTGGGTCTTGGCGGCGTTCTGGTGGGCCTGTACATGCGGGCAAACTTTCCGGGTATTTCTTCGGATCAGGTCCTGCCCCAGTTTATTCTGGGCTACCTGCCCCCCGTTTTGGCAGGCGTGGCCCTGGCTGCCCTGCTGATTACGGTCATCGGCACCTGGGCCGGAATCGTCCTGGGTATTTCCACTATCCTTACCCGGGACATCTATAAGCAGTATATCCGGCCCGGGGTGGAAGACAGCGGGATGCTCCTGATGCAGCGGCTGATCATCCTGTTGGTCTGCCTGCTCAGTGTACCGGTAATTACAACTAGCGCCGGCACGCTGATCATGGGCTGGGTTACACTGTCCATGTTTCTACAGGGCTGTACCGTGCTTTTACCCCTGTTGGCCGCGCTGTTCCTGCCCCGCCTGGTAACGCCTGCGGCCGCAACCCTGTCCGCCCTTCTGGGGCCGCTGGCCGTGGTAGCCTGGTACGTGCTCTTTCCTGACGGATTAAGCCCCGTTTACCCCGGGTTTCTGGTCAGTTTACTGACAATAATCCTGGTCAGCCTGGTTGACAGGAGGAGCCCGGGTGCCCGGAGCCGGCTAACGGATACCACGAAATGATGGTTCCAGGATGGATGCAGGTTATTTGCCCCTTGGCAACGTGACCCGTGACCGGACAAATGCAACTGAAAGCGAGAAGGGCTGCCTGTAAGGGGCAGCCCTTATGGGATTTCTAGTTTTTCTTGATTTTCTTTTCAGGGGGTAGTAACCTACTAATAAGTCCCTTCGGAATTTTTTTCGGGGGAATGTTCTGATTGTATAATTATGCAGTTGACTGTATAATTATACATACCATATTACCGCCCGGCAGTTTCAGTAAAACAGACCCGGTTGGTAAAAGATAATCTTAACAAGACGGCCTTCAGGCTGTTATCGTCTACGGAGGTGAACCCTTTTGACAATCAGGGTTGGTATTATAGGGGCCACGGGCTACACCGGGGCTGAACTGGTGAGGATTCTGTCCCGTCACCCGGAAGTTGAGCTTGTAGCGCTGACAACAAAGAGCTATATCGGTAAACCATACTGGGAGGTTTACCCGCACCTTTATAAATACAACCGGATGACCGGCGAGAAGATGGACCTGCCGTACCTGCTGGAAGCATGCGATGCGATTTTTATTGCCCTGCCCCACGGTCACTCCATGGCGGTAGCCCTGGAGGCGGCCGGCCGCGGTGTGAAATTGATTGATTTGGGGGCTGATTTCCGCCTTGCCGATTACCGGGTTTATGAACAGTGGTACAGAGTTGCACATGTGGCCAGGGAACTGCTGCCGGCGGCTGTTTACGGGCTGCCGGAACTGTATCGCGAAAGCATCAAAGATGCCTGGCTGGTTGCCAATCCGGGCTGTTATCCCACCAGCGCCATCCTGGCCCTGGCTCCCCTGCTGGAGAAAAAGCTGATCGATCCCGGCACGGTTATTATCGATTCCAAGTCCGGGGTTTCCGGGGCCGGGAGGGGGCTGTCCCTGGGTTCCCACTTCAGTGAGGTAAACGAAAACTTCAAAGCCTATAACATAGCCGGGCACCGCCATACACCTGAAATTGAGCAGGAACTGGGGAAAATCCTCGGGGAGGAGATCAGGGTTTCCTTTACCCCGCACCTGCTGCCCGTAACCCGGGGCATCCTTAGTACTGTTTACGCCAAGCTCAGCAGTCCGGTTGAGCAGGATGAACTTCTTGAGCTGTACTCTGATTTTTACCGGGAGGAGCTTTTTGTACGGGTAATGCCCCGGGGGATGCTGCCCCAGATCAAGTGGGTAGCGGGAACCAACCACTGCGATCTCGGCCTTGTTACGGACCCCCGGACCGGACGGGTGATTATTGTCTCGGCCATCGATAATGTTGTCAAGGGTGCCTCCGGACAGGCGGTCCAGAACATGAACCTGCTTTTTGGCCTGCCCGAGGATACCGCCCTGGCCGGGCCCGGGCTTTACCCCTAGAAATACCCCTGTAGGGGCGAAAAATCAAGTAATCTAATCGCGTTTAAGCAAGGCTATACCCCTGGAAATACTCCTGTAAGTGCCAGTTAAGGGTGGAAAAAAGGGGCAGGCTTAAAACTTATTAGCGGGAAATTGCTGCAACTGCTTCAGCTGGCGCAGGTCAGTAAGGCAGGGGGCCAGTTGTTGGGCCGGCGCTCATTTGCCGCTTGAGATGGCGGTTTCCTGCGGTTGTGTATTGCAGGCGCCGGTTATTCGGGACCGGCGCCCAAACGCCGGATAAAAGAGGGATGTTGGAATGGGCTCAAAGGAAAATGAAATGGAAATTAAAATGGAATATGTAGATGGGGGCGTTACGGCGGCAGCGGGTTTTTTAGCCGGAACTGCCATGGCTTCCATCAAAAAGCCCGGTAAGAGGGATATTGCTGTTCTGTACTCCACTGTTCCGGCTACGGCTGCCGGTGTCTTTACCTTGAACAAGGTCAAGGCGGCCCCGGTCCTTTTGAGTATGGAGCATTTGGCGAAGGGCACAGCCCGGGCGATTGTGGTCAACAGCGGGAACGCCAATGCCTGTAACGGCCCCCGGGGGTTTCAGGATGCCCGGGCCATGGCCGGGGCGGCGGCTGAGTATCTGGGTATTCCGGAGCAGGAAGTCCTGGTGGCCTCCACCGGGGTGATCGGCCGGAAAATGCCCATGGCAAAGGTATTGCCCGGGATCCGGGCAGCCTGCGCCGAACTGTCCCCAACGGGCGGGGACCTGGCCGCCCGGGCTATCATGACCACGGACACCTTCCCCAAAGAAGCGGCCGTGCGGCTGCAACTGGGGGGAAAAACAGTGACCATTGGCGGCATGGCCAAGGGGTCGGGGATGATCCACCCCAACCTGGCCACCATGCTCTGTTTTTTGACCACCGACGCCGGGATTACGGCCGGGGCGCTGAAACAGGCCCTGCAGTACGCCGTTGAACGGAGTTTTAATATGGTTACGGTGGACGGCGACACCAGCACCAACGATATGGTTTCCATAATGGCCGGCGGGTTGGCCCAAAACGTCCGGATCGAAGAGTCCGGTCCGGATTACGAACATTTCCGGGAAGCCCTGACGGAGATCTGCGTCAAGTTGGCCAGGGACGTTGCCCGGGACGGTGAGGGCGCCACAAAGCTGCTGGAAGTGGTGGTCCTCAACGCTTCCAGCGAGCGGGACGCCCGACTTGCGGCCAGGACCGTGGCGGGTTCGAGCCTGGTCAAGGCGGCAGTTTTCGGGTGCGATGCCAACTGGGGCAGGGTTATCTGCGCGGCAGGGTATTCCGGAGCGGAATTTGACCCGGAAAGGGTGGACATCTTCCTGGGGGACGAAAAAGTGGCTGAAAACGGCGGCTCTCTAGATTTTAACGAGGAACGCGCCCTGGAAATCCTGAAAAGGGATAGGGTGGTAATTACCCTGGACTTCAAGGCCGGGCCTTTTAAGGCAGTTTCCTGGGGCTGCGACCTTTCCTATGACTATGTAAAAATTAACGCTGACTATAGAACCTAGATAATACGCGGCAAAGCAGGCCGGTACAGGAAATCCTGGCCATGGAAAAAATTAAACGAATTAAGAATATCAGCGTAAAACAAGCCGTCAGGAGATCCTTGCCGGCCCCGGCAGCAGAAAAGACACCAGCAGTGACCTTTCTATCTGTTGTAAAGGGATCTTGAATATTAAACTGGTATTAGTCTCGAAACTGAATATAATCAGGTTTTTTAAAAGAAATTAATCATAATATCTGGTCCGGAAATGAGTTAAGTCCTGCGGCCGGTTGATTTGGAGGGTTAATCTTGTCCACGGCAATGGAAAAGGCGGCGATCCTGGTGGAAGCGCTGCCTTACATAAAAAAATTTTATGGAAAAACAGTAGTAATCAAGTATGGCGGCCATGCCATGCTGAGCCGGGAATTGAAGGAAGCGGTTTTGACAGATGCGGTGTTGATGAAGTATGTGGGGATGCGCCCGGTTATTGTGCACGGCGGCGGGCCGGATATTACCAATATGTTGAAAAGAGTGGGGATCCAGTCCAATTTCGTGGACGGGTTGAGGGTTACGGACGCTGATACCATGGAAATCGTCGAGATGGTTCTGGTGGGGAAAATCAACAAGGAAATCGTGGCCCGGATCAACCGCATCGGAGGCCGGGCGGTGGGACTGTCCGGCAAGGACGCGTGCCTTTTTGAGGCGGTAAAAAAATGCCCCAAGGTACAGACCTCCGAGGGTGAGATGACGGCGGACCTCGGCTATGTGGGGGAGATCAGCAGGGTCAACCCCGGCATTGTGACGACAATCATTGCTGAGGGTTACATCCCGGTAATTGCCCCGGTTGCCGTGGGCGAGAGGGGCGAAAGCTACAATATCAACGCAGACTCTGCCGCAGGACGGCTGGCTGCCGCCCTTGGGGCGGATAAGTTGATCATTCTCACTGATGTGGAGGGTATCCTGAGGGACCGGAACGACCCGGGTTCGCTGATCTCGGTGTTGCGGTCGGCAGAAGTGCCTGCCCTGATTGAAAGGGGCATTATCGAGGGAGGAATGATCCCTAAGGTCGAATGCTGCCTGGACGCCCTCTTAAGTGGTGTAAAAACCACCCATATCCTGGACGGCAGGGCTCCCCATTCGATTTTGCTGGAAGTTTTTACAGATCAGGGAATCGGGACCATGGTAGAAAACTAAAAAATTTGAAAACAGAAAGTTTATCTGGTTTATTTTTCCGGCAGGAACCATGCCTGAACAATAATTACTGAGCTGGGGATTGCAGCCGGTAATTGTTCCGCAAGCCGGAGCTTAATTGAGCGGATGCAGGCGCATCTGGTGGCCGGACTTGCGCCCTATAGGAACTTGAGACAGGATTTGGGGGGATAATAATGAATACAAAGGAAATCATGGATCTGGGTGATCAGTATCTGATGCGCAATGTGGGACGGATTCCGCTGGCCCCGGTAAAGGGCGAAGGCGCCCGGCTCTGGGACGCCGACGGCAGGGAATACCTGGATTTTGTCAGCGGCATTGCAGTCAATTCCCTCGGCCATTGCCACCCGGCTGTGGTTGACGCCATTTGCCGGCAGGCCGGCACACTGATCCACTGCTCCAACCTCTATTATATCGAACAGCAGGCCCGGCTAGCCCGGCTGCTGGTGGAAAATTCCGCCCTGGATAAGGCCTTTTTCTGCAACAGCGGCGCCGAGGCCAACGAGGCGGCCATCAAACTTGCCCGCAAGTACGCCAAGCTAAAGGAGGGCGCGGAAAAGTTTGAGATCATCACGGCACTGCATTCCTTCCACGGCCGGACCCTGGCGACGGTAACCGCCACCGGCCAGCCCAAATACCACAAGGGTTTCGAGCCGCTGCCGGAGGGCTTCAAGTACGTGCCTTTCAACGATCTGGCTGCCCTGGAAAAGGCTGTCGGGCCGGCCACCTGCGCAGTGTTGCTGGAGCCGGTTCAGGGGGAAGGCGGGGTCAATGTCGCCTCCCGCCATTACCTGGAGGGTGTGCAGATGCTCTGCAGGGAGCACGGAGCCCTGTTGATTTTCGACGAGGTCCAGACAGGTCTGGGCCGGACCGGACGCTTTCTGGCCTACCAGCACTTCGGGGTTGAGCCGGACATCCTGACCCTGGCCAAGGCGCTGGGCGGAGGTTTCCCAATCGGCGCCATGCTGGCGAAGGAAGATATCGCCGGGGCCTTTCAGCCGGGGGACCACGCCTCCACTTTCGGCGGCAACCCGCTGGCCTGCGCAGCAGCCCTTGCGGCCATGGAGGAGATGCTGCTGGGCGGAGTGGTGGAAAACGCCGCCTCCACAGGAGCCTATCTGTACGAGAAATTAAAGGGCCTCGGGGGGAAATATCCCTTTGTGAAAGAGGTCAGGGGCCTCGGCCTGCTGCTGGGCATGGAGTTGAACCGGGAGGGCAAGGATATCGTCGACGGCTGTCTGGAGCAGGGATTGTTGATTAACTGCGTGAATAACAATGTCTTGCGCTTTATACCCCCCCTGACCATCACCCCGGATGATGTGGACAGCGCCGTAGCTATCCTGGATCAGGTGATGGGCCGGAAAAATGAATAATATTCTGGTCAAAAAGATGGAGTATAGTAATGTAAGTTATACCGGGTGCCGTGGCGGTATTGTACGGTGGGAATAGTTTTTATGTTCTTAAGAAAGAAGGGATTATAAGTGGTGCCTGAAAGGTTGAATCTAAAGGGCCGTGACTTTTTAAGCCTGCATGATTTTACAGCGGAAGAAATTCTGGGTATGATTGAGCTGGCCGATGAACTGAAAGAGAAGCAGAAATGGAACGTACCTCACCCTTACCTGCAGGGAAAGTCCCTGGGCATGATTTTCCAAAAATCATCCACCCGCACCAGGGTTTCCTTTGAGGTGGCCATGTATCAACTGGGGGGGTACCCGCTCTTTTTAAGCGCAGCTGATTTGCAGCTCCGGCGCGGCGAGAGCGTGGCCGATACAGCCAGAGTGCTCTCCCGCTACCTGGACGGGATTATGATCAGGACCTTTGCGCACAACGACGTGAAAGAACTTGCGGATTACGCCTCCATTCCGGTCATCAACGGCCTCACCGACCTGCTGCACCCCTGCCAGGTCCTGGCCGACCTGCAGACAATCAAAGAGAAAAAGGGCAAACTATCCGGTCTGAAGCTTGCCTTCGTGGGAGACGGGAACAACGTCTGCAATTCCCTGATGTTTGGCTGCGCCAAAGTGGGCATCGACATTGCCGTTGCGACCCCAAAGGGTTACGAGCCCGACGAAGAGATTGTTTACCTGGCCAAACAGGACGCCCTGAAACACGGAGTTACCGTCGAAATCACCAACAACCCGGTGGAAGCGGTGAAGGACGCTGACGTGGTGGTGACCGACGTCTGGGCCAGCATGGGGCAGGAGGCCGAGAAAGCCCTGCGGGTCCGGGAGTTTACGCCGTACCAGGTCAATGAGAAGCTGGTTTCCCACGCCAGGCCCGATTACATATTCCTCCACTGCCTGCCGGCCAACCGGGGTGAAGAGGTGACGGAGGAAGTAATCGACGGCCCCAATTCCGTTGTCTGGGACGAGGCCGAGAACCGCCTGCACAGCCAGAAGGCCCTGCTGGCCCTGCTGCTCTAGCAGGCAGGTTTTAAGTCCTGAAACCAGAAATCCTGAAACCCTGAAATAGTCAAACCTTTAAAACTATAAGCTTAAAACCTTTAAATCTTTAAATCTTTAAATCTTTGAAACTTAGCTTAAAAACTGTTAAGCTGAATTTAGTAACTCAATTAAATCAAAGGAGAAGACCCATGGCAAAAATCGTTTTGGCCTATTCGGGGGGGCTGGATACGTCCATCATTATCCCCTGGTTGAAGGAAAACTACGGTTACGAGGTTATTGCAATGGCGGCCGACCTGGGCCAGGGGGAAGAACTGGCCCCCTTAAACGAAAAGGCCCTGAAGACCGGCGCCGGCAAGATTTACATCGAGGACGTCAAGCGGGAGTTTGTGGAGGATTATATTTTTCCCACATTGAAGGCGGGCGCCGTTTACGAGGGCAAGTACCTGCTCGGCACATCCATGGCCCGGCCGCTGATTGCCAAAAAACTGGTTGAAATCGCCCGCAAGGAAGGGGCGGAGGCTGTGGCCCACGGCGCAACAGGCAAGGGCAACGATCAGGTTCGCTTCGAGCTGGCTGTAAAAGCCCTGGCTCCGGATTTGAAAATTGTCGCCCCCTGGCGGGAGTGGGAGATCCGGTCCCGGGAGGACGCCATAGATTACGCCACTGCCAGGGGCATCCCCGTCCCCGTGTCCAAGGACCGGCCCTACAGCATGGACCGCAATCTCTGGCACTTGAGCCACGAGGGGGCGGAACTGGAGGACCCGTGGAATGAGCCTTCCCCGGACGTGCTGCTCCTGATCTGTCCACCGGAGCAGGCTCCGGACAAGCCTGCTTATGTGGAGCTGGAATTTGAACAGGGCATCCCCGTCAAAGTGGACGGAGCGGCCCTGGATCCCGTTGCGCTGATTGAGAAATTGAATGAAATTGCCGGCGCCAACGGAGTGGGTATTGTGGACATGGTGGAAAACCGCCTGGTGGGAATGAAGTCCCGGGGTATTTACGAAACCCCGGGGGGCACAGTCCTTTTCCTGGCTCACCGGGAGCTGGAACTCCTGACCCTGGACCGGGCCACCCTGCACTTCAAAGAAATGGTGGCCGCCCGCTACGCCGAACTGGTTTACGACGGAATGTGGTTCGCTCCGCTCCGGGAAGCCCTGGACGCTTTTGTGGACAGCACCCAGAGGAGGGTCAGCGGCACTGTGAAGATGAAGCTTTACAAGGGCAACTGCACCCCGGCCGGCGCCAAATCGCCCTACTCCCTCTACGATCAGGAACTCTCCACCTTCGGCCGGGAAGAGGTGTACAACCAGCGGGACGCCGAAGGATTCATCAACCTTTTCGGCCTGCCCTTGAAGGTGCGGGCGCTGATGGAAGAGAAGGCGGGACTGCGCTGAGCCTTGAAGCGGGAGCGGGTTTTTCAGGAACCGGATGAAAGCCGCGGCCTTTGCTTTGGCTGTAATATTCCTGGAAGCACGAAGCACGTTGTTACAGTGCCTCCGTCTGCGGCGAATAAGCTACTGGCAAAGGCGTGGTTGAATGTCGGCACGGTGTGACAGCGCCGCCGTCTGCGGCCGCTTGGACCAGCGTCAATAGGATTTTAGGCAACAGAATTATACCTGGAATGATCTTCTAAACGGTCAGTACGCCTGGTTGTGCTGACCTTTATGTTTTTTTTACAGAATTGGCAGAAACAGAATGCCAAACCGGGGTGCACCGGCGTTTAGGATTTAAAAAGTATTAAAATGGGGAAGAAAATGGTATTTTATCTTATTTTATCTTTCAATGGAGATTGGTTTGAGCTATTATAAAAAAAAGCATTTAGTGGGGAGTACAGGAATTTGAGCAAACTGGTTATAACCTTTGTTTGCGAAAACAAACATGATGTGGAAACAGTTACCATTGACCTGAAACGGCGGGGAGAAGTGGACGAAAAAGATATCTGGCAGATGATGACCAGGGGCTGTCGCTGCACCAAGTGCGGCTGCAAACCCTTTACATACCGCACCAGGTACAAGGTGTAAGCTTTGAGCACGGGCGGCGGCTGCTCCCGGCGGCCATAAGGAATAGGAAAGCCGTATAAGATCAGACTATTGATACGTCAATGGGAAGTATTGGAATATGGTTTATTTGGCATGTATTCAGCATAATAATAAAAAAATTGTGTGGTGAAGGAACAGGTGGTTCAAATCCACAGGGTTGTTTAGGCCGGGGTGGCTTTGACCGGAATAATAAAAGTGAAACCAATTAGATCCAGGGGGCTGTTCTTGTTGTTGAGAACAGCCCCCTGCTCTATTACAATTTCATGTTCAATATAATATTTCCTGAAGGCACAACTTTTTTATATGATAAAATTGGGCTAAGTAAAAAATGCATGAGGGATGCACCATGCTCACCAAAGAACCATACCGCATTTTCCTGGTTGAAGATGACCGGATGCTGGCGGAAGAGATCGCCAGACTGCTTATGAAATGGGGCTATGAGGTCCGGTGCGCTGAGATGTTTGACAACATCCTGGAGGAGTTCCTGGTCGTAAAGCCGCATGTTGTTTTAATGGATGTCAATATTCCCAGCTTTGACGGCTTCCACTGGTGTAGAAAAATCAGGGAGATTTCTGCTGTCCCGATCATTTATATTTCTTCCAGGGACAGCAGTATGGACGTCATTATGGGCATGAATAACGGCGGCGACGATTACCTGGTCAAGCCCTTTGACAATGCTGTTTTAGTGGCCAGGCTGCCTGTTTTCAGAATGTCAGGAACAAATACGGGACCACAGTGATGATGGTGACCCATGACGCCACTGCCGCCAGTTATTGTGACCGGGTTTTGTTCCTGAAGGACGGGATGATCAGCGGTAAATTGGAAACAAACGGCAATAGCGAAGAGTTCTTTAAAAAGATTCTAAACATGGTAGCCTTGCTGGGAGGTGAAAGGGATTGAACGTCTTTAAAATCTCCTGGCTGTTATTTAAGAACAACCTGAAGCTTTATAGATTTTATTTAGGGGTACTGATCCTGGCAACGGCCATCTATTATAATTTTTTGGCGGTGAACTACAACCCGTATCTTAAGGTTCTCGGTGAACAGTATGTCTTTGCCCAGGTAGCCAGTACCATGTGCAGTCTAGTCCTGTTTTTGACCATGCTGTCTTTTATGTTCCATGCCAATAGTTTTTTCTACAAACTGCGTTACAGAGGATGTTGTAAATAAACTTAGGCCCTTGCTGGGCGCAGCCAATGAAAGCTGGTTTAAAACCCAGATCATCTATTATTTGCCGATACCGGGCGTCCTGCAATACTTTGGGCTAAGCACCACGGATCAGATCGAACTGGGGTAGAGCTGTTAAACGGTGAAGAAAAAAAAGTTGGGCTGCAGCCTATAAGTTATAAGGAATATGTGGCGGCCGAAAGTCCGGCCAGGCCTGTGCCGCTGTACCGGAGCCGCCCGGACGAGAATTATTGGTACGAGTATTTGGAGGAGGAGAAAACTGTTTACCTTAATTACAACAGCTGCCGGCAGATGAGGGACAGGCCCTTTGAAATTTTTGCCAAAGAATTCTGGGGTTTCGTGGATAGCCATGAAGTGGAAAAGCTGGTTCTGGATATCAGGGATAACCGCGGGGGCAGCTCAACCATCCTTGAACCATTTATCAAAGATGTGAAAAAAAGCAGTTTCAACCAGCCGGGCAGACTTTATGTTATAATCGGCAGGGATACTTATTCCTCTGCTGTTTTAAATGCCGTTCGCTTAAAGAAAGAGACAAAGGCCTTTTTTGTGGGAGAAGCCACGGGAGGAGAACCTAACCATTACGGCGAGGTAAAGCAGTTTGAGCTTCCGAACAGCGAAAAACCAATAAGATATTCAACGAAGTATTTTAAGTGGGTGGACGAGGATATCAATACGTTAGCACCGGATAAAGTGATCGAAGAGTCTTTTGCCGCTTACCGGGAAGGGACCGATCCGGTATTGGAATGGATTGGCAATAACCTGTAGGTATGGGGATCATAATAAAATTGAACCAGGCAGTTACGAAAATGGGCTATACTAGTTAATTCTTTGGCAAACCTTTTGCTGTACTTGACAGTAAATTGGCACCGCTATACTTCCGGTATTATATTTTGAGGCCGGTATCTACCCGACAATCGCGCTTAGAAAATGTGCTTTAAAAGTGGA
>Ga0209510_1004917_pt1 | contig 11492 bp, 3 predicted proteins | sample BiotimSIPDNA_FD_185749 | JGI IMG/M metagenome (GOLD analysis project Ga0209510, IMG submission 185749) | Anaerobic biogas reactor microbial communites from Washington, USA - Biogas_R1 time_0 SIP DNA (SPAdes) (version 2) | ecosystem: Engineered > Bioreactor > Anaerobic > Unclassified | place...
CACGTTCGACGAGGCGTTTTGGGAAGAGAACAAGTACCAGGGGGGCTCCCTGACCGACACGGGCAACAGCTACGAACTCTGGATCAAGTACTTTGACTACGTCTACGCCCGCTCGACGGACAGCGGCCCCGGCGACACGATCGCCGTGGAGAACGAGAGACTCTTGGCCTATCGGTTGCTGCGAATGGGGACGTGGTGATTCCCGTTTCGCACCATTGTGTGCGACTTTTGGACGTTGCGCAACGATCCATGCTCGACAGCGCAACCAACGGCACCTCTCCGCGCAAGTCCACGGATTGCCGGCCATTCTCACTCAATTCCGCCCCACATGTTCGCGTGTTCATCGGTGTCCGAAGGATTTGACATGTGGTCGTTACTGCCTCTTTGCCCAACCAAAAGCAACCGATCCCCTCCCCCCGATCTCGGCATTCACCCCCTCCGCAGCCATGGGTAAACCTTATCACCCGTAGCCATACGGATCATCCGGCCACCGTCTTGTCGTCCGTTTATTGTTGACAAAGACGCCCCGAGTGGGAATACTGGTGGTCGGGTCAATGGGGCAATGTTTCGTCGCGAAAGTTGCAGACATGTTCAGGTTTCTCTCGCGATTGGGTGGAAAGACCGCGCAGTGGGCGGGCCGAGAATCGCGTGGTTCAGGCAAGTGGAAGTCCATTCGCGGTTCAGTGCTCCGGCTGGAACCGTTGGAGAAACGCTGCCTTCTGGCCAACGGGATGATCGATCTGGGCCCGTCTGACAACGTGGCGCTCGATCAGCCCCGCGTGGCGGTTGAAGTGCTGACTCCGCTGGTCGAGGACCCGGAATGGGAGAACCCAGCCCATTGGGGGAGCGTGGGTCCTAGTGTTTTCAACACCCTGCTGCTCGATACGGGAGCAAACGGCATTCTGGCCATGGCGACGGCGGTGGCCGATCTCGAACAGCCCCCCTACGTCTATGAAACCCAGGGGGTGTTCCTCGAAGCCGGCGTGGCGGGCGACCATCTCATGGATATTTCGGTTCCGTACCGTTTCGATTTTGCCGGCACGGACGGGCAGCGGAACACGATCTATGATGCCCGGCTGCTCTCGGATGCCGAGAACGATTTCTCCATCTTCGGCCCGTGGGGGCTGGCGGGGATGCCGTGCATGGTCGATCGTGTTACAACCCTGGACATGACCGGTTGGTCGACCGCGGCCGCAGAACCCGAACTGTTCATGCGCGTGGATTTCTCGGACGATCTTCCGGCGAGCAATGGACACCGTTACTCCGTGGCGGTCGACAACCGCGTGCAGTTCGACCCGCAAAACCAGACGGTTTCAGGCGATCCCCCAGTGTGGGGCGACATACCGTTTCTGACCGCGATTCCCACCTTTGGCGGCGTCGGCCTGGAGGGTAATTTTCTGCTCGACACCGGCGCCCAATTGAGTGTGATCTCGGAACGCCTGGCCTTCGACTTGGGCCTGGACGCGAACGGCAACGGCACCTTCGACGACGAGGCAACGCGGTTCGAAACCGTCGGCGGCGTGGGCGGAACCGTTACCGCTCCGGTGGTCTACATCGACGAGGTGCGGGTGCCGACGGAGCAGGGAATCGACCTGGTATGGACCGATCTGCAGTGGCTCGTGCTCGACATCACCGTCCCGGGTGAAACGACGACGCTCGACGGCGTGTTCGGTTGCGATCTGCTGACCAGCGGATGGGTCGAGGCGTTGTTCGAAGGGAAAGAAGACGGGTACTTCCAGCAGGTCCATTTCGATTTTCGGGAGATGGACGACAACGGCACCGGGGCAATCTACTTTGACTTGACGCCGGCGATCGACGTGGTGGAGTTGCCGGGGCCGGGTGTTCGGGTCCTTGAAACCCTGGGATACACCGAAGTCGCAGAGAACGGATCGGAGGATTACTTCCGACTGGTGCTCACCAGTCAGCCAACAGACAACGTGGTCGTGCAGTTCGAGGCCCGGAGCGGCGCTGCAAGTCCGAATGCGGCCCAGATCATGGTAGTGGACGATGATTTCGGGACCAGCCAGGTGACCTTCACGCCCGCGGACTGGAACGTCCCCAAGATCGTGCGGGTGGAGGCGATCAACGATACGATTGCGGAAGGAACGCACACGGATTGGATCGACTTCACGGTCACCAGCTCGACCGACCCGTATTACGGTGGACTGATCTTGCCGGGTATGGAAGTGAAGATCCTCGACGACGATCTCTCCGTGCTGGTATTCTCCGAGACCGACGGGTCGACGATTGTCGGTGAGAGCGGTTCGTACGACACCTATACAGTCAGTCTCAAGAGCCCTCCGTCGTACCAGGTGTGGGTCGAGCTTTCCAATTCGGCGGGGCAAGTCGATGCCATTGATCCGGCCCAATCCGAAGAACTAAACCACATTCTGTTCTTCGACAGCAGCAATTGGAACGTTCCCCAAACGGTGAAGGTGGTGGCGATCGACGATCTGACGAAAGAAGGACCGCATTTCACTCACGTCAAACACGAGGCCGTGGAGATCTTCGCCAATTACACGTTCGTGGAACTCGGCCTGTCGTTGCTGAGGGTCGACGTCATCGACGATGATGTGGGGTCGGTCGTCATCCTCGAGTCGGGCGGCTCAACTGAAGTCGGCGAGGACGGACAGGTCGACAGCTTCACGATCGTTCTGAACGAGGCGCCCGAGCACCCGGTGCGAATCGATTTCAGCACGTTGGACGGCCAGGTGACGGTGGTCGACAACGCTCAGCCGTTGAGAACCTACATCGAGTTCACCGACGCGAACTGGTCTGTGCCTCAAACGGTGAGAGTTGAGGCGGTCGATGATTTCATGGATGAAGACGACGATGAAGACCGCATCTTTCACACCGTGACCAGCGATGATGCGAGGTTCGACGGGTTCAGCCTGGCGCCGCTTGCCGTGCGGATCGTCGACAACGACACCGCCGGTCTGATCATCACCGAGACCGACGGCTCGACAGTGGTCGGGGGAGGTAGTCCGCCCGACACCTACCAGATCGCCCTTGCCAGTCAACCAACAGCCAACGTGCGGATTGAGTTTGACGATGCCGGAGGCAGGCTACACGTCGTCGACGATGCTCACCATGGCAACTCGTTCGTCGTGTTCACCCCCGCCGACTGGAATGTTGCGAAGACTGTCCGTGTGAGCGGCGGTCCGCACGGCTCTCCGCACGGCACGACGGAAGTCGTGTTGAATCACGAATTGCTCAGTACGGATGCCAAGTATCGCGGCACGCATCCACTCACCGTGGAAGTGCTCGGCGACGGCCTGGTGGGCACCTCGGGCAATGATGTGATCACTGTAATTCCAGGTACCGTCGAACACGTCGTCACCATCAACGGCGAACCGGACTATCTTGACGCGGCAACCGCCACCGAGATCCGCATCGACGGGCTCGGCGGCACGGACACAATCACCATCTACGGAAAGGGTGGCAATGAGTCGGCGGTCCTTCAGCCCGATTCGGTCGATCTGCTCGCGGCCGGCTATGCGATCCACGGCGTGAATGTTGAGGCAATCACCGTCGTCGCCGGCAACGGGCACCACAACGAGGCAACCCTGTATGGCTCGACCGCCTCAAACCGGCTCTACAGCTACGCCGACCATAGCCGGCTGACCGACTCGGCGAGAAGCTTCTCCCATCGCGTCGAGGGCTTTGAAACGCTGACCGTCGACGTGTCGGGAGGTAGCACGGATAGTGCGTACCTCTACGATACTCCCGATGACGACGAGTTGACTGCCGAGCCGGGGCTTACCACCTTCACCCGCTCTGCCGGCAGCACCGCAGAAACCACAACCATCGCCATCGGGTTCCAGCAGGTCTACACCTATGCCACCGAAGGCGAAGACACGGCCGCATGGACCGCTTCCGACGCCACGCAGAACCGGTTCTACGGCTACGCCGACTACAGCCTGTTCACCGAAGCGAGGCGCTCGTTCTACTTCTACGCCCGCGGGTTCGACGATGTGACGGCGACGTCTCCCGCATCGCTACCCGCCTACGCCTACCTCTACGACAGCCCGGAGGTCGACGCGTTCATCGCGTCGACCACTTCGGCCACGATGGACCGAGAAGGTCCATGTTCCGACACGACCGCGACGGGCTTTGCCAGGGTCTACGCCTACTCGACCCGCGGCGGGGCGGATACGGCCGTACTGAACGGGTCTTCCACCGGCGGCAACAATTATCGCGGCTACCCGGCCTACAGCACGTTGTACGACAGCACCCAGTCGTTCTACCACTACGTTCGCGGCTTCCATTCGGTAACGGCCGCCGGTTCCAAGGACCACCCGTCGCGCGATCGGGCCTACTTGTACGATTCGCCCGGCGCCGACACGTTCGACGAGGCGTTTTGGGAAGAGAACAAGTACCAGGGGGGCTCCCTGACCGACACGGGCAACAGCTACGAACTCTGGATCAAGTACTTTGACTACGTCTACGCCCGCTCGACGGACAGCGGCACGGACGACACGATCGCCGTGGAGAACGAGACGCTGCTGGCCTATCGGCTGCTGCGGATGGGGACGTGGTAGGCAACCAAGGAGGGCGGCGACTCGTCGCCGTTTTCCCCCGGAGGTGGGCGAACGTGCCCCCTGAGGTCGGCCGGTGCGCCAGTGAAAAGTTCTCGACGGGGTCTATTCCCACGTCAAGAAAAACTATCCGCCGCGGGGGTCTGCCGCGGCGGGTTGATTTGGGGCCGGCGATCTATCTGAGGCCCAACGAGCAGGCGCATCGAGCTTCATTTTGGATGAAGGTCTTAGCTTGCTGTTGGGGTCGAGATTATGGGCCGACTGAGAAACAGCTCACCAGGTTCCCCCCCTCACATTGGTCTTTCCCGCAAACGGGACGGATCAATGGGTGACGCCGTTTCTCAGTCGCCCCTTTGTTGAGCCGCTGGCAGGATGATTCGTCGGGCCCCTCGATCTCCGAGGCAAACCCTCCGTTCTGCCAGAGCCCCAAGCTGTCGTTTGGAACGACGGCCGATCGCGCTAACGATCAGACGAGTTCCTTCTTCGCTCCGATGAGCGTGCGAAGCCGTTCGGCGAGCAGGGCCGCATCGAATGGCTTCCTGAACGTTTCATTGATGCTCGAACGATCGAAGCTCGTGGAGCTTCCGTCGTCGGGCAGCAAGGCGATCAAGATCACCTCGGTAAACTCGCTGTTTCGGCGCAGGTTCTGACAGATCTGCAGAGCTTCGGTTCGACCGATCGAGAAGTCCACGATGATGCAATCCGGGTGGAAGCTCTCCGCCTGGATTCCGGCATCGAAACCGCTCGAGGCGACGGCGACTTTGAACGATCGCTCCATCGGCAACTCACGTTTCAGGTTCTCGGTGAGAACCTGATCCTGAGCGACGATGAGCACCTTCGCCATCGCTTCGTCTTCGAGATCGCCCAAGGGCATTCCGTGTTCCTTGAGGAACTTGATCAGATACTCTCGCGGAATGCGACGGTCCTGGGAACCGGGAATCCGGTAGCCCTTCAGACGTCCCGAGTCGAACCACTTGCTCACGGTGCGCGGGGCCACCTTGCAGATCTTGGCGACCTGACCTGTAGTGAAAACCTTCATTGCAGGCTCTCCGATATCTCACTCGCTAAGTTTCGTAGTGCCTTCGGCGCGACTCTGAGTCGCCCGAGGCTTTCAAGCCCCATGCCTGCAGACAAACGGTCGTAGGTCGTTCCTTCGTGTCGGCTGCTAAACCGATCGACCATCTACAAACAGCTGGGTCGGGGCCTAACGTTACTCGCTTCCAGTTTCTGGCTGTGGTTCAGCTCCCTCTGATCCGCGCCGTACTTACTTCATCGGCAACCCTGGCATCCGGAAGTCAGTGAAAATCCGTAAAATAGGGAAGGCATCTTTCAACCATCCCATCAAGAATCACCGGCTCGGGACGTAGGGCGACCGCAACCGTCCCACAATCTTGGAGAAACCTGCAGAAGAGGCGCATCCGGACCGCACGCGGCCGACGACCTCGTTTAGGCGATGCCCTTCAGACATGTTCCCCCCCGATACTCCGCTCCCCTGCTGTCGGGTTGAGGCCACACTTGGCCTGTGCAGCGGGAGAAGCCATCCGATGATTAGTTTCGAGTGAATCAGGCCATTGACTTTAGAAACTTTCACCGATCGTACCGACGATGGCAGCCATGTCGGTCGTACCGAACCCGGTGAACTTGGCAGAAAAGCCGGCCGAGACGATAGCAATCGATGCGACGATTCGGCAAACTGGAAAAGAAAGAAAGAACTTGCCAAACAGCAAGTTAGTGCAGGTTGTCGCCAACGGGTCACGCCGCCTGCGTCTCGTCGTCGGCCGAGTCAACCTGTTGCTCGTCCGCCTCGTCTTCCTCCTTCGGCGGGACCAGAATGTGGCCGTCCTCGCTCACGTCCTCGAATCGCACAGAAACCGGCTTGGAGACCCCCGATTCCTGCATGGTGACGCCGTAGAGGGTGTCGGCACACGTCATCGTCTTCTTCGAATGGGTGACGATGATGAATTGGGTCATCGACAGGAAGTCGCGGAGGACGTTGGTGAAGCGGCCGATATTGGCCTCATCAAGGGCCGCATCGACCTCGTCGAGGATGCAGAAGGGACTCGGACGACTACGGAAGAGGGCCAGAAGCAGGGCCACGCAGGTCATCGTCTTCTCACCCCCGCTAAGGAGTGAGATACTGCGCGGCTCTTTGCCGGGCGGGCGGGCGATGATCTCGATCCCGCATTCCAGGATATCCTCGTCCGCCTCGACGACGATATCCGCCTGGCCGCCGCCGAAAACGTCGCGGAACAGCGTGCGGAAGTGCCCCCGCACTGTTTCGAGGGTTTCCGAGAACAGCCGCCGGCTGTCGACGTTGATCTTCTCGATGATCCGCTGGAGGGAGTTCTTCGCGCTCGACAGGTCCTTGAACTGGGTCGACAGAGCCTCAAAGCGGTTTTCCAGTTGCTCCAGTTCCTCAAGGGCTTCGAGGTTCACGTTTCCGAGATTGCTGATCTTCCGCCGCAGTTCCTCGATTTCGTTCTGAACCTCCTCGCGCTGGTGCTGTTCCTCCTCCGTCGGCTTGTGTTCCAACTCGGCCAGCTCGATCTGGTAGTCTTCGCGAAGGCGATCGGCAAGGCTTCCTCGTTCCAGCCGGACTTCGTTGGCCTTGAGCTGCTCGGCATGGATCCGTTCGTCCAGCTTCTGGGCCTGCTTGCGAATGCGCTGAGCTTGCGACTTCAACGCCGTGCGGTCCTGCTGGATGGTTTCGCGCTGCGCGATGAGAGCCAGGGTCTGGCGTTCGAACTCCTCCTTGCGAAGGTACAGCTCTGCCACTTCCGACTCGGCCTGCAGGATCTTGCGCTGCGTCAGCCCGAGCCTCTGTACGCTCTGCTGCAACTGCTGCCGGTTCTGCTCAACGGCTCGCAGTCGTTCCTCCCTGCTTTCCAGGAGTTGCTGCATTTGCGTGCGAAGGTTGCGAAGGCGTTCCTCGCTCTTAGCGAGAGCGACTTTGATCTCCGTCGTATCGCGGCTGCGGACCGCTCGATCCGCTTCGAGACGATCGATCTGCTCGCCCAGGGCAGCCATGTGGTTTTCCGTATCGGCCACGTCGGCTTCCGCCTGCTGGAGTTCGGTCCGGCATTTCTCCAGGGACTCCTGGGCCGCATCGTGCCCTCGCGACACGGTTTCCTGCTCACGGCGGGTATCCTCGAGTTGCCGATCGATCTGCCGAAGCCGCTCCTGATTCGCGGTGATTTCGTGGCGGTGCTCGACGACTTGCGTCTCCGCGGCCCGGTGATGCTCCGCCAGATCGGCCGTCTGCCGGCGCTGCTCGGCGATCTGCGCATCGAGCGAGGCGGCAAAGGCTTCAGCCTCTTCGATCTGGCCGTCGAGTTCTTTGACCTGCTGGTTGAGGGATCGCAGTTCGCTCCGGCGGGAGATCTGGCCTGCAGCACCTTGCCGCGGTCCCACGACCAGCGAGCCGTCGGGCGTGAGGACTTCTCCCTTCAGGGTGACGAAGCCGGTGCCCGGGCCGGCCGCCTGTGCCAGGGCCACGGCGTGAGAGAGTCGTTCGACGATCCAGATGTGACTGAGAAGACGCCGCGCCAGGGGGCGATACTCGGGCGAAGTCTGCACGAACCGATCGGCACGTCCCAGCACGCCCGCCCGCCGTTCCAGGTCGAGTCGCTCGGTCGGGACAGCTTTGTCGGCATCGCCAAGCCATAGGAATCCAACGCGGCCGGAGAATTGGGCCGCTTCGGATTGGAGGTAGTCCAACAGGTCGCGCCCCCCGGCCACCGCGACGTGCTGGGCCTTGTCGCCGAGGGCGACTTCGACGAGATGGGCCGCCTCGACGCTCACATCAAACAGATCGGCCACCAAACCTCGAACCTGGCAGAACGGCCCTGCAGTGGCGTCGCGGGCTTTCTGAAGGACTTCTTTGACTCCGGGACTGAGGCCTTCGTAACGCCGGACCAACTCGTCGAGGACCGAGGCTCGCTCCGCGACCGCGCTGCGGCGTTGGCGAAGGCGAATCAGGTCGGAACGCCTCCCCTCCAATTCCGAGCACAGTTGCTCGACGCGTGCTTCGGCAGCCACCAGTTTCTCGTGCCACTCCGCCGCGTTCGTTTCGAGTTCTCGGCGTCGGTGGTCCAGGGCGGCAGCCTCGGTCTGCAATCCGTCCGCCTGTTCTCTTAGTTCGGCAAGCCGCCGGTCGCAGCGGGACCGGGCCTCGGCCGTGGCCACGACGCGGCTTTCCAGGCCGCTGATTCGGTTTCCCAAGACCGCCGTTGCCCGCATCTTCTCCATCAGGGCCGTGCGGCACTGCTGCGATTGGCTGCGGACCTGATCGAGGCGACCGATCAACTCGGTGAGCGCACGCTCTCCCTCGGCGAACTGGCGGGCGATCCGCCGGTGTTGCTGCTCGGCTTCTTCGACGTGACATCCCGTGTCGCGGAACTGCTGTTCCAGGTCGCCGGCGCGATGGCTCATGGCGGCCACGTGCTTGCGGTGCTGAGCGAGTTCTTCTTCCAGATCGCAGCAACGGTCGAGCTCGTGCTCGATCATCGACTCGTGGCCCGCAATCCGTTGGCGGTTGGTGCTGATTATCCCTTCGGCAGCGCGGATTTCTTCGTGGATGCTCCCGGCTCGCGTCTCGGCTTCGAGGAGTTGAGCCTCGGTCGCTTCGGCCTCGGCAACCGCCGCGTCTCGCTGGCCGCTCAGCGTGTCGATCTGATCCTCGAAACGGGTCAGCGTTTCCGTCAAGCGTCGCCAATCGACCAGGGCGACCTGAGTGCGAAGCTCCTGTAAACGGCTGGTGTATTCGCGATAGCGGCGAGCTTTGCCTGCCTGAGCTCGAACGCTGCGCAGCCGGTTTTCGACCTCGTCGACGATGTCGGAAAGCCGGAGAAGGTTCTGTTCCACGCGATCGAGGCGGCGAAGGGCTTCGACCTTCTTCGCCTTGAAGCGGCTGATGCCGGCGGCCTCTTCGAAGATCACCCGGCGTTCCCGAGCCGAAGCCTGCAGCAGCACGTCGACCTTGCCCTGCTCGATAATGCTGTAAGCCTGCGTTCCCATCCCGGTTCCGGCCAACAGGTCGCGGATATCGCGGAGCCGGCAAGGCTGGCGATTGATGAGATACTCGCCTTCACCGCTGCGATAGACGCGGCGCGTGATGTGGACTTCGGGGGTGTCGACGTCGAGTAACTGGGAGGAATTGTCGAAGGTCAAGGTGATCTCGGCCGAGTTCATCGGCCGGCGGGTTCCCGACCCGTTGAAGATAACGTCGGCCATCTCCTTGCCGCGAAGGCTCTTGACGCTCTGTTCCCCCATGACCCACTTGACGGCATCGACGATGTTCGATTTGCCCGAACCGTTCGGCCCCACCACGGCGGTGATACCCGGCGGGAACTCGAACCGGGTCTTGCCGGCGAAGCTCTTGAATCCGATCAGCTCCAGGGCTTTGAGCATGGTCGATGGGGATTGGGGGAGACAACAACGGGGGAACGACGCCGTTCGGCGAGCACCGAATTGGCCCCCAGGGACACGACTTTGCGATCAGGAGCGATGGGGACCTAATATTTTAGCAAAAATGGAGTTCGATGGCTCTGTTTTCTCTTCAGATTCTTCGCTCGATTCCGTGCTCTTAGCGTCGTCGGCGGGCTCACTCGTCGACACTTGAGACCCGGAGGTATCCCCCTCGGACGAGTCAGAGAAGAGATCCGGAAGTGGGCTGTTGGCCTGCAGATGCGTCTCGCCGGCTTCCTCGTCAGACTTCGCCGTGCGGTCGTAAGTTCTTCCAGCTTCAGGAAGAGCGTCGACTTCGAGGCGGCTTGGCAATGCTCCCGCCGCCTTGGCTTCCTGGATCGCCTGAACGACGTCGGGGTATGCCCCCCCTAAATCAACTACAGCCTTGATCACCTCTTCGAGGCGCGGGCTCACGGTTCTTCTCTGATCGGGTTCACCCACGGCATACTTGGCCAACACCACATGTCCGTCTTCCGTACTGTTGACGAGGATTTCGTTACCCGCCTCAATACTCAGCGGCAGTTGGAGCATCTGGTCGGTGCCAAACAGCACGATTTCCGGCTGTTTGCTGCGTGCGACGTGCACCATAGGACTTCCGGAGGTGGGCAGGACGTGCAGTTTGAACTCGCCGTTCATATCAAGGCCGCGAACCAACGGGTCGGGGCTGCGCCGAGCCGTCAGAGCCCGAAAGGCACCATAGCGAGTCTCGGCGCTGGGTGAGTCGAGAAGAGCACGGAGTTGGTCCTGGGAATCGTAGTCCTCCATGGCACTCAGGGCCGCAAGCGCAAACACACGGAACGCTGGCTCGGTCGCCGCCGCCTTGGCGAGATATTCGGCCACGCCGCTCTCATCCAAGTAGGCCAGGGATTCGGCCGAATAGAAACGGACCTCGGGGTCGTTGGAGTTCAGCCCCTTCTTCAAGACCTCGACGCCCCGCATGCCGATCGCCTCCAATTGAAGTGCGGCCCGTGAGGATGAGATCGGATCGAGAAGTTGCTTCTCCAGGGCCACAAGGCGCTGCGAGCACTCGCGCTCGGTCTCGCTCAACGGCAGGCTTCGAATCACTCGCAGGTATCGCTCCACATTGCCGTAGTAACTAGGGTGGACGATCAACTCGACAACCTCATCCGTCTTCGCCGTGGCGACGCCGATCTTGCTTCCCAGGTCGTAACTGTGGAAACGGCGATTGATCACCGTCTCGATGCGAGCGCTATTGCGGACCGATTGATGTTCCGGCTTGAGGACCAGCATGAGAGGCCGAGATTGGTGGGCGATGCCGCCGCCGAGAATTCGTCCGCGGCACCACAGGACCCTGCTGTTCGCTCCCTTGGGGACCGGATCGACCAGGATCGCCCCCTTTCCGGTGGCCAGCAGATGTCCGCCGTGAATACGATTGTCGGCCATCAAGGCCATTTGCTTCAGATCCACCGTCCAGAGCGTTCCCCCGCGCAGGCTGGTCGTCTCGCTGCGATCGACCACGCGGACTTC
>Ga0209510_1004923_pt1 | contig 11483 bp, 6 predicted proteins | sample BiotimSIPDNA_FD_185749 | JGI IMG/M metagenome (GOLD analysis project Ga0209510, IMG submission 185749) | Anaerobic biogas reactor microbial communites from Washington, USA - Biogas_R1 time_0 SIP DNA (SPAdes) (version 2) | ecosystem: Engineered > Bioreactor > Anaerobic > Unclassified | place...
TTGCCCAAAATGAAATTGACCTTGCCAGTCAAGCCGCGAGCCTCTTCGCTCAAGGGCAGCATGCTCAGTTGGTTGTCGCCAACCTTCAAGGACATGACCCTGCCCTGAGGCTCGTACGTAAACTCAACCTTCTGCCAAGCTCCCTGCTCAAACTCCACCACTTCGACAATCTGCTGATAAACATCCGAATTGACGCTGACCAGAAACTTGATCTTGTAGTGCTTCGTATAAGGCTCCATCTGCAAATGCAACGACAGCTTGCCACCGTCGAACAACCGGGGAAAAACATTCGACTGCGGACCAAATATCCTGAACTCCAAGGCGACCTTGATGCCAACAGACAGGTCATACGCCTCCTTCAAAGCCGCAGAAGAGGCAATGCCGGGAACCGACGCATCGAAAGACAAGCCGCCATCAACGACCTTCGGCGGCTGCTCGCCAAGTGTCAGATCCGCCAAGTCGATTTTAGTCCCGACGCCTTCGCCGAAACACAACACAGAAATCAACATTAACAACAAGATTCGTTTCATTTCGATTCCCCGCTAAATTCAGATGTGAAAGGAAAGGTATTCGATAATTCGCTTGGCGGTTTCCAAGCCAATGCCCTTCGCCTGCTCCGCCAGTTCCTCCGGCGTCAGCTTCGCGATGTTCTTCACCGAACCAAACTGCTTCAACAGCTGCCGGCTACGAGTTTCACCAATTCCAGGAACATCGGACAACAACGAATCGGCGATCCGGCGATTCCTCAGCGTCCGATGGTACGAATTGGCGAAACGATGCGCTTCGTCGCGCAAAGCCTGAAGCAATTTCAATCCAGGATTGTCACGTGGCAACTCCTGTTCCTCCTTACGATCAGGCCAAATGATGTGCTCATGACGTTCCGCCAAGCCAATCAACATCACGTCAGGCATCCCAAGCTCGGCAAAAACCTCGCAGGCAACACGCAATTGACCTGCGCCGCCGTCCAGGACAATCAAATCAGGCAAAGGCTGCTCCGTACGCAACAACCGACTATAGCGGCGGGTCAACACCTCCCGCATATACTCCGTGTCGTCATGCGTGCTCTCCGATCGAATCCGGTAGCGCCGATAGTCGCCGGTCGAAGGACGTCCATTCCGAAAGCATACCATCGAACCAACCGCCAAAACCCCGGATATGTTCGACATGTCAAAGCACTCGATGACCTCAGGCGGCTTCGACATGCCCAAGGCGGCCTGCAAGGCAGACATCCCGTCGAAGTTGCTGGGCAAACTGCGGCGACTGATCGTCTGGTTGACGAATCGACGGGTCGGCTCCAACACGGATTTCAAATTGCCGATCATGTCACGGGTCGAGGCAGCGCCCTCGAAATCCAGTTCTGACGCCTGGCGACGCATCTTCTCCTCCAGTTCAGCGACCAGCTCGACGCACTCGCCACGAAGAATCGACATCACCTTCTCCAAGCGCTCATTGTATTCCTCATGGGTGATCTTGCCGAGGCAGGGACAAGTGCAATCGCGAATCACATCCTCGAGGCAATGAGTCTTGGTGTCGCTGTTGGGTTCGGCGACCTTGCAACTGCGCAATCCATACCGGACTTCCAGGAAACGAATGGTCGTACGCAATGCCGTCGCCCACGGAAAAGGACCAAAGTAGATTCGACGGTCCTCGCGGCGTATCCTGACAGTCTGCAAGCGGGGAAACGTCTCGGCCATGTCAACGCAAACATGCAAAAATCGCTTGTCGTCACGCAAGTCAACATTGTAGCGAGGATTGTACTGCTTGATGAACTGGCTCTCAAGCAACAATGCCTCCTGCTCGGACTCAACGGGAAATATCTCGTAGCTCGCAATGCTATGGATCAAGGCTCGACGGCGCGGATCGCTGCGCAAAGCCCCGGAAGGACGAAAGTACGAACTCATCCTGCTACGCAAATTCCGCGCCTTGCCTACATAGATCACCTCGCCGCCGCCATTGCGATAGACATAGACGCCAGGGACACGTGGTACTTCCTGACTACGAAAAATGATCTGTTCGCCCTTCTCGCTCATGCCTGATTCTTACTCGATGGATACACCTAAAAAAGCAGTTAAACCTAAAAAAAGCAGTTGGCACCTTATGATTGTAGTGCCTTTACAAGGCATGGTCTTCGGGTGGTTTTCCCGCCCCAGGGTGAAGCCCATAAGCGTTAAGTTATATTCATTAATTCGTACTAGGGAAGCAGTGCATGCTTGTGTTTGCCTTGCCTCGGAGAGGCAACATTTTAAGTAACCCCAGGTCAAGCTGTGCGCAGCACAGCGGAACCTAGGGCGCCGCCACCCCCACAGAATCGGAGCCCCGGAGGGGCGGCACTGTCATGGCGTTGATACACGCAACGGCAAATGAAGACACGTAAGCCAACGCCTTTGCTTTTCTTTTGATCCGCAATGTCGGCGCCGGTTCATGTGTCGCCTTTCCAAGGCTTTGATTTCGGGAGGGGGATGCCTTCCCCAGGTTCCGCTTCGCTTCACCTGGGGCTACTTATGATGCCAGCTCTACGAGCTTAACACATTGCACTGGAAGAACTTATGCCTTATATAAGATGCTTTGTGCTTTGCAGGTGTCAACTGCTTTTGGGGTTAATGCTTTCCGAATCTCTTCAACAACCTTTTCTGTACCTGATTACTTTAGCACGAACAAGCAACTTTTCATAATCCCATCGGAGTTTTTTCTCAACCTCGTTCTTAGGGGGCATGTCACATGCCATTTGAGTACGAAATTGTGTAAAAATGCTCTGCTGTTTCAACGCATTTTGCCCTTTGCTTCAAGCACTTAGCTGGCTAACTGCTTCAGTAATTTGCATAGCCAGAGAAAGCCAATTATTTGAAAATTCTTGTTCAAAAGGTTTATTATCCTTATCTTCCAAACCTGTTTTCTACTCTATATCATACATAACCAAGGAATTTCCAAATGCTTAACATCGGTGTAATCGGCGCAGGACGAATGGGACTCAACCATTCAAGGAATCTAAGACAACTCGATACGATCAAACTCGCGGGAGTCTATGACATCCTGCCTGAAAAAGCGACCGCTTACGCCAATGGATTCGGCGCAAAAATCTACCAGTCGCCAGAAGAACTGATCAATGCCAAGGACATAGGCCTGATTATTATCACCTCTCCCACCTATTGCCACATTGAGGCACTGAGAATCGCCCTTGACGCACACAAGCCGATCTTCTGCGAAAAGCCTCTCTGCAGAACACAGGAAGAATTGGACGAACTGATCCCACTGATCACGAACTACGACAACTTCTTCGCCCTCGGCTTCGTCAGAAGATACTCGCCTAATTTCGCAAAAATGAAGGAAGTCGTTGACAGCGGAGAACTGGGAAAACTCCTTTGCGGCGAAATCAGATGCCTCCATGGAAGGTATGTGCGAATGCACGGAGACTGGTTCGCGGACTATGACAAGTGCGGCGGCGTGATGCTCGACATGCTCGCGCACCATGTTGACCTGCAAAACCACCTGATCGGCGAAGCGGAATCGATCTATGCCCAATCTTTCATGCTCAACCAAAACGAAGACGAGCTCCCATTCGATTACGTTTCCGCCACGGCTCGCTTCAAAAACGGCTTTATCTCGAACATCCAATGCTCATGGCTTAGAAATGCGCCGTCGGATACGGAAATGACCATCTGCGGAGACAAGGCGTCCATCACCTTCTCGGACAGCAAGGGCCTGCTCCTGACAAAGGGCGGAAAAACCGAGAAGATCCCCGTGGATGAAGCAGCGCTCAACATCCATAAAATCCAGGGCGGCATGTACGCAGAGGAAATGGCGTACATCGTCGATGCCGTCATCAACGGAAAGAAACCCCTTGCCGGAGCCAAGGAAGCGATTGACGCCATGACCTTCTGCTTCGGAATAATGGCCTCGGCCGAAACAGGAAAACTCGTCAAATTCTGATTTGAACGAGCTTGGCCTTACATCTCACTCACCTCATTGCCACAGGATCACCTATGTTGAAACGCGCTAGCCTGATCGTGTTCGCCTCGCTTTTCGTCTTTGCCTGGAACGGATTCGAAGTCAAAAACGGAGATTTCACGCTGTTGATTTCCGAGTTGGAGACGATTTCGAATCCTCGTGTCCCAACTCCCTTCCAGGTCACCGTCACAAGCGAAGCCAAGGAAGCCGCCCAGGCAACAGTTGAAATCTACTACTTGGCAGACCAATGGAGGATTGACGGCGACTCCAAGCGCACGATGTCCATCAACCCCGGCTCCAGCGCCCAGGCGACCTTCAGCCTGGTTTCGGGACCGTTGGTATTCTCCACACGGTATCCCATCCACGCACGGGCGACCATTACGGCAGGACAGCAAACAACCACGATCGAGGCGGTTCGAATCTTCAACGTGTTGGTCAAGGACGCTTCAGGAGCATCGGAAAGGCCGGATCCGCTGCCAATTGTCAAGCTGGACAAGAATGACCAAACCAAGCTCGTTGACCTCTTGCCCAATGTCAGGGTCGCATGGAACTATCTGGGCAAGCCGATGGTATATAAGCCAATCGGCTGGACAGGAACGGATCCCGTCGCTGCCTGCAATGTCCACAAGACCACACCCCGCAGGGGCGGCATCTCGTTGCCCTCGATTGGTATGCACCCATGTTGGAAACCTGAAATCGGTCCTGTCTTCGCGGATTTCAAGCTCAAGCTCCCAAGGCAAAAACCAATCTCTTTTGACTTCAACCTCGCCATAAGAGACCATCACCCGCAAGAAATCGTCTCGGACGGTGTGCTCTTCAGAGTCTATGTTTCTGAAAATGACACTGACTTCAAGGAAATCTTCCAGGATTTCACAGACTCGAAAATTTGGAAGAAAGCACAAGCCGACCTCTCGAAATACGCAGGAAAAACCATCACCCTCAGGTTGGAAGCGCATCCTGGTCCAAACAACCACGTCTATACAGACCAATGCTATTGGGGAGATCCAACAATCACGACTGGCAATCCCAAACGCCACGCCAAAAAAACAAAAACATCCGAGGGCATCCTCAAGCTCGCCGCAAAAGACAAGGCCGCATCCTGCAAAATCCTGGTCGATGGCAACTCGCCAATAGGAAACTGGATCGCGATTCCATCGAACAGGACGCCTGAAACCGTCGCGTTCAGGGGATTCTCCGTCGCACTTGACGGCATCCAATCCCCCAAGGCGGATTCTGTAAAAAGACGCACTGAAGGCAACAAGACCATCTACATCCACAAGTACAAGCTAGGCAATGATGTAAAAGCCACCCTCAGGGTCGAGACCTGGGTTGAAAACGAAGCCGCAAAATTCAAGTTCCACTGCGAAGGCGCCAGGATTTCGTCGATCAAGCAAAACGAATGGAGGCGCCCCATCGCCTGGCTCTACTACGGGCATGGATACGCCATCGCATTGCCGGGCAAAACGCGTTTTGGCTTTGACGGACACAACTTCAGCTCGTCCCATATCGGCATCGACTTCTCTTCCAATTCAGCGGTTTTGGTCGCCGTCGATAATCCGCCGGCATCCCTGGAAAACGATCTCGTGACCAATTTCTGCGCCATTGAAACAACGGACAACGCCACGTTCACGATCGTCCCGCACAAAACCGCCTTCCAAGCCGCGATCCACTACCAACCGATGATGGACAAGAAGCCCGCGCCGAACGTCGAAAAGCTCGCGGGACGATTCCTCTTCGACTTCTGGGGAGGTTCCTTTGAACAATTGAACACCTGGATGCAAGAAGCCGCCAAGTACGGACTCGCCAATGCTGTCCTTGCCATCCACAATTGGCAACATTGGGGATACGACTACAGATTGCCGGAAATCTGGCCGCCGAACGAGCGGGTCGGAACAATTGAACAACTCCAAGCCCTGGGCGAAACATGCGACAAGCCCGGAATCAGATGGGGATTGCATGACAACTACACCGACTTCTATCCCGACGCGCTGGGCTACTCCGTCAATCAAACCCTCTTCTGGAAATATCCCGGCAATCCTGCCAACGGCTGGTACAACAAGGGGCGGGACGCACACGCGCTCTTCTTCAAGCCTGCCGCCATCGCGCCATTCGTAAAACGAAACTACCAGGCAATCAGCGAACACGTCAAACCAACGCACTCTTTCGTTGATGTCCTATCGTCGATGGGACCCATCGAGTATTACGACCACAACGGGAAATTCTACACTCGCAGCGACACGCGCCGCCACTGGGGCGAGGTCTTTGACGAAATCAGGCGCAACTTTGGTCCCAATACCACAACCACATCGGAGGCGGGGCACGACCAACTGATCGGATACCTAGACGGCGCCGATTGCCAACGCCTGCAAATCAGGCCTTTCATAGGCGATTTCATCACTCATTTCCCATGCGACGACTGGGAATTCGTACCTTGGGCGGACGCCGTCAACCACCATCGTTTCGTTTGGCAAGGCTCGGGATACTCAAACCGATACGAAGGATCGGGAATGCTGCTCAGGGATGAGCACGGCATCGTCTCGGACGACTACCTCTCAACTGAACTGCTCTCGGGACACTCGCTGATGATGGACTACGGCGGATTCGGCTACCACGCCATTCGAAAGTACTGGCTCGCGCAAAACTTCATCGGCACGCAAAATGACCAACCACGAATTCGTCGGAAACATCCATCGGCAATCCGTCGCTTGGGACACAGGAGCCGTCGTCCACGTCAACAGGGACAAGAAACCATGGAATATTGATGGACACATGCTGCCGAAATACGGCTTCCTGGCGAAATACGCCGCCAACGCAATCCTGGCTTTCGAGGTCAAGGACGGATTGTTCAGGGAGTACTCGGCCACTCCGGAAGGCATCCGATACGCCAACGCAAGACCACGAGAACGCAGCGTCAATCCAAACACGATCAACGCATACCCGAGAATCGAAAACGTCACCGACCACGGGAAAGGCAAATTCTCCTACGACCTGATTTGGGACGTGGAACAACCCGCCATCGAAAACTGGCATGCCTTCACCCATTTCAACGACATGAAGGATTCCAAGATCCACTTCCAGGACGACCACACTCCCCCAGTTCCACCGACGCAATGGAAGCCAGGAACAACCGTCAGCATTCGTCGAACGGTCACCATCCCCGTCGAAGAAACCTTGGAGGAGTACAAGATGTTCGTCGGCCTCTATCGTCAACAGGGCTTGATGATGATTCCGCTGCAACGGGAAGGGGTCTGTGTCCACAAGGCTCATGTGGCAAACCTCAAGGTCAAGCGAGAGGACGGCGTGGTCACATCCGTCACGCTGACCAAGATTCCGCCCAGGACAGCGGACCTCCTTCAGCTCAATCCCGGCAACCCGGTCATCAACTTTGGCTTCGTCAAGACCAACGGCGCCTGCAGAATCATCCCGAAAAACAACAACGCCTTCGAACTCGTCTTGGCTCCGAAGCTCCCCAAAGCAACCTACGAGCCAAACCTGGAGGAACTCCTGCCAAACGCCAAGTCCGTCAAGGTCGTCGCAACCAATCACGACGACCAGCAAAAGATTCTGATCGAAAACCATCTTGCCGTCAATCCGCTCACGCTTGAGCTCGATCCAAAAGATATCTTCAAGGTCACAATCACCACAAACTGAGCACTGAAATGAAACGAATCCTCACCACCTCGCTACTTCTTGCCGCAACCATCTTCGCACAGCAGTTCGAAATTGCCAAAATCCCGGACAATGGACTGGTGATCCTGCCCATCTCGCAAGCTCAGGCTCAATTGCGTTGCGAAGGCATTGACCTCCAGAGCCAAAATATCCCACCGAACTCGCTGGCGATTCAATTCCCACAGCAACTCACAGAAAAGTCCCAGCGGCAACCCCTGCTTGTGACCATCATGCCCAAGCAACCTGGAGCCGAAACAAGCCCCAAAAACGTGGCGAAGGCTTTCATCAAGGGCAATGATTTCACCGTCGATTTCGACCAAGCCACCCTGGGTGCCTTCCCGTCTAAAATCACCTTCAAGTCCGGTCGAGTCCTCGACAACATGACCTGGGGGGACAGGGTCTACTCAAACGATCCCAACCACCTCAAGGAAAGAGGCGAATGGAGACTGCACAACGATCCGTCGCCACTGCTCCAGGAACTCGACGGACCAATCGCAAAATCCATCATCGTGCACGCAAAATACCACAATGACAAAGGCATTGCGGCACCACACGGTCCACGGGCCACATACGCCTTCACATCGTTCAAACGCGAACCCCAACTGATCTACGTCACCGCATCCTTCAGCCAGGATGAGCACTTCGACTGGAAGGAACGCCACTTTATGTCTTTCCACCTCAACGATGGTGGACTCGGTACCTGGCAAGGCGGAGACGTCCCCAATGAATGCCGTCTATCAGGACCGACCGCCGAAGATTCCAAGGGACACAAATACTTCAAGTCCTGGGCGGCCTTTGAAGAAGACGGTGATTTCGTCGCCATCCGCACCGGAAACCCGATGGCAATGGTCCATCTGCCGCTGAAAATCAAGTACATCCATGCAAGCGGAAGAAGCAGCTGGACATTTTGGAGCAAACAGGCCAAAACACAATCAACCTGGCTTCAAATCGGATCGTCAAATCAGAAGATCGAATCTGAAATCGAAAAAGCGGCAATCCCAGAGCAACCGGGATTTTTCAGGAATGTCACGGCAATGCCAGACCTGAAAGACGTTGAAATCCGAGAATCCAACGACCTGCAGGTTGGATTCAAAATCAATTCGACGCCTGAGGGCCAAACTGCCGCCCTGACCCACGTCCTCCACAAGCAAGCCAACATCAACCTGATGCATAATCCGCAAAATCTCTTCAGCCTCATCATCCAACAGATCAGCACACGAGAAAGAATCGCGTTGGATTCAAGCACGACATGGAAAACGATCCGTTGGCAAGACAACGAACTGGTCTTCACTGGGCCAACCACGAACGACAATCTCGAAAACCTGCAGCTAAGACTTAATATCGACGCGAATAAGCAAGCAAAAGGCATCCAATTCAAGGCGAGAATCACAACGGGGAACAAGGATTATCGCCCCATGGAACTCGAATTTGCCTCGCTTTCGCTTCAGGATCTTGGATTAGCCACCGAATGCGTCGTGCCGGAATCCATGGGAACAAGAATCGTCAACCCCGCCACAAGCAGCAGAAAAATCACTGGAAACTACTCATCCTTCATGTGCACCATGCCTTGGTTCGCCTTCTGGGACAAAACCAAGGAGATCGGATTCTACCTTGCCTCGCACGATCCTACGGGAGCCGCCAAGACCGTCACAATGGATGCCACGCTCGAGCCATTCGAGACGAAACTCGCCATCGCATACATCCTCCCGTCTTCAAGCGACAACCCGGACCAATGGACTGAAACAGACGGAACTGTCATCTGGAAAACCTTTGATGGCGACTGGTACGATGCTGCCCTCATCTATCGGGACTTCGTCAGAAAGCAAGCCTCCTGGTTCCCAAAGATGGGACCGCAAGGGCGAGTCAACGCACCCATGTGGTTCAAGAGAACAGGAGTCTTCCAAAAAGTCGCCGAGACAGGCGACAAGGTCGTCCCTCAAGTCAAGGAATTCAGAAGCCTGCTCCCAGGCATCGAAACCGGCGTCCATTGGTACCGCTGGCACCAAATTCCATGGGACAACGACTACCCACACTACATCCCTGCAAAACCAGGCTTCGAAGAAGCCGTAAAGGCGATCCAAGCCGAAGGAGCGCACGTCATCCCCTATACCAACGGAAGGCTCTGGGATACCAGGGACAGGGGAATCGAGGATTACCAGTACTCAACGCATGGAAAACTCGGCGCATGCAAGAAAACCGACGGAACGCCCTACACAGAACACTACAAGTCAAAGGAGTCGGACGGCTCCAGGGTCAAATTCTCGCCGATGTGCCCAGGATCGAAAATATGGAAGGACAAGGTCGCGGAAAACGTCAAGCACATCACAACAATCTATGGACTTGATGGATGCTACATGGATCAAATCGGGGCTTGCTCTCCCGTACCATGCGAAGACACGACGCACGGACATCCGACAAGGGGCGGAAACTGGTGGACGGCAGAATACAGAAAGCTACTCGAAAACATCAGAAACCAAATCCCCGATGACAAAATCTTCGCCACGGAAGGAAACAGCGAAACAGTCATCGACCAAATGAACATGATGATCTGCTGGCAAATCGAAGGCGACGACAACCGTATCGTGCCCGCCTTCGCAACCGTCTATTCCGGAGCCGCGTTCCTCTACGGAAGTTCGATACCCAACAACCCAAGGGCAATGAGGATGAAATGGGCAAACAACCTGATCAACGGAGATATCCTGGGATGGTTCCCAGTCACTTTCATCAGGGAAAAAAATCAACTGGACTACGTCAAAAAACTCCTGAACTACAGGCAAAACACGGTCGAATTCTTCTATGACGGAGAAATGACGAGGTCGCCGAAAATCTCGGGAACCATTCCAACATGGAACGAAAACTGGGATCTCTTCGGGAAAGTTGCATACAATGAAAAGGCCGTTGTCCAGGCAGGGGCAAGACGTATCGTCAAATACCAGTACGACAAGGACGGCAACCGGCTCTGGGACACGGGGAAAATAGATTCGGCACTGATCACCTTCACCAACTTCGCGGACGAACCCGTCGAAGCAACCGTTGAGGTCAGCTGGAAAGACCTTGGAATCAACCCGAAAAACGCCACCCTGCAACGAGTCAACCACGACGGCTCTAAAACGCCGGTCGCACTCGAACTGCTGAACAACAAAATAACCTTCCAGCCACGAGACACATGGGGAATCATAGTAACTCCAAATCCATGATGAAACCCATGCAAACCGCCTTCTGGGGCTTCGCCATCGACCAGCAGGCTCGCCGCATGCACCCAGCCGAATCGCGTTCGTCATCCTGGGGTCTGGTCTTTCCCTCACCGTTGCTCCCCACCCCGCCTTTCGGCGACGCAGTTACAGTTCGGTACTAACTCTTATATGTGTTCTACGTGGCGACATGAAGCCCCTTTACCGTCACTGTGCCTGCTGTTTCTGGACAGGGTCTTTCTTCTGACGCGGCTGGACGGCTGTTCTGGATTTTGCAAGCTGTTTTTCAACCCATGCGGGGGACTGTTTGAACTTCATGTTTCCAAATTCCAGTTCCACGAGACGTCTGCCAAGTTCAGGCTGTTTTGCGAGATTGCTCCCGTCTAGATGACGTGCGCATAAAACGGCAAGCAGCACCAGCCTGGCATCGCTGTTCCAGCCGTTTGTCTTCTCTATGTCGTTGGACACAGCTTTTGCCTTGATGTACACTTAATAGTTTACCGTCCTGCTTTCTGCTCCTTCTCCATCATGGCCTTCGCCTCGGGATGGTTCTTGAAGATTTCCAGTATCTGCGGAGCCAGATGCTTCACAGTGGGGTCAAAATGATGGACGAACCAGGGCTTCCACTGGCTTTCGTCGTATTCCATAGATTCCTGTTGCCCGGTCATCATGGCATCT
>Ga0209510_1004925_pt1 | contig 11482 bp, 9 predicted proteins | sample BiotimSIPDNA_FD_185749 | JGI IMG/M metagenome (GOLD analysis project Ga0209510, IMG submission 185749) | Anaerobic biogas reactor microbial communites from Washington, USA - Biogas_R1 time_0 SIP DNA (SPAdes) (version 2) | ecosystem: Engineered > Bioreactor > Anaerobic > Unclassified | place...
CAAAAAGGTGCGTTTCGTGGGAGGTGGACTCCGCTATTGCAAGGCAATGGGTGTGACCCTTGAGGAGAGAGGCATCACTCAGGTATCGATGAATCTGACAGATTACACAAAGACCGCCATCTATCGCGCCCATGAACTGGTACGGATTGAAGCGCAGCGCTATGGTGTACCGGTTGTAGGTGCCGAGGTGATTGGACTGGTGCCTATGGAGGCCCTTGTCGATGCGGCTGCCTACTACCTGGGATTGGAAAACTTCTCAATGAGCCAGGTGCTCGAGGCAAAACTGATGGAATAGATGAACTGGATTGAACTGACCGCCGCCATCTTCGGAGTGATCAGCGTATGGTATGCCCGCAAGGAGAAGATACTGGTCTTTCCCTTCGGCATCATCAACGTGGCGATCTATATCTACATCTGCTTTGAGGCACGCCTCTATGCCAATGCAGGCATCAACATGGTCTACCTGGCATCCAATATCTTCGGCTGGTACATGTGGTCCCGCACCGGCGACGACAACCAGAAGCTGCAGATCAGGCGCAACAGCCCCCGGCAACAGATTATCACCTGGAGCAGCGTGCTGCTGATTTATGTGGCTGTGTTTTTCCTGCTGCGCTGGGTGAACAGGGATGACGCTGCCTACCTCACATCCTGGCTCCCACGGATAGATGCCTTCAATACCTCCTTCTTCCTGGTCGCTACCATTCTGATGGCCGTGAAGAGGCTTGAAAACTGGCATTTCTGGATCATTGGCAATATTGTCTCCATACCGATTTATGCTTCACAGGGTCTCTACTTCACCTCCGGACAGTATGCCATCTTCCTGGTGCTGGCCATCATGGGACTGCGGGAGTGGAACGCTAAAGCCAAAAGAAATCATGCACAACCTGATCATTAAAAATGCCGCACAGGTGGTAACCTGCAGTGGTTTTGAAGGAAAATGGGGCAGGGAGATGAACGACCTGGGTGTGTTCGAAAATGGCACCGTGATCGTCACCCAAGGCATCATCTCACATGTCATGCGACAGGGTGAACCGCTGCCGGTATCCGAGGCTGACTACAAGGTGATTGATGCCACCGGCAAGGCACTGCTGCCCGGATTTGTGGATCCACATACACACTTTGTCTTCGGCGGCTACCGCGAAGAGGAGTTCGCCTGGCGGATGAGGGGCGACAGCTACATGGAAATCATGGAGCGGGGTGGCGGCATTGTCAACACCACCCGTGCCACCCGCACAGCCACAGAGGAGGAACTGGTAGACTCGGCACGAAAACGGCTGGATGCAATGCTACGGCTGGGCATCACTACCGTGGAGGGTAAAAGCGGCTATGGACTGGACCGGGAGACTGAGCTCAAGCAGCTGCGGGTGATGCATCAATTGAATGATCTCCATCCTATCGATATTGTCTCCACCTATATGGGGGCACATGCCATTCCGGAGGAATGGAAGGGCAGGGAGGATGCCTTCATTGATTTTCAGATAGAGGAGATGCTTCCGTTGGTAGCAGGGAAGAGATTGGCTGAAGCGGCAGATATCTTCTGTGAGAAAGGAGTCTTTACCATCGATCAGTCGCGCCGTTACCTGTTGGCAGCTGCCTCGCTCGGACTGAAACCCAAGTTGCATGCCGACGAGATCATCCCCCTGGGAGGTGCCGAGCTGGCAGCGGAACTGCACTGCCTCTCGGCAGATCACCTGCTGCAGGCCTCTGACGAGGGGATCAGCGCACTGGCGGCATCCGATACAGTGGCCACGTTGCTGCCGCTGACCGCCTTCTCACTGCGTGAGCCCTACGCCCGTGCCCGCACAATGATCGATGCCGGCTGCATCGTGGCACTGGCCACCGACCTCAACCCGGGCAGCTCCTTCACCGCCTCGGTGCCGCTTCTCTTTGCACTGGCCTGTATCTACATGCAGCTCACACCCGAGGAGGCGGTCACCGCCTTCACCCTCAACAGTGCAGCAGCACTGGGACGTGCCGACCGCATCGGCAGCATCGATCCGGGCAAGCAGGGCGACCTGCTGCTACTGCAGTTCCCCTCCTACAAGTTCCTGCCTTACCATGTAGGGATGAACATCGTGGAGCGGGTGATCAAGAAAGGGGAAGTTGTGGTATAAAATAGTTCTTTGTTTGATGTTCGATGTACTTTATTTGAAAATTAATTGGTTCGTAAGTTGGAAAGTAGGTAAGTTAGTAAGTTAATTAGTAGGCTCAAAGTTAACGGTTTCGATGTTTGAATTCCAAGACCATTGAATGAGAGTACATTCTACCAGAAAAGCTTGCAACTGACCACTGAAATCTGAAAGCTAAAATATAGCAATATGAAACTACAAGATCTTTTACTGAAAGAATTTCTCGAGAAGACCGCAGCAAAAGAGCCGGTACCGGGTGGTGGCAGCAGTGCCGCATTGAATGCAGCCATGGCGACGGCACTCACCGAGATGGTGGCCAACCTCACCATCGGCAGGAAGAAGTATGCCGATGCAGATGAACGGATGCGGGAGATCGCAGCTGTGATGTCGGCACAACGGAGCCGCTTCCTGGAGGATATCGACCGTGATGCGGAGGCTTACCGGCAGGTGATGGAGGCTTATCGCCTGCCCAAAGAGACGGAAAAGGAGCAACAACTGCGCGATGCAACGATCCAGGAAGCAACCAAAGAAGCGTCACTGATACCGATGGAGGTGGCAGAGAGTGCCTTCTCCCTGTTGGAAACCATGCGTGAGACGTTGCAGCGGGGAAATCCCAATGCGGCTACCGACGGCTTGGTGGGGATGATGAACTGCCGCACCGCCATCCTGAGTGCACTTCTCAACGTGCGTGTCAACCTGGGTGGTATTCGGGATGAGAAATTTGTCGAGGAGATGACCACGAGGTGTGACTGGCTGGAGAAGAGGACCCTGGAAGTGGAAGCAGATGCAATGCAATTGATTAAATCAAAACACTCCATATGAAAAACATCTTTCTGATTGGCCGGGGTGATCTCTCCATCGGTGACCTGGAGCGCATCATCACCGGGAATATCAAGGTGGAGCTGGCACCCGAAGCCGTTGAGCGGATTCAGCAGTGCCGTGATTACCTTGATCGCAAAATGGAAACACAAAAAGAACCGATCTACGGCATCACCACAGGCTTTGGATCACTCTGTGACCGTAACATCTCGGGGGAGGATCTGAACACCCTGCAGGAGAACCTGGTAAAATCGCACGCCTGCAGCGTGGGCAACGAGGTGGCACCGTTGATCGTCAAGCTGATGTTCCTGCTCAAGGCACATGCCCTCTCGCTGGGTTACAGCGGGGTGCAGGTGGCCACCGTGCAACGGATGCTCGATCTGTTCAACAACGACATCCTGCCGGTGGTTTACGACAAGGGATCGCTGGGTGCGTCGGGCGATCTGGCACCGCTGGCCAACCTATTCCTGCCGCTGATCGGGGTGGGGGATGTCTTCTACAAGGGGCAGAAACGTGATATCGGTGCGGTGCTCGATGAGTTTGGCTGGAGCCCTATCCGTCTCAAGAGCAAGGAGGGGCTGGCACTGCTCAACGGTACCCAGTTCATGTCGGCACACGGTGTCTACGCCATCATGAAAGCGAAGAGACTCTCCAAGCGGGCCGATCTGATTGCCGCCCTCTCGCTCGACGCCTATGACGGTCACCTTGAACCGTTCGATGAACGGCTTCATAAACTCCGTCCCCATCGCGGTCAGCAGGAGACAAGCCGCAACTTCCGCCGCTTCCTGGAGGGGAGTGAGCTCATCTCACGCAAGAAGGAACACCTGCAGGATCCCTATTCCTTTCGCTGTGTGCCGCAGGTGCATGGTGCCACAAAGGATGCGATCGACTATGTGGAGCAGGTGGTAGTGACCGAGATCAACTCGGTGACAGACAACCCCACCATCTTCCCCGACGATGATGAAATCATCTCAGGGGGCAACTTCCACGGACAGCCCCTGGCCATCGCCTTCGATTTCCTCGCTATCGCCCTGGCGGAGCTGGGCAACATCTCCGAGCGGCGCACGGCACAGCTGATCCTCGGCAAGCGCGAACTGCCAGAGTTCCTGGTGGCCAGTCCCGGCCTCAACTCCGGCTTCATGATCCCGCAATACGTCGCCGCATCGGTGGTGAGTCAGAACAAGATGTACAGCTACGCCGCCAGCACCGACTCCATCGTCTCCTCCAACGGACAGGAGGATCATGTGAGCATGGGGGCCACCTCCGCCATCAAGCTGCTGCCGCTGATGGACAACCTGGATATCATCCTCTCCATCGAGTTGATGAACGCTGTGCAGGCGCTCGACTTCCGCCGACCCCTTCACTCCTCGCCCCTCATCGAGAAGGTGGTGAAGGCCTACCGCAAGGAGGTGCCTTTCATCGAGGAGGATATCGTGATGTACAAGGAGATCCGCAAGACGGTCTCATTCCTCAACCGGCTCGAGGTAGATGGCATCTGAGAGCCAATTTAAATGTTAAAAGCAGGGTGAAAATAATCGCTTTGTGTATCTTTGCAGCTTCTCACAGTCAAATTAAAGATAAATCAAACCTATAACAACAGACAAAATGGTAGAGAATTTGAGGAAATCGCTCAGGGATTCTGCAGCGGCACGATGGACGGCACTTGTCATTGTCTCTTTCACGATGATGTGCGGATACTTTTTAACCGATATCATGGCCCCGTTGGCGGGTCTGCTGGAGGGGCAGCTGGGCTGGTCGCGCGCCGACTACGGCACCTTCACAAGCTCCTATGGCTGGTTCAACGTCTTCCTGTTGATGCTCATCTTCGGAGGGATCATCCTCGACAAGCTGGGAGTGCGCCTCACCGGACTGGGAGCCGCCGGGGTAATGGTTGCCGGCACGGCCATCAAGTACTGGGCTGTATCGACCCCTTCACTGGGTGGTACAACCCTCTTCGGTCTTGATGCACAGGTATTTTGGGCAAGCATCGGCTTTGCCACTTTCGCCGTGGGTGTTGAAGTGGCCGGCATCACCGTCTCCAAGATCATCGTGAAATGGTTCAAGGGGAAGGAGATGGCAATGGCCATGGGGATGGAGATGGCAATGGCCCGTATCGGTACCGCAATGGCTCTCGGCTTCTCGGTGCCCATCGCCAAGGCGACCGGCGTAGTGGATGTTTCCCGTCCCGTATTGGTGGCGCTCATTGGCCTCTGTATCGGGCTGATCTCCTTTATCGTTTACGTGATGATGGACAAAAAGCTGGATGCCTCTGAAGCCACGGAAACAGCAAAGGTGAGCGATCCGGAAGAGGAGTTCAAGATCGCCGACATCGGCAAGATCCTGACAAACAAGGGCTGGTGGTATATCGCCATTCTCTGCGTGCTGTTCTACTCGGCAGTCTTCCCCTTCCTGAAGTATGCTACCGACCTGATGGTGAACAAGTTTGGCGTGAAGGAGGACCTGGCGGGACTGATCCCGATGCTGCTCCCCTTCGGCAACATCCTGCTGACCCCCCTCTTTGGCGGCATCTACGACCGCAAGGGAAAAGGAGCCAGCATCATGATCATCGGTGCCGTGCTGCTGATCTTCGTGCATGCGCTCTTCTCGGTGCCGGGCCTCAACAGCTGGATCTTTGCCATGGTGCTGGTGGTGGTGCTCGGTATCGCCTTCTCGCTGGTGCCCTCGGCCATGTGGCCCTCCGTACCCAAGATTATCCCTGAAAAGCGACTGGGTACCGCCTATTCACTGATCTTCTGGGTACAGAACTGGGGCCTGATGGGGGTACCCCTCCTGATTGGCTGGGTGCTGGAGAAGTATTGCATCACCGGGCAGACCGTGCGCGACGGACTCACCGTCAATACCTACGACTATACGCTCCCCATGCTGATCTTCACCAGCTTCGGCATATTGGCACTGGTCTTTGCCTTCCTGTTGAAAGCGGAGGACAAAAAGAAAGGATACGGATTGGAGTTGCCGAACATTCAATCGTAGATTGGTTGAAACGAAATATGCTCAGCTTTCAGTGAGGGCAGTGAATGCTTGTCAAAGATAACCGTTCAAACCGGTAGCAAAAAAGAGGCCATCTCATCATACAAATGAGATGGCTTTTTTTTCAATCCCAACAACTGGATATCGCTTTATTTGACTTTTTACTGCGTGTAATCTCACTCGTAACTGACTCTAATATGGTTCGAATCTATTAGAACCATATTAGAACCATATTAGAACGAGATTAGAACGAGATTAGAACCTGTAACGGAGGAAAGAGCGCAAAAACCCCGGGAATTTAGCGGTATTTTCTCCCGCTATTTTTTCACATTGGTATCAACCAGGCAGCATAAAGGTGGCTGGCCAGTCCAAACAACACGAAGATGTGGAAAATGGTGTGGACGAACTCCCGCTTGGCGGTGGCATAGATTACCGCCCCCACAATGTAAAATATTCCACCCACGAACAGCCAGAGCACCGTATCCATGGCATCTGCAGCACGTGCTACTTCCAACAGCGGCTTGAAGGCAATCATCACGATCAGTCCCATCAGCACGTAGGAGGCGGTCTTCAGGTGACTGTTGCGTTTCAGCGGGCGGAAGCTGATAAGGATGCCGGTGAGTGCGATCAGCCATACAACCCCGAAAATGAACCAACTCCAGAACGGTTCATCCCGCAGGAGGATCAGCGTGAAAGGTGAATAGCTTGCCGCGATCAGGAGGTAGATGGCTGCATGGTCGTAGTGACGCAGCATGGCTTTGCGCAGTGGCTCCTGCACGTAATGGTAGAGGGTGGAGGCACCCATGCACCCGATCATCCCCACACCGAAGAGGGCATAGGCCACCACCGCCCTTTGGTCACCCGCCGCGACGGCTCTTCCGATCAGCAGGATGGCACCGGCGAGGCCCATCAACAGACCCAGTCCGTGGGTCAACCAATTGGCCTTCTCTTCCCTGAGGGTATAGAATTTTTCGTTTTTCACCTGTTGTTATTTGAATGATCTCCATCCACCACCGTTGAATGCTTCGATCCCATTGCTTCTCAGAAAACGGACAGCCTGGCTGCTGCGTGCACCACTCTCGCAAATGGCGACAACGGGGGTCGCACTGTTGAATCTTTTCACCTCAGTAGGTAACTCAAAAAGGGGGATATTTACTGATCCTGGGATATGACCCATGATATACTCCTCCTGTGTTCGCACATCCAGCAACATTGCACCATTCTGAATTTTCTCCTGTAACGCCTCATTGCCTGTCGATTTGAAAAAAACACTAAAAAAACCCATCTGTTATAATTGTTCGATTCGTTTATAATTGTATCACACCTATAAACATTTTTTGAAGCACAATGTTTTCAAACTGACAAAAAGTCACATATTTGCAATTGGCAAAGATTTTGACCATCATCATTAAAAAGAAAAAGCATATGAATTTCAACAATTTCACTATAAAGGCGCAAGAGTCGGTGCAGAAGGCGATCGACCTGGCGCAGGCCAACAGCCAGCAAATGATTGAACCGTCGCACCTGCTCAAGGGGGTGATGATGACTGCTGACAACGTAACAGGATTCCTCTTTCAGAAGCTGGGAGTGAACGGATCACAGCTGGAGAAGGTACTCGACAGGGAGATCGAATCTTATCCCCGCGTGTCGGGTGGGGAGCCGATGCTGGGACGGGAGACCAATGCCGTGTTCCAGAAGTCGATCGATCTCACTTCGAAGATGGGCGATCAGTTCGTCTCGGTGGAGCACCTCCTGTTGGCGCTCACCGAGGTGAAGAGCAACGCCTCACGGATGATGCAGGATGCAGGTATCACTCCCGGTGAGTTGCACAAGGCGGTGGATGAGCTGCGTAAGGGGGAGAAGGTGACCAGTCAGAGTGCCGAGGAGAGCTACCAGTCGCTCGCCAAGTTTGCGGTCAACCTCACCGAGCGGGCTCGCAACGGTAAGCTGGACCCGGTGATCGGACGCGATGAGGAGATCCGCCGCGTGTTGCAGATCCTGAGCCGCCGCACCAAGAACAACCCCATCCTGATTGGTGAGCCGGGTACCGGTAAGACCGCCATCGCGGAGGGATTGGCCTACCGCATCGTGCGGGGTGATGTGCCGGAGAACCTTCGCAGCAAGCAGATCTACTCGCTCGACATGGGGGCCCTGATTGCCGGAGCGAAGTACAAGGGTGAGTTCGAGGAACGTCTCAAGGCGGTTGTGAACGAGGTGGTGAAGGCAGAGGGGGAGATCATCCTCTTCATCGACGAGATCCACACCCTGGTGGGTGCCGGCAAGAGCGATGGAGCGATGGATGCGGCCAACATACTGAAGCCTGCTCTGGCACGGGGTGAGCTGCGTGCCATAGGAGCTACCACACTCGATGAGTATCAGAAGTACTTCGAGAAAGACAAGGCGCTGGAGCGCCGCTTCCAGACGGTGATGGTGGATGAGCCGACCGAGTCGGACAGCATCTCCATTCTCCGGGGATTGAAAGAGCGGTACGAGAACCACCACAAGGTGCGGATCAAGGATGAGGCAATCATTGCCGCCGTACAGCTGTCGCACCGTTACATCACCGACCGCTTCCTGCCCGACAAGGCGATAGACCTGATGGATGAAGCGGCAGCCAAGCTCCGCATGGAGGTGGATTCGGTGCCGGAGGAGCTGGATGAGATCATGCGCCGTGTGAAGCAGCTTGAGATAGAACGGGAAGCAATCCGGCGTGAGAATGATGCACCAAAGGAGGAACTACTCACCCGCCAAATAGAGGAGCTGAAGGCCGAGGAGGCAGACTACAAGGCCAAGTGGCAGTCGGAGAAGGAGCTGATCAACCGCATCCAGCAGGCCAAGATTGAGATTGAAGATGCCCGGTTTGAAGCGGATAAAGCGGAACGTGAAGGCGACTACGGCAAGGTTGCCGAGCTGCGCTACGGCAGGATCAAGGAGAAGGAGAACGAGATTGCAGCGTTGCAGCTTCAGCTCCACGAGCGGCAAGGTGCCAGCGCGATGATCAAGGAGGAGGTGGATGCCGAGGATATTGCCGACGTGGTGTCACGCTGGACCGGTATCCCGGTGAAGAAGATGCTGCAAAGTGAGCGTGAGAAACTGCTGCACCTGGAGGAGGAGCTACACAGGCGTGTGATTGGCCAGGAGGAAGCCATCACGGCTGTCTCCGATGCCGTACGGCGCAACCGTGCCGGGCTGAGCGACCCGAAGCGACCCATCGGCTCTTTCATCTTCCTCGGCACTACCGGTGTAGGGAAGACCGAGCTGGCCAAGGCGCTGGCCGAATACCTCTTCGACGATGAGAACATGATGACCCGCATCGACATGAGCGAGTACCAGGAGAAGTTCAGCGCCACGCGACTGATTGGTGCCCCTCCGGGGTACGTGGGTTATGACGAGGGGGGACAGCTCACCGAGGCGATCCGCCGCAAGCCCTATTCGGTGGTGCTGTTCGACGAGATCGAGAAAGCGCACCCCGACGTGTTCAACATCCTGTTGCAGGTGCTTGATGACGGACGACTGACCGACAACAAGGGGCGGGTGGTCAATTTCAAGAACACCATCATCATCATGACCTCCAATATGGGATCGAACCTCATCAGGGAAAACTTTGAGCGGATCACACCCGCCAATCGCGAAGAGATCGTGGAGAATACGAAGAACATGGTGCTGGGAATGCTCAAACAGACCATACGTCCCGAATTCCTGAACCGTATCGATGACATCATCATGTTTGCCCCGCTGAAGGAGGAGGAGATCACACAGATTGTCCGCCTGCAGTTGGAGGGTGTTCACCGGATGCTGGCAGAAAATGGCATTGAACTGCGTTACAGTGAGGAGGCGGTAAAAAGCATCTCGCATGCCGGCTTCGATCCCGAGTTCGGGGCACGCCCGGTGAAGCGTGTGATCCAGCGCAAGGTGCTGAACCAGCTCTCGAAGGAGCTTCTTGCCGGCACTGTTGATAAATCAAAACCGATCATCATAGATGCAATCGACGACACGGTGTTCTTCAAAAATTGAGAACTTTCAGTTTACTGCAAATAACATTTTGCTAGCTACCTCTTCCAGAATCCCGGGATGAAGAGGGATAGTACGGTGAACACCTCAAGTCGCCCCACCAGCATCAGGAAGGTGAGATAGTACTTTGCAAAGGGAGTTGCCGACTCGAAAGTGCCGCTGGGACCATAGGAGCCCAGGCCAAAGCCGTAGCTGCTGATGGAGGAGATGGAGACACCGATCGACTCGTCGAAGGTCATGCCTGTAAAGCCCAGTACCAGTGCGCTGAAGGCTGCCAGAGAGAGGTAGAGGAAGACGAAAGCCAGCACCTTGGCGGAGACACTGCCGGAGATCACATTGCCGTTGAGCTTCACCCGGTAGAGCGCATCAGGGTGCACCTGTTTTTTGAACACAAGCATGGTGCTCTTGAAGAGCACCACCAGCCGTGAGATCTTCATACCTCCGGAGGTGGATCCCTCGCTGCCGCAGAAGAGGATCATCGCCAGCAGGAGCAGCCAGTAGACATGTCCCCACATCTGAAAATCGATGGTGGCAAAGCCGGTGGTAGTTACCGCTGCAACCACCTGAAAGAGTGCCGTGCGGAAGGTGGATTCCAGCCCGCTCATCTCACCCGTGGAGAGTAGCAGAAAGGTGATGATCAGGGTAAAAAGCAGGATGATGGCCAGGTACCAGCGAAACTCCTCCTCCCGGAAGGTGGATAGCTTAAACCGGGTGAAGAAGGTATAGAGCAGCATGAAATTGGTGCCGCCGAAGAACATCAACAGGGTGATCACATATTCGGTGTAGGGAGAGTTGAAAAAGGCAATACTGGCCTGCCGCGTGGAGAAGCCACCGGTAGAGACCGCCGAGAGGGTGTGACAGGCGGCATCGAACGCATCCATTGGGCCGGCCCATAGAAAGAGGAAACCTACAATTGAGAGACTGAGATAGGTAAGTGTCATACGTCGTGCCACCTCGGTGATGCGGGGACGGAACATATCCTCGGCGATGCCGGTGGCCTCAGCATCGAAGAACTGCCCTGAGCTCCCACCAAAGACCGGCATGAACGACATCACGAAGATGATGATACCGAAGCCGCCGATCCACTGGGTGAAGCTGCGCCAGAAGTGAAGCGATTTGGGAAACGCCTCGATGTTGAGCAGCGTGGAGCTGCCGGTGGTGGTGAAACCACACATGCTCTCAAAAAACGCATTGGTGAAGGAGGGAATGGCGCCGCTCAGCTGAAAGGGAAGAGTGCCGAAGAGAGCCAGAACGAGCCAGGAGAGCGTCACAGTGAGGTAAACCTCCCGTTTGCTGATGCTGCCCCGCTTGCGGTTTCTCTTCCTGCCCAGTAAGGTGAAAAGGGCACCGGAGAGGAAGGTGATCAACGTGGATTGGTAGATGCTGGTGACCGCTCTCTCCCGGAAATATTCGCCCACGAACGCGGAGAAGAGCATGAAGAGCGCTTCAATCATCAGCAGCAGTCCAATGCTGCTCAGCACAAACCGGTAGTTGAATCTCCGCATATTTCTTTGTTCAGCTTCCTGTAATCCTGC
>Ga0209510_1004929_pt1 | contig 11471 bp, 13 predicted proteins | sample BiotimSIPDNA_FD_185749 | JGI IMG/M metagenome (GOLD analysis project Ga0209510, IMG submission 185749) | Anaerobic biogas reactor microbial communites from Washington, USA - Biogas_R1 time_0 SIP DNA (SPAdes) (version 2) | ecosystem: Engineered > Bioreactor > Anaerobic > Unclassified | place...
TAGCTTTGATTGGTACAGCATACGATCTGATTGTGATATTTTATCCACAAAAAGAACCCCATTTAAATGGTCTATTTCATGTTGAATACAACGAGCGAAAAGACCTTCGCAGTTTCTCAATTCTTTTTGTTCACCGTGCTCATCCATATAGCGCACAGATACTTTACCTGGTCTAGTAACATTACAGAAAATATCAGGAACCGATAAACAACCTTCTTCAAATTCTACCGGTTCTGAATCTTCTTCTTCTTTCCATTCTGGATTAAACATGATATAAGGACAACGTTCATCATCATCTGGATGAGTAACATCAATCACCACGAGTTGAATATCAAGCCCCACTTGAGGAGCTGCTAAACCAACGCCTGGAGCATCGTACATAGTCTCAAGCATTTGTTTCGCAATTTCCACTAACTCAGGCGTCAATTTTTCAACTGGCTTACATTTTTGACGAAGAACATCGTCTCCATATATTTTTATATCAAGTATATCCATAAACGCCTATACTTAGTTTTCTGTTTTTGAATCAAGAACTCGAAGAATGGCAGCTTTTTCAAAATCGATTTTTGTAGCATCGCCAGTTTTGATAGTCACTACATTTTCTTCAATGTTACTTACAAGACCAATAATTCCTGCAGTAGTTAAAACTTTATCGCCTTTTTTCAAAGCCTTGCGCATAGCATCCATTTTCTTCATTTCTTTTTGCTTTGGCATAATGAAAAACAAGTACATGACCACAAACATTAAAATAAATGGTAAAAATGCCATGATACCACCGCCTTGAGGTGCTGCTTCTTGAGCAAATAAAGGAGTGGTAGCAACTAAAGCAAGAATCAAAGGAAATAGTTTCATAATAAACCTTGGTTAAATATTTTTTCTGGCTAAAAAATAGAAAACTATCAAAAGAAATAGAACAGCTACCAATCAAAAGGATCTGATAAAATGCTTATTTAACGTATTCGTTTAAGGCGATTCGATCAATTTCTTATCTAGAAGAGGATAAATCCGATTCAACTCTAATAAATCCACAATTATATCTATATCCCCATAAACGAAATCTGACGATCCTTCTGCAACATGGGTTAGTATTTTTTTATGTAATAGATCGTCTAGGGATTTTAAAGAAAAGCGTAAACCATGTGCATATCTAGGACCTGTCTTAAAAAATACAGCCGTATCTATCGCTGTTTGCCCCTTATATATAGTCCCATTCTTTTTAGTCGTTTGGATAAAAGCATTTAATATCAACTGATCTGTAATAGAAAGAATCGTCGCTGGAATTTCTTTTTTAGAAGCTCTATATAGAAGAGCCTCATAAAGCATTTGAATTACGCGAGTATTGGTGCTCTGAATTTGCTCATCAAAAACCTTAAACAAACCTAAAGATTCTAATATTTTTAATAGAGAAAAAGCTTCTTTTGAACGGAGCCCTGTTAAAATAAAAAGGTCTTTGACCACCTCTTTTACATCATACTTTTTTTTCTGCGGTGACTGAAATAAAATAAAAAGAAGGCTAGGTAATGCACGAATCATGTTGTTTTGAGAATGTTTTTTTTCTGCTTCTCTAAAACGACGAGATAAAAAATAAACAATAGAAACAATCCAATTTGGTGCTTTGTTAAGAGTTTCTTTTAATTCGTTTTGGTCTAATGCAATTAATTCTGAATCTACGGAAGCCTTTACCGCATGGGTGTGAGGCCTATTTTCTAAAAGAGACCCTTCTCCAATAAGAGAACCAGGCTCAAAAGTCCATTGGACTTGAGTCATCCCGTGTTCTCGACGTTCTGCCGTAAGAAACCCTTTTTTCACTATATACAAGTGATCATCAAAAGAGCCTTCCATAAAAAGATAATCACCAGCTTTTAATTGCATAAAATAATCTTCTTTATACTCTTTTCATTTTCAAGTGCTAAGCGTATTTCTTGAATTTTTTTCTGATGAATAAAATACTTATTTTCTGGATCTTTAACAAAAATTTGATATTCTTGAAAACGAATCCACTCTGAAGCTGAGAATAAAGGATTCTGTTTTTGAAGAATTTGAAGCCAAGTAGAACTTTCAAGAGATTCAGAAGAAGAGTATTTCGAAAGGAATATAAGACCTTCTTTTTCAAGTGAACTTAAATGAAAAGGATAATAAGGCGATTGCGTTTGCTTACATAAGAAACAATCTGTTAGAATAGAAAGTAAAAGAGGCTCACGAATTAAAATAGATTCTTCGTTATCCCCTTTTAGATAAATGATATCTTTACGTTGAAGACGCTTTAGATCTGCATAAGCCGTTTTTATAGCGCATCTAGTTTGAAAGCAGTATTCTCGAATGGTATCCAATAAAGGAAGCTCTTTTTGATTTTTATAATAAAGGAAAAGAGTCAAACTTTGAAGCGTATTCAAAGAGCCCGTTTGCTTTTTTAATTTTTTTAATTCTCGCGTACGAAGAGAAAGCGATTTCATTAATGCGACAAGCCAGACGGGTGTCTTAATTAATTGAGACTCCATACACTCTTCATCAATGATCGTGATCTTAGAATCTACTGCAGCTTCTATTTGATAACGCACTTCTTCTTTTTCAAGAAGAGCGGCCACCCCAATCAAGTCACCTGGATTCATTTCAAAAGCAATATGCTTTTCACCATCAATAAGTTCATAAGCAATTAATTTACCATCATCTACAATGATTAATTGCCTTGGTGATTCTCCAGGTTTAAAAACAAGAAAACCCGCCTTAACGCACATCTGCACGGGCGGGATCACTTTTTGCATAAAGCGCTCGAATTAAACCTTACGTTCTGAAATACGAGCAGCCTTACCACGAAGATCGCGCATATAATAAATGCGTGCTTGACGAACTTTACCTGGACGATCCACAACAATAGAATCAATGCGTGGGCTATGAACTGGGAAAATACGTTCTACAAAAACGTTACCAGACATTTTGCGAACTGTTAATGTAGTAGCAATGCCGGTATTCTTCTTTTGAATCACAACGCCTTTAAAAGGCTGAATGCGTTCTTTAGTACCTTCAATCACTTTTACGTTTACAGTAACAGAATCACCTGCACGGAAATCTGCTTGTTCAGTTTTTTTATTTTCTTGATGAATAACTTCGATATTCAGGGACATAGTGTGACCTCGTTTATTTGATGCCAAATTTAGTATCTATTTTCAATTTTGCGTAGATGTCGGGGCGTCTTTCTTGCGTTCTTTTTAAAGATTCTGCCTTTTGCCACTCCAAAATCTTCTTATGATGCCCAGAAAGAAGGATTTCAGGCACTTTTTTGCCCTCAAATTCCTCTGGGCGAGTGTAAACCGGCCAACCAAGAGGACCTTGGGCAAAAGAATCCGTCTCTCCAGATTCTTTATTTCCTAAAGAACCATCTAAAAGCCGAACAATTGCATCGGTGACCACCATTGCAGGTAGTTCGCCCCCACTCACCACAAAATCACCAATTGAAATTTCAAGATCGATTTCTGATTCGCGGACGCGTTCATCAATGCCTTTGTAATGGCCACAGACGAAAACTATTTGTTTTTCTTTAGATAAAGAAAGGGCTAATTCATGAGTGAAAGGAACACCATCTGCCGTTAAATAAACGACTTTACCACCATTATTCTTCACTCCGGTACTTCGAATTGCTTTTGTAAGTGGTTCTGGCCGAAGAACCATTCCAGGCTCACCACCATAAGGGGAATCATCTACTTGACCATACTCATTAATAGCAAAGTCACGCAAATAAATCGTTTCAAAAGAAAAAATCTTCTTTTGACGAGCCCGTCCTATAATGGAATAATCCATGGGAGCAAACATTTCTGGAAAAAGTGTTATACATTGGATCTTCATTTAGAATCTCCATTTTCGCATAAACTTTTCAAAAACAGCTCATCACAGAATATGATTTTAGACTTCTCATTTATATCGATAATACAAGCATCAATCCATGGGGCGAGGATCTCTTGATTTGTAAATTGTTCGTTATAAGGAGAATTAAACCGAATGCAAAAAGCATTAACAGAAGGTAATTCTATCATTTCCAAAACTTTCCCAACAATAGTACCATCTTCGAGGGCGACTTGGAAATCGGCAGCGTCCGAAAAATAAATCTGCCCTGGTGGAGCAGGAATTCTTTCGGAATTTGAAATACATGCTTCTAGATTAGTGAATGGCTTTATAGACTCAGGAGAATCATACCCCTTAAACTTAAACAACCATACACCACTTTGAATTTTAGCATCTTCTATTTCTAAAGATAGAAGAGTGCCTTTTTGATATACGAAAAGGCTTGTCAACCGAGAATAACGATTGAGATCGTGTGTTTCAGGCTTACATTTAATATAGCCCTGAACTCCGTGTGGTCGCATGAATTGACCAATGACAAGTAAATCCTTTTCCATTTTTTATAAATACAAAAGCCCTGTGTTTAAACACAAGGCTTTCAATTCTATTAATTAGGCTTCAGTAGCAGGAGCTTCAGTTGCTGGAGCTTCTTTAGCAGCCTTTTCAGCTTCTAATCTTGCTTTTGCTTTAGGACCTAAAGGAGCTTTTTTTGCTTTCTTTGCACGTGGAGTAGCAGCCTTATTTTCAATAGAACGCTTTGCCTTTAGTTCATGGAAAAGATCCATAATACCTTGGTTGCGAAGAAGAGAAGCTACAGTATCAGATGGTTGAGCACCAACACTTAACCATTTTAAAACTTTTTCTTGATCAAAGTTGATGTCTGGTGTAGCTTGGTTTGGATTGTAGAAACCAATTTGTTCAATAAATTGACCGTCGCGAGCTTTGCGATTATCAACTACAACTACACGATAAACAGCGTGATGACGCTTACCAAAACGAGAAAGGCGAATTACGGTTGCCATTTTATACCTCTGATTAAATTTTGAACCAAATATAATCAATGAGAAGTTGTATGTAAAGGACGGAAACAAAAAAAATCCGTCTTCTATGTATAAAGTAACGTCTAAATAGTCAAAAAAAGCCTAATTTTGTTAAAAAAGGCCTTTTTATGACTTAAATCTAAGAAAGAGTTATTTACGCTTTTTCTTCTTTTTTGGAGGCGTATAGTTAGAACCCACAGGAGCTCCCCCATTTTGCTTCTGAGCAATGCCCCCTATTTTCTTAAACATTTCTTTCATCGATTCAAATTGAGAAAGCACCTGATTCACCTTCTGAACAGAAGTTCCAGAACCTTGAGCAATTCTTTTTTTTCGACTACTATCGATAATTTGTGGCTTTTTGCGTTCTCTAGGCGTCATAGAACTTAAAGTTGCTTCTACATAGACTAGATCTTTTTCATTGATTTGATCTAAAGGCAACTTATTTAATCCAGGGATCAAGCCCATAATGTCTTTTATTCGACCTAGTTTTTTAATCGTGCGAAGTTGCTTTAAGAAGTCATTTAGATCGAAGGTATTATTAAAGATCTTTTTCTTTAAATCTTTCGCATCTTTTTCTTCAATCACAGCCTGTGCTTTTTCCACAAGGCTAACCACGTCACCCATACCTAAGATACGGCTAGCCATACGATCTGGGTGGAATAAATCCATCTCAGAAAGTTTTTCTCCAAGACCCACAAAACAGATAGGAACACCCGTCATCTTTTTAATGGAAAGAGCAGCACCGCCTCTTGTATCACCATCCATCTTAGAAAGACAGACACCTGTGAAATTGAGCCTCTGGAAGAACGTTTCAGCAACGCTAACGGCTTCTTGACCAATCATCGCATCGGCAACAAATAAAATTTCATTTGGGTGAACAGCGTCTCTGGCTTGTTCCAGCTCTTGCATCAAAACATCATCTATCTGCAAACGCCCTGCAGTATCATAGATAACTAAATCATAACCATTCTCAACAGCATAGCGATGACCATTTTTGATAATCTCAACAGGATTACCTTGGCCTTCTTCGTATACTGGTATGCCTATGGATTTACCAAGAACTTGTAATTGCTTAATAGCCGCTGGTCGATAAACGTCTGCAGCCACAAGCAAAGGTTTACGCTTGCGCTTACTTCTCATGTATAGTGCAATCTTACCTGCAAAAGTCGTTTTTCCAGACCCTTGCAAACCGACCATCATGATACCAATAGGAGAAGAACCTGTGAGTTCAACCTCTTTAGTCTCCCCACCCATCATTTGGATTAATTCATCGTTGATGATTTTAACGATCTGTTGCCCAGGAGAAACAGAAAGCAGTACATCGGTACCAAGAGCCTTATCTTTTACCGCTTTGACAAAATCTCGGGTAACATTAAAGTTAACGTCTGCTTCAAGAAAAGCACGCCGGACTTCACGAAGAGCTTCGGCAACGTTATCTTCGGTCAAGGTTCCTTGGCCACGTAGTTTTTTTAGGGTCGATTCTAAAGAGTCTGTAAGTTGAGAAAACATAATGGCGAAATATAGTTAAAAAAAATTAATATTTTCTAACTTTACTTTTCATGAAAAAGAATTTGCATAAGAAAGGCGGAATCAAAGACGTGCTCGTAGTAGCACTTCCCATGCTTTTATCCATGTCTTTTGACACCATAATGACCTTTGCTGATCGTCTTTTTCTTTCCCGTGTTGGCTCTGAATATATGAACGCGGCCTTAAGTGGTGGGATTACTCAAATGATGATCCTTACCTTTTTTACAGGAACGATCAGTTATGCCACCGCTCTTGTAGCTCAGAACCTCGGGGCAGAACGTGTTGATAATTGCGCTAAAGTTTTAACTCAGGCTGGTATCATTGCTTGTGTTAGTGCACCAATGCTTTTATTAATTAAGCCTCTTGCCTATCAACTTTGGTCTTTTGGGGAAATAGATCCCATTCAAGCGGAAGCACAAAAAGTTTACTTTGACATATTAATTTATGGCAGCATTTTCAGCCTTCTACGCCATTCCTTTTCCTGTTTCTTTTCAGGAATCGGTGAAACTAAAATTGTAATGAAAGCAGCCTTTGCAGGTATGGTTGTTAATATCGCTTTGAACTATTTTCTGATTTATGGTATCGGGCCATTTCCAGAAATGGGAATTAGCGGAGCAGCTATTGGCACCATCATGGGCAATTTGGCTTCTCTTATCATTCTTGCTTTTGTTTACTTTAATAAAGACAATAACAACCGTTTTTTCACAAGACAGTCTTTTCAAATTCATCGAGAGTTATTTACTGAATTAATTCGCAAAGGCAGTGCATCTGGGCTTGAAATGTTTTTAAACACTCTAGCCTTTCAACTTTTAATTCTTTTATTTCATGGTCTCGGATCTACTGTTGCCACAGCGAGCACGATTATGTTTAACTGGGACATGGTTTCTTTTGTTCCTTTACTAGGCTTAGAAGTCGCTTCGATGAGCCTTGTAGGCCGCTATGTGGGAGCAAAAAATTATGAAGCCGCAGAACGAGCAACACGTTCTGCCGTTCTTCTTGGCTGGGGATACTCCATCATTGTTTTATTTGCCTTTGTTTTATTCCCTCACTATCTAGTCGATATGTTTAAGCCAGATGTTTTAACAGCCTCTTACGAAGAATCAAAAACGTTAGCCATATTTATGGTTCGACTGGCAGCAGTTTATGTTACTATAGAAGCAATTATGGTTGTTTATTCTGGGGCTTTAAGAGGTGCTGGAGATACCTTTTGGGTTATGTGTGTTATGGTTACCCTCAACTGGATCACAACAATCACACTTTGGCTCACCACCTATGTTTTCGATCTTGGGCCAAAAATTGGTTGGCTTTCAGTAGTTATTATTTTTATTTCTTTCCCAATTGTTTTATACTGGCGTTTTAAATCTGGGAAATGGAAAAAAGCGAAGATTTGAAAATCTCTACACAATAATTTGTATATTTTGTTTTTATAATATTAAAGGGTACAGCAAATTCGAATTGATAGATATATGAAAAAGTTACTTTTATTTTTTTTCTCTTTACTCCTTTTGATTTCTTGCCGTTTAATGGAAATCGATGATTCCCATGTGCAAAATGTTGAATTAGGAGATTGTTACGAAAATAATAATCTATTAACATTTGAATCTTTTAATGAAGACTCTATCTATTATAAGGAAAATGCATGGGGATTTTACAAAATGGAAGTACCTATTTATTGGTATAACGACAGAGACGAAATCCAAGCTTATTCTGAAAAAAAAGATAATGTTTTAACAATTTTTTTAATGCGAAACAATACCTTTGAAATACCAAAAGAAAAATGCTTCCGACCATTGCTTTTAACGCTTATCAAGGTCGATGGAATTTCTAAAATAAAAGTTGATTCTCTAGAATATTCGATAGTTAAAGAACCAATAAATTAACGGCTTATTCTCTTTTCTATGTATTTAGAATTTAAGACTCGTAGCACTCCCATATAATCCATTCTAAATTCTAATAAATCACCCACCTTGTAATTCTTTGGATTATCTAATAAATCGATCACAAACATGTCAGAGCTTCCCCCGACTATTTTAAGGGATGAATCTAAAGGTGTTATATGAAGTTCATCTACATCAAGTAGACCAACATCTATAATAGCTCTATAAGTTGTTCGTCCTCTTAAATCGTGATCAAACTCCATTGCATGACCTTCTACATTCGTTCCCATTTCACCAGAAGGAATCATAGGTTTTTCAATTAGTTCAATAATTTCTGAATGCAATAAGAAAACATCTGTTTTCATGTTTTTTAAGGACGTATTATTATACACATCCGTTCCTAAAAACAATGATTCTCCTACCCTGAAATGATTTACACCTTTAGGAAGTAGCCCTTCAAAAATAAGAGGAATCGTAACTGAAGAGCCACCAGATACATATTCAATTCTTTGATCAAATTTAGCCTCTATTAATTGTTCATATAAACATAGTTGGATCAGCTTATCTTGATTAGGGAGGACCCCATAAAGACATGATAGATTGGTGCCAATACCCACCACTTGAATGTGAGGCAGTTTGAAAACCTGATCAAAGAATGACACAAAATTTTCATGCATAATCCCTTCACGTAGCTCTCCGAGCTCGATCATGATAATAATTTTGTGTGTTTTTTGATTTTTTGCAGCCTCTGCTGACAAGAGCTTTATCGTTTCAATTTCTGTATTCATACTAATATCAGCATATTGAACGACACTCTTTATTACTCTTTTGGCAGGAGGTCTAATATAAATGGTCTCTATTTGAGGTTGAATTTGTTTTATTGCTTTTAAATTTGATATTCTTGAATCACAAATTTGCTGTATAGGATTTTTTAAAAGCTCTTCTAAATACTCTCTATTTCCACATAGTAATTTCGAGACAATTGACCATTGAATATCCTTTTTCTTAAAAAGAGTATTCAAATAATTAAAATTATGCCTAAGACTCTTAGCATTAAGTGTTACAAAAGCCATTTTACCTCTTTTTCAGATGGCGCATTTCCAAATATTTATTCGTGAAACCTAATTTTTCATATAAAAATTTGGCTGGATTATTTGGCTCTACATGAAGAGCAATATTCCCATCTGCTTTATTGATTGCTTGTTGTAACAATACTTTTGCATAGCCACGCCCTCGTTTTTCTTTGTGGGTCGCTATATAAACCAAGATGTTTTCAGGAATGTAATCTTTCATCCCTGTTTGATTTAAGACAATGGCACTGACTATTTGATTCTCTTCAATTGCCTCTAGAATGAATCCTCCAAAAGAAGGTCCTATTTTTAAGGCAAAATCAATAGATTTTTCAATATCCGCTCTAGGGTCACCAAATTCATCTAAATGATTAAAAAGAAAGTCAATTAGTTTTTCTTTTTCTGAAGCGGAAGGTAGTTTAAACTCATCATATTCTTTTATTTTTAACATAACAACTACTTTGTTGTAAAAAATGATTTTATGAACGACATAAAATACATGCCTTTTCTTCTATATATTAAAATGACTTTATTTGGTCAACTTTTTTTTGAAGAAAAAATCGCAAAATATTTGCATAAAACCTTAAAAACCACTCCGTATCAAAGAGTAAAATGCACTAAAATAAAGCTAATGTGGCTTTTTTCTATAACAAACATAAAAAAAAAGAACCTCTTTTTGGGGTTCTTTTTTGTGGTCTAAATTAGCACTAATTATTGATTGATTCGACGATACCCACGTTTCATTGTAAAATGAGTACGTTTATAAGCTTCATCCACAAAGTTTTGTGTACCACCAAAATTCACGCAATGTTTATTTGGTTGCTCAATCAAAGCGACTTGATAAATATAAGGCCCTGTTGCAATCTTACGACCTGATTGAGATACAGGATACATTTTAACATTGATGACAGCTAAACCCGATGCAGCAGCTGGATACATTGTATGTGTTATGTTATCTGTACATTGAGATTGACCTGCAGGTGCAGATGGTTTGTTCAAAATTACGTCCATGGCCTCTTTAGTAATGGTTTCATTATACTGGCTTACAAAATGGCCTAAATGGTCAAATACACGAACATTAATACGGAAAGGCTGCCCTGTTAAGAAAGTGATACTAGCACAACTTTCAGTACCGTTACCATCTACATAACAACGAGTATCAGCAGGACCATCAGTACCTGCCGAGTTATTGTATGACTGTACAAAGGCAAATCGACCCGTAGGATCAACACCTCCATTCACCAACGCACCAGAAGTACCTCCGTTACCACTAGGGGCACTAGTATATTCTGGATGATCTTCTAACCACTTTTTAATATCTGAATTTTGAGCGTACTCTTCAGGAAGAGCTGATACAATGATTTCTCCTGTAGCATTCATTGGCAATTGATTGTTCACTAAAGGAATATCATTAAGTAGCTTGTCATTATCAAATTTAGGTCGATCAATAGTAGAATCTGTAGGAATAATTTCTGTTTCTACAGACATGATCAATTTTCCAAAGCCCCAATAATAACTACCAACGGTTTTGTCAGTAGTAGAAGTGATTGTAAAACCTGTATTAGTATAACTAAAGCGATTTCTTGCTTCCGATGTAGCTTCTGTGGAGAAATTAAACGATAGCAAATCTCCATTTTGAGGATTGACTTTTTCTGTACAAGTAGGTTCAGTACATAAAGACCCTCTGAGTTCATAAATATATCCACCAGCAGCTGGTTTATAGTCTACGTAATTAAATCCTTCCACTCTAAATGCTAACGTATCTAATGTAACCGTTTGCACACCAGTTAATGGATCTATTTTTAGCGTACTTCGAGCCACAATAATAGGGAAATAAGTGGCGTCAACTACACTGCTATTAGCAATCAAATTAGTGGAAAACTCATTCAATTGAGTATTCACAACAAGATTGGTGACAAAGCTATTGCCTTCTGGCATAAATTCAGCACTTAAAATCACTGGTTGACCAAAGATGGTAGGAGCAATTTCAGAAAGAGACGTTTTGATTCTCATATTAGAGCCATCTGTTTGACGGTCTGCATAGAAAAAGTGAAGATGATGCCATGAATTATCAGTCCAACAGCCATTGAGAGCCGCTTCTGCAGCCAAAGGCTGACCATCTT
>Ga0209510_1004930_pt1 | contig 11470 bp, 6 predicted proteins | sample BiotimSIPDNA_FD_185749 | JGI IMG/M metagenome (GOLD analysis project Ga0209510, IMG submission 185749) | Anaerobic biogas reactor microbial communites from Washington, USA - Biogas_R1 time_0 SIP DNA (SPAdes) (version 2) | ecosystem: Engineered > Bioreactor > Anaerobic > Unclassified | place...
TAGCGTACTTGCTTGCCATGCAGGAGGTGCGGGTTCAACTCCCGCTGAACGCTCTACGTTTCAGGATGTAGGAAAGCCTGGTACTGGCGCGTGTTTCGGGTACACGAGATCGTCGGTTCAAATCCGACCGTCCTGACTGACTTGATGCGGTGGGTCCTGTGCTGGTACGGGAAGGCGGCTGTTAACCGCCCTGACGCAGGTTCGATTCCTGCCGCCGCAGCTCGATGTGAACGGTAGGTCCCAGGCGGCTTAGTCCCAGCGCGGAGTGCCGAGTAAGAAGGCGAGCAATATCAATAGCAGTTCGGATGCGAGCAGAAAGGCAAACAGCAAAGCCGAAGACCCCGCCACGCGCCTGCATACTCCAACAGAACAAGCAGCGACAAACAGCGGTGTCAGCAAGTAGAAGACAACTGCGACGGCACCAAGCCCTGCAAACGAAAGAAGAAACCACGCTCCAGCAATGAAGGGAGTAGCCAAGGGCAGGCAAACCAGAAGAGCCCAATAGATGCCAACGCGTTGCTTCGGGAGTGGGGCGGCATATCGATCTTCAGGTTCTGCGGGAGCATCATTCATGTGGTCATTATAGGCGGAGGATCTTGGGCCGCCAGTGTGTGGCCAGGCTCGGTGTTCTCTAATGCTTCCGCAAACTAGTGCGAGCACACGCTTGTCGTGGGAAAATGAACGATGCGGGATAGTCACTGTTGGCAGTGGCACCTGGCTCTGAACCAGGAGGTCGTTGGTTCGATTCCAACTCCCGCAGCTTACAAATGTGTGTCCCTGGTGTAACGGTAGCATGACTGGTTCCAACCCAGTTGGTCAGGGTTCAAATCCTTGGGGGCATGCCTGGCCGGATATTCACTCGCGTGAACCTCCGGCCATGTGACGGGCTCATCGTCCAACAGAAGGACGCTGGCTCCGCACGCCGGAAATCTCGGTGCAAGTCCGGGCACGGACGCGCAGCGTTGGTCGGTCCACTCAACATGGTCCTGTGGCCTAGCGGCAAAGGCAGCTCCCTTACAAGGAGACGAGCGGTGGTTCGAGTCCACCCAGGACTACTTCCGAAGCGGAATTTGGAAATGGCACGGTACGCCAACCTCGGCAGAGCGACGGATTTCAAACGTCCGTGGATGCGGGTTCGACTCCCACCCGTGCTACTTGGACAGCAACATGCGTCGGCTGGGCATCGGTGAGCCCAACGGACTGTAAATCCGCCGCCACAGGCTGTGTAGGTTCAACTCCTACCCGGCGCACTGACCCATAACTCCCGTTTCTTTTTCGTGATACGGGTTTGATTCCTGCACGGGTTGCTTCTCGTAGGAAGACCGCAGAGTTCGAGCAGCTCCGTTTAGAGGGTATGCCTCAACCATTTCAGCAATCCAATGATTGCGAAGAGCACCTGATAGATGCCGAGTAGTGCTGCCGGAAGACGAATCCATGGAAATCCGGCACTTTGGTACATCAGCAAGATCGCGCCGGTACATAGGAGGATGACGCCGATGAAGAAGAGTGCGTGCACAGCAAACCCGAGAACGAGAAGAACTGGTGAGATGAGGAATAGGCTGATCAGGGAAGCTGAGAAAAGGTTTAACGGAATCGAGGCCAAGAACCGGTTGCATACTGAAGCCGGCCGGACACCTTGAATATCAACGGGCGCGAAAGGCAAGGGATACTCCGCGATCCCGCGGCAAACCTGGACTCCAATGACCATCCCTTGAGCATTGACTACGAGGATTCCATCCCAACGGTCGCGGACACGTATATCGACATAATAGTTCCCGTCCTTCGCTGGCTCCGGCAACTCTGGGATCAGATGCGGGGGGAAAGGAAACGGATAGAGAGTCATGGCCTAATCCTCACATGGATGGTACAGCGTTCATTCTAATTCAAACGGCAAAGTGGTGAAATCAGTAGACACGCGAGGCTCAGAACGTCGTGCCCATAGCGGCATTGGGAGTTCGAGTCTCCCCGTGGTCACTAACAGATTGCAGGCGCGGCAGGTGCCCAACTGGCTCCCATAAGGCCGGTCCGCCCGGTTCGATACCGGGGCCTGCAACTTGGAGAACATGCTGTGGGTGGGCGTAGGCTCAACCGGGTCTCATAAGCCTGGACCGCCCGGTGCAACTCCGGGACCCGCCACGACCGGGTACGCAAACTGGCATAGCGGCGAGGTCGAGAGCCTCGTGCCTGTGGGTTCGACTCCCACCTCGGTCACTTGCCTACGGAAGGTAGCCGGATACGGTTTGCCGGGCCGCACTGCTAACGCGTGCCACTCGATGGTGATGAGGGTTCGAATCCCTTGCCTTCCGCTTACTCAACATCGCGCAGTAGTTCTGTGGCCAGTTCGTCGGCAATGACCGTGGCGGAGCGGCCACTGAGGCCAACGACCGTTCGACTGCGCCCGCTGGGGAGATGAACAACGCGAATAAACGTGCAGGACTCACCGGTCTCCTTTTTCTGCGCTCGGCCAATGTCGACCCGGAAGCAACTTCGTTCACTGGGATGTTCGTACATAATGAAACTTTCTGCATCTTCTTTGCTGCACATTATATGCAACTTGGCCCGATGGTGAAACGGATATCATCCCTCGCTTCTAACGAGGTGTTCCGGGTTCGAGTCCTGGTCGGGCTGCTTTGAGCTGTGAGCTGGGAGCTGTGCGCTGTGCGCGACGAACTGTGACATTGTCTTGCTCATAGCTCATAGCTCAAGGCTCACTGCTCCTGGAAGGGCAACCCGATTGGCGACGGGACCCGGTTGGAAGCCGGTTGGCGATGAGCCTTGCGGGTTCGACTCCCGCCCCTTCCGCTCAACATCATTATGTGGTGTTTGTGGTGTAGCGGTTACTGCATGTCTGGCTGTGAACCAGAAGGCAGGGGTTCGACTCCCCTCGAACACCCTTGAAACATGAAGTGAGATGAGACGGTGATACCAAAAGTACTTCAGAGACCGACATTGGTTTTGAACCGCAACTGGCAGCCGGTGAACGTGGCGACTGTCGCTCGGGCGCTGGTGCTGTTGTGGAACGAGTCGGCCCGCGTCGTGGATCCGGCCGACTACCAGACCTACACGTGGGAGCACTGGTCCAGGCTGCGCCCGCGTGAGGGCGAGCGGTTCATCCAGGCCGTGCAGTTCCGGCTGCGGGTACCGGAGGTGATCACGCTGAGCGACTACGATCGGTTGCCGGCGGCAGCCGTGACGTTCAGCCGGCGGAACATCTTCAAGCGCGACCGGTTCACGTGCCAGTATTGTGGCGATCAACCGGGCAGCGAGGAGTTGACGCTCGATCACGTGGTCCCGCGAGCGCAGGGCGGTGAGTCGCGCTGGGACAACTGCGTGCTGGCCTGCATGGAGTGCAATCGGCGCAAGGCCGACCGCACGCCGGAGCAGGCCGGGATGCGGCTGAAGCACAAGCCGGTCCGGCCGACCTGGAGCCCGCTCTATGCCTTCCGCGACGTGCGGATCGAGAGTTGGTCGAAGTTTGTCAGCGAGGCGTATTGGAACGTCGAGCTGGAGAAGTAGATGTGAAAGCGTTTCCGGTCTTCGGGCCGGAGACGCATTTGCCGACGTGGCCGAACAGCGAGGCGCCGGTTTTGTAAACCGGTCGATGCTGGTGCAAGTCCAGTCGTCGGCTCTTTCTTACATTGAACGTGACATCATTGCCGATCGCAGTTATGCAGAAGAGGGGCCGCAGGTCGATTCGGTGATGTTACCAAGAGATCCCGATGGTGTAACGGACAGCACGAGACTCTCCTAAGGTCTTGGTCCTGGCTCGAGTCCAGGTCGGGGTAGTGACAATATGGCCTGCGAGTGTGCTGGATTGCACGGCAGACTTCGAATCTGCAAGACGGGGTTCGATTCCTCGGCGGGCTACTGAACAACAAGTCCTTGGAGTGTGCCGGACTAGCACGCGAGCCCGCGAAGCTCGTAGACCAGGTTCGATTCCTGGCAAGGACACTTGGAAAGTCGTCAGTTATTGGGGTTCAGGGTTCAGGGAAGAGTACAGACCAAGTAAGGCGCTGGAGCCAGACGGCCAGGCGACTGCCTGCAAAGCAGTTGAAGTGGGTTCGACTCCCACCGGCGTCTCTGACTGTTCAACTGCCGGTTCAGACTACATCTCGAAAATGTGTATGGTCCGAACCATTTCCTCGTTGGACGGTCTTGATAAGAACCCAACTGCCAGTCGGGACTACATCAACACCCCTGTAAGGTGTGCCGAAAGGCACGGTGTCTCGGCAACCACTTCGTTGGGTCTTTGAATACAACGGCGACTGCCGGTTGGAGTACATGATGGCCGTCCAGAGGAACTGGCTCTGTCGCCATGGGCGGCGGATGACGGGTTCGATTCCCGTACGGAGTTCTCTGGCCACAACCTTCGTCGCCACCAAGAGAAATGAGATCGACTGCCGATTCGGAGTACATGATTTGAAATCCGGGTGTTGTGGGTTCGAGTCCCACCGGCGCAAGTTCAACAAAACGCAGCGCCGTAGCTCAAGAGGTAGAGCACCGTAACGTCTCTGGTCACAACCTCGTCGATCCTTACCAATACACACTCGACTGCCCGTTTGGAGTACATGGAAAACGACTGAAAGGTCTTGCGGGTTCAAGTCCCGCCCCGTCCGCTGTTTGCATCGAGTTCTACGGACGGGTTCTCTGAACACCGCCTCGTCGAGTGCCAATACACCGATCCGACTGCCGGTGCGGAGTACATGGAAGGTTGTCCCTTCGCCCGTCTCCGGGACGGGAATTGCTCACATTCGAGCTGTCTCTGCCCACGCTTCGTCGGATCATTTTCGAGCCGTTACGAGAACAACCGGTTGCGGGTACGAATGCCCGTGGGAGACCCGTTGGTCTTGTTAGCGCTTTTGTAGAGGAGGTCACGATGGCCAACAAGACTCTGTTTTCCAGCATCAAGAGCAAGTTCGTTCGCACGGATACGTACAACGAGGCCGGAGGCCGGGCGTACAAGTTCGCCCCGAAGCATGCCCTGGCCCAGATGGCGGCCACCGGCTGCTTTGGCGGCGTGTTCTACGCCAGCGCCCAGGATCAACTCGACCAGATGCGAAAGCTGATCGACCAGATTGACGACAACGTCTTTCTGGCCAAGCTGGCGGTCTACGCCCGCGAGCGTGCCTACATGAAGGACATGCCGGCGGCGCTGTTGGTCGTGCTGTCGAAGCGGGACACTGCGTTGATGCACCGCGTCTTCGATCGAGTCGTGGACAACGGCCGCGTTCTGCGCACCATGTTCCAGATGATCCGCTCGGGGCAGTTCGGCCGCACCAGCCTGTCGTCGAGCTTGCAGCGGGCGTTTCAGCGTTGGCTGAACCAGGCGTCGGTCGGCAAGCTGCTGTCGGCGTCGATCGGCGAGCGTCCGAGCCTGCGCGACGTATTGCGTATGGCCCGGCCTACGCCGAAGGACAACGCCCGGCGTGCGCTCTTCGGCTGGCTGACCGACAAGGAGAGCGAGAAGTGGGCCCCGGCCAGCGAGGCCGACCTGCCTGAGCAGGTCCAGGCCCTGGTCGCCTACCGCCAGGCGGAATCGGCCGAGGCGCAGGCGCTGATCGCGGGCAACCTGTCGGTTCGCTGGGACCTGTTGGCCGATGCGGCCAAGGGTCCGCTCGTCTGGAAGGCGATCGCCCGCCAGATGGGCCCGCAGGCGCTGCGGATGAACCTCAACACGTTGCTCCGCCATCAGGTGCTGGGCAACGGCAAGGCCGACCGCGAGATGGTCGACTACGTGGCGGGCCGCATGGCGGACGCCGACGAGATCCGCCGCTCGCGGCAGTTCCCGTACCAGTTCCTGGCGGCGTACATCAACGCGGCGGACGAGGTTCCGCAGAAGATCAAGGCGGCCTTGCACGAGGCGGCCGAGATCGCCTGCGGCAACGTGCCCGAACTGCCGAGTCCGGTGGTCATCGGCCTGGATACGTCGGGCTCGATGGGTTGCTCGGTGACCGGCTTCCGCGGCCGCGGTGCGACGAGCAAGATGCGGTGTGTCGACGTGGCGGCCCTGTTCGCCGCGGCGATCCTGCGCCGCAACCCGGATAGTGTCGTGATCCCCTTCGACACGCAGGCCTACAAGGTCCGCGTGGATCCGGGCGACACGATCCTCGGCCTGTCGGAGCGGCTTGCCCGCTACGGCGGCGGTGGAACGAACTGCTCGATTCCGCTGCACGAGGCCAACACGACGTACCGCAAGCGGAAGTTTGCGGGCTGCGTGCTGGTGAGCGACAACGAGAGTTGGGTTGGACGAGGTCGCTACGGTTCGACGGGCGTCATGTCCGAGTGGCAGACGTTTGTGAAGAACCAGATACGGCTGGGCGGTCACGGCACTGCGAGCCCCAAGCTGGTCTGCATCGACATCCAGCCGTACGGCTCGAGCCAGGCGCCCGAGCGTGCCGACATTTTGAACATCGGCGGCTTCAGTGACGCGGTGTTCAACGTGGTCGCCTCGTACCTGAGCGGCGACGCCTCGCGGTTCGTCGCGGAAATTGACGCGATCGAGTTGTAAACGAAGACGCCCCTGGCCCGGATGGCGGGTCAGGGGCGTTGCTATGCGCTCGGATCTTCCTGAGGGCGTCTCGCCGTCGACGGTTCCGCGCGTCATCTTGCGGCGCCACCTATTGCGCAGGATGTTGCCTCTTGCGGCCAGGGATCCCTCTCCGCTATGCTGAATCCACTCAACTCCGATTCCAAGGAGAAAGGTCATGTCCGATCGCCGCCAGGTATTGCATCGCTTGGCCGTGCGGAGGATGCCGGTCACGGATACTGATTCACGACGTACAGAAACAAGGTAGATCAATGAATTCCAAGCGAAACGCAATCGTGTTCGTGTTGATCATGGCGAGCTTTGCATCGGTGCTCTCGGCCGAAGCTGGAGGATTGCCTGGGCTGGCGCTCCAGGTGATCAACAACGTGGCTTCCGAGGACGAAGTTGTTACCTACGAGGCGTTCGGTGCGATTGGCGACGGTGTCCATGATGATCTGCCTGCCATCTGCAAGGCCCATGACTATGCAAATGCGCATGGATTACGCGTCAAGACAAAGCCCGACGCGACGTACCACCTCGGTGGCAAGGCGACGACCGCGATCATCGCCACGGACACCGACTGGAGCACTTCGCGTTTTACGATTGACGACACGGAGGTAGAGAACCACAGAGCGTCGCTCTTCGAGGTGCGTTCCCTGCTCAAGCCCGAAAAACTGCAGATTGACCGTCTTGCACGGGACCAGAAGCAATTGGATGTGCGTCCAGAACACGACTGCTATGTCGTAGTGACCAACCGCAAGAAGAAACGCTATATCCGGCGAGGTCTCAACCAGAACTCGGGGGTTTCTCAGCGCGACTGCTTCATCCTTCGGCGCGACGGGGCGATCGAGGGCGCCATCGACTGGGACTACGACCACGTGAGTCGGGTTGAAGCCCGTCCGATGGACGAAAAGCGGCTTGTCGTGCGTGGCGGTGTCTTTACCACAACTGCGAATCGGATGAAGCAGGAAGTCGGCTACAACTACTGGGCCAGGAACATCGAGATCTACCGCTCCAACACGGAGGTTGACGGCCTGACCCACCACGTCACCGGGGAAACCGAGGTCGGTCACCCCTACTCCGGTTTCATCAGCGTCAGCAACTGCGCCAACGTCACATTGCGCAATTGCTTTGCCACCGGACACAAGACCTACAAGACCATTGGGGCGGCGGGCAGGCCGGTCAGCATGGGAACGTACGACTATGCCGCGAACAGTGTGGTGAACTTCAGCATGATCAACTGCCGGATGGACGACATCGACGATCGTACTCGCTGGGGCGTAATCGGAACGAACTTCTGCAAGAACATCCTGCTGGAGGACTGCGCGCTTTCCAGGATGGACACGCACATGGGAGTCTCCGGCACCTACGTGATCCGCCGCTGCACCCTCGGTTATGCGGGACTAAACGCCATCGGCCGCGGGCTGCTGACCGTCGAGGATTCCACCTTGCACGGCAGCGCCCTGATCAGTTTCCGCGGCGATTACGGAAGCACGTGGGAAGGTGACGTCGTCATCCGCAATTGCCGCTGGATTCCGGCCGGCGGACGGTCGTCCCGGCCCCAGATGATTTCCGTGCGCAATGACGGAACTCATGATTTCGGCTATCCCTGCTCCATGCCTCGGGAGATAACGATCGACGGGCTGCACGTGGACGACTCGAATCATCCTGAAAACTACCAGGGCATGTACTTTTTCAGCGATCCGGACGCCGGCTACGATGGCGCCAAAAACATCAAACCGGCGGATCGTCCCTATCCGTACGCATTCTGCCGGAAGTTGACGGTCCGCGGCCTGACGACGGCCAGCGGGATGAAGCCGCGCGTTTCACCAAATGCCGCGGTCGAGAAGAGCGTAGCGCTTGTCGACGGGGAGGGATAGCTCCACGCTGCGTCTACTGAGCGTTCACCTCAGTTCCCGCCCCTATTCGAAGACGATCAACTTTTGCTGCCTGTTCCTTGCGGGAGCGAGTGATCAGCCGTCCGAGGGAGATCACCAGCAGTATCCAACCCAGAACGCCCACGGGTAGCAAGAACAGCCAGACGATTCCGCCCCCCACGCCCAGCCAGCGCCAGCCGCGAAATCTGGTTGACGTCGCACGCGCACGTCGGACGCTGTAGACCGCCGCAGCGGCCATTGCCAGACACAGTCCGGCCCATACAACGGCCGTCACCAGGCGGTCGATGTCTTCATGACGGGCGTGCAGGACAAGGCGAGGATCGCCGTGCAGCTTGCTGAAATGGAACGGCGTTCCCACAGGAGTGAGGTCGACGTTGAGAGACAGGGAGCCGACGCCGAATCCCCCCTCGACGCCGGGCATACCTGACTCTTCCGGTTTGCGTTCTTCAGGCAACGGTTCGGGCTGCTGCGGCTGACCCCCTACTGGTTCGGCGCGTTCTTTCTCCTTCGTCGTCTGCAGGCGTTCCAGTTGTTCGGCGGCTTGATCTCGCAGTTCGCCTCTTCGCTGCCCGCGGCGACCAAGTCCCTCGTCCTTGGCGTCCTTCCGTGCTTTGTCGGAAATGGCCTTGTCGTCAAACGCAACCTCTTCCTCGGCGAGCATTTCGAAACGTTCTTCAAGATTGACACGAGTTTGCTCGCTGTCCGGATCGGCAGTGGGTTGCCTGAAATAGGCGGACGCATCGCCGTAACCTGATTGAGGCATGGCCTTCGTCTCCTCCAATCGGTTGATCTCCGCCTCGATCTGTTGTGCCTGCTGCTGGAATTCCGCGGCGTTTGTCGTGTCGACCTGGGCACTTTCCTGGGCATAATCTTGAAGCGAGGAGCCGATCTGTTTGAGATTCCAGGCCGCCTTCGTACCAGCGCCTGAATCCCGCTTGGTGCTGGCCACTTGCACCATTTGCTGCAACTCGTCGAGGAAGGACAGTTTGCGTTCCTGCTGGTGGTACGCGGCGGCCACTTCTTCGACGTTGCTCTCGCTTCCGACCATGCCGACCTGGTACTCGCGGGGCATCAGCACGGTCCACAAGGTGCGTGAGACCGGAACATCACTGACAAGCAACGGTGCGGGAGGGCGCAGCCGTGACCAACGCTTGAGGGGTGCGCCCAGATGGCCGGAATAGATCATGACCACCTTCGAGGAGAAGTCTCCGGCCGACGTCTTCTGCAACGGCAACAGGGTGATCGTGCGGCCCTGACGCTGCTCTCTTGCGGGCCGTACGGGCTGGGCCGAGACATGAACGGACCAAACCTGGGCGTTGGGTGGCAGTTCGAGTTCCAGGAATTGGAGCGTGAAATTGCGGATGTTGTAAGCGGCGCGAGCCCGGTAGCGGCCGTCCTTGTGAATGACCGTCGTCAAGTCCACCAGGTTGACGGTCGCTGCCAGACCGGTCTCCTGCTCGCGGACACGGCGCTGCCACACCAACTCGGCAGCCTCATCCGCAATACGATAAGCTCCGACGGCTTGCCGCCGAATACCTTCTTCCAACTCGTCGGCTATGGCGGATACCGAAATCGGCGTGGCGCCGCGAGTTGTGGTCTCGCTTACTTCGTCGGCGGTAAGGTTCTCGAGCACAACCCAGCTTCGGGAACGTTCTACGTCGAGGGGGCGAATGAGGGCTGCGGGGACCGTGCCGTCGCCCGGCGGCGGCAAAGTCTGCATCATTTGCAGGCGGTAGCTTCCTCTCTGGGGTTGCTGTAGTTCGATGCTCCAAACGCGGCCGCGATCGGTGACCTCGGAACGAACTTGCCGGACACTCTCGCCCGACCAGCGGATATCGTCGCCCAGCCACTCGGGCGTCGCCAGTTGGAACTGCGAGCGTCCTGCCTGGCGAATCTCAAAATCGACTTGCGCGACGTAGGCCACCGATCCTTCCCGAATACTGACGACGGTGACTATGTCGGCATCCAATCGCGACGGTGCCGGCGCAAGCTGCAAACGCAGCCCATCGGGTGGACTCTGGTAGCTGAAGGCATAGCGGACACGGGCTCCTTCGGTCTTCAAGGTGCTGTCCAGTGCCGCCGGGTCGATGGGCTCAGCGCCGTCGCCTCCAGCCAGCACGCCTTCCAGATCGTCGTCGAGATAGATCGCCAGTTGGCCCCGCTGGATCCCGGCGTCTTTCACTTTGACGCATGGGACGAGAAACTCGGCATCGCTCGATTCACGGGTGAGCGTTCCGCTCAAGGCAAGATTCACCGGGCCGACAACGGGCTCACTCAGAGCCACCTGCAGCTTCTGACCTTGCTCGCCTCGGTCAACAAACCAGTCGGCGCCCGGCGGGGCCTGCACCCGGACAACCCGCAGCGAGTCCGGCAGCCGCACGGTCAGCGAGAGAATCGCGCCGCCGGACACCTGGGCCGTCAACTGGGTCCGCATTGTGGCCCGGTGTGCCGTCACGGCCAGGGCGGTACGATCGATGACGTCCACTTGGGGTTGATGACGCCCGACGTCAAGACGCAAGTTCCATGGGCGGGAATTGTAGCGGTAGGCCGCGAGCGGTTTCCACGAGTCGTGCGGCTGTTGCGGATATTCGAGTCCCGCGTGGTTGATCTGGTCCAATCGCTCCGCGTTCTCGACCCGAGCCCGACACTGGCTGGAACATCCCACGACGATCCGTCCGGTTTCTCGGACCACGCCGAGCGGTTCGAGGGACTCGACGTCGATTGCCCCGAGAGACAGGTCGCGGCGAAAGCACTCGATGTTTACGTCGGTGGCGGTCGTCACTTCCGACTTCAGCGAGATGGCGAGCCGCCGGGCGCCGGCCTTCGCATCGGTGTCCATCGACCAGTCCGCCACGTCCCGGCCCCAGACTCTCCGGACGGCAATGCCGGCCGGGACGTTCAACTCTGCCTTGTTGAAAACGCCCTGCTGAATTCGATAGTGGAACGTACAGAGATACTGGACGCCCGAGTCGAGGACTTCAACTGCCAGGAATTGGTCGGCGCTGACCACTTGGTCGCCTCTCGCCTCCAGACGCCGAGGCTGCCA
>Ga0209510_1004932_pt1 | contig 11465 bp, 8 predicted proteins | sample BiotimSIPDNA_FD_185749 | JGI IMG/M metagenome (GOLD analysis project Ga0209510, IMG submission 185749) | Anaerobic biogas reactor microbial communites from Washington, USA - Biogas_R1 time_0 SIP DNA (SPAdes) (version 2) | ecosystem: Engineered > Bioreactor > Anaerobic > Unclassified | place...
GTAATCGCCGCTGCGGTCGGACGTGGAACGATAACTAAGATATTGCAGCTCGGTCTCCTGCGGCGCGTCGGGTTTGGCAGTACGGTAAAAATTCCATTTGCCGAGGTTTTCCCGAATGCTGTCGTGCGGATAAGCCGCAGCCGGCCAGAAGGATTGTCCGAGCCGAAATCCGTCGAGATCAAATACTTTTGTAGAGAACACTCCGGCATTTTTCTTGTTCTGCACTATCTCGACCAGCGCCTGATCCTGAGCGAGATACGCGCCGGTAAGCAAGGTCCACAAACTCGTAAAGCTGTGGTTGCCGTCGTCGTTGCCCGGCCCGAGGTCGGAGAGCAGCGATAGATTGCGGGCGTAATCGCGCAAGGCAGGATGATCCACATAGCGGTGTCCCTGCAACAGCGCGTAGTAGAATTGCAATTCCGTGCTGGTGCCCATCCAGAAAAGCGGGATATGTCCATTGATGATCGCCGTATAGAGCGGCTCCATGGCGTTCTTGCCTATGCGCAGCCCTTCGGCGGTGTCAAAAGAGGGATAATCTTTATGGAGATAACGCGCCGCAGTGTAAGCAAGCAGCGCCTCCCAGCCGTAATGACGGTGGGGGCGCACGGGCTTGTATTCGTCGTAACGCCGGTAGGGACTGTGGTGGTCTTTGCGGGTCAGGCGGTAAACGAGCTGATCGTAAATTTTCTGCGTCACCTGTTGGCGCTCGGCATCGGTGAAGAGCGGATTCTCATCGACCATGTCCCAGTAGAGAAGCATGAAGGCGCCGCGATAGTGATAGACCTTGACAATCGGCTCGGCGTGGTCATGATATGATTCGTCGTCACGGGCGAAGAGTTCGTCCTTCGTGGCTTCGTCCTTGGGAAAAGCCAGGCGCATGAATTCATCCTTGTAGTAGGGATCGTTGGTGATGTAGAGCATGGCGAGGTTTTTCGCCAGCGAATTCCAGCCGAAGTACCCCTTGTTGCCGTAGCCGGCCGACTCCTCCCAGAGCGGAATATCCTTGACGTCGCGGGCGACTTCATAGTCGGGTGAAAGCGTGACATCCGAAAGGAATCCCAGCGTCAACTCGCCGTGCTTGCCGCCGGTCTTTTCCAAGTGTCCGATCAACTTGTCAACTGCTGCGGCGTCCCCGGTCGCATCGCTGCCTCCGGCGAGGATCACGTTGAACTTGTCGCCAAAGGGATTGTGAAGGCTGCGGACTTCGCTGCCGCCCTTGCCCGGGTAACGCGCATCAAGCAAGGCAAAATGCCGGTTGTAGAGATTGGATACGGTGCGATTGCGGTCGCGGTTGCCGATCAGGATCAGATTGCGGTCGAGTTCTTCGGCATTCTCATAAGCCGAATGCGGCAGCACCGGCAATTCGCTCCCGGCGAGCCGCTTGAGAGCTTCATTGAGCTTCGTGGCCAGAGCCGCGTCACCGACAATCGCCGCAGCCGGTTTCCCGTCGCGCACGAGTACTGTGGCGAGATTCCGATCCTTGACAATGATTTCCGCCTTGCCGAACTGGGAGGCGGGATCGGCTTTGCTCACGGCACACGGCGCGGCGACCAGCAGGACGCACCACAGCAAACACAGCGACATATTGGTTTTCATCACTCAACCTTGACTTGAGAGTACCGAGTTCACCTGTCGGTTATCCAGAATTTCCTGCTGTTAAGTAATCTACCATACCCAAAAAGGGAGTCAACCAGAATGCTTGTTAATATGCCGAGTTTTGTAATTAGGTCAGCGATTGATACTTGGAGTTCCGGCAAGCTACTGAGCTAGGCATACCCAGGGTAAGGCATTTTAGTGGACAGTGGACAATGGATGTTATTTATCAGCCTGATTGCAAAACATCAAATCCATGTTAATTTTTTCTTGCGCTTGAATCTTCAAAATCAGAAAAACTATGAGCTTCTCCCAAAACCATGCCCTGAAGGGCATCCCAGAACTGATCGTCAAGACCTCGGCCGGCCTAAACCTTCGCCTTGTCATAAGGCCGCGTCAACGCCGCCGCGGCCTTCCCGGTTTCCTTCGCATGTCAACCGCTATCCACTCATTCAACCTATTCAACCCTTAGGAGGCCTCTCATGGCTGCATCATCCTCGGCTGCCCCGGTTTCAATCGTCCTGGTCGGCATTGGCGGCTATGGCAACACCGCTGTCGACGCCTTGCTGAAAAATCCGCTTAGGCAAGATTGGCAGCTGGTCGGTGTCGTCGATCCGGTGGCTGAGAAAGCCGCCGCCTACGCTGAACTGAAGAGCCTTGGACTGCCCTTTTACAACACTCTGGATGAGTTCTACCAGGTTGGCAAGGCCGATTTGGCCTTCATCTCGTCGCCCATTCAATTTCATGCTCCGCAGACCTGCACGGCCCTGGCGCATGGCACGAATGTGCTCTGTGAAAAACCGGCTTGCGCGACGATTCAGGAAGCTAGGCAGATGTCGGCTGCCCGCGATGCCGCAGGCCGTTTCGCCGCCATCGGCTACCAGTGGTCGTACGCCCAGGCCGTACTGGACTTAAAGGCCGACATCCAGGCCGGACGCCTCGGCCAGCCGCGGCGCCTGAAGACGATGTGGCTCTGGCCCCGTAACGACGCCTACTACGCCCGCAACAACTGGGCCGGCGCCCGCCAAAGCCCGCAGGGCGACTGGATTCTTGACAGCCCGGCCAGCAACGCCTGCGCACACTACCTGCACAATATGCTGTTTGTGCTGGGACGGTCAGGCCAGGCCGCTGCCGCCCAGCCGCGCTCGGTCCAGGCAGAACTGTACCGCGCCAACCCCATCACAAGCTACGACACCGCAGCCATGCGCATCATGACCGACGATGACGTCGAAATCCTCTTCTACACGACCCATGCCGTGTCAAAAAACAGCGGACTCGAACTCATTTATGAATTCGATAAGGCCACGGCCACCTACAATACCAGCAAACACCTGGTCGTGCATTTCAACAACGGCACGGTCAAGGACTACGGCACGCCGGCTGACCAGACCTACCTGAAATACCGGGACGCCATCGCTACGGTGCAGGGCGAAAAAACCATGGCGTGTACTATCGACTCCGCCACACCGCACATCATCTGCATCAACGCCGCCGAAAATTCCGTCAACAACGAAATCGCCGAATTCCCTGCTGGCCTAGTCTACAAGATGGGCGTGCCCGGCAGTCAAGTCCGGGTGATGACCGGCCTGACTGAGCGCTTCACGAAGGCGTATCAGTCCAACATCCTGCCTGCCGAACTCGGCGCCTGCTCCTGGGCGCGTCTCGGAAAAATCGTGGACACAACCAGCTACGACGTCTTCTGCGGCTGAACTGCGCTGTGCGGCAATCACCCACTCAGAACATCTCACGGACTCTGACAGTTGAATCTACATTATTGTTAATGTGCGAGACCTGTGACAGGATTTCGCGCATTGCCTGAAGTTTTTCTGTCACGTTTTGGACTTTTCCAAGGCCGATGATGCATTTTCAAGGAGAAGGCCTGATTTTTTTTGTATTTTTTTAACAGCAAAAAAAGACGACAAATCCTCACACCGCCCTATTCTCCCCTGATGACAAGGTTATCGAGCCATGCTTGGGCATCTGACATGGCGGCGCCTGTAATCATATATTTGTCCCCGGTATTGCGAAAGCGAATGCGGCTTGGGCTTTTGAAGGCCGGATCATAGCGCCGCAGGAGTCGCATGTCAAGCGTCGCGATATGCCATTGGCCGTCGTTGACGAGTTCGCCGGCCTGGACGTTGGCGATGCCGTGCGTGTCGTGCCCTGGCGTGGTGCAGAGGAACAGCCAAGTCGCAGGCAAATCCGGCCGAGGATAGAGATTCACCGCGACGCCCCAGGGCGCTCCAGGCGTTATTTTATAGTCGAATTGCAGGATCGGGTAGAGGTCGACATCCCATTTCATAGGGCGGATCTGGATGCACAACGTTCCTTCCATGAGCCGTGCGGGTTCACGGTTGGCAAGCACTTTGGCGAGGCCGCCGAAGCGCCCGAGTTCGCCGGCATCACAGATGCCTGAAAAGGTCTCCAGCGGTTCAATTGCTGGGCAATGTCCAATCAAACTGGCGGTAAAAGAAGGGGTCGTTGGCCTGAACGGTTGCCAAGGCAAATTTGCTTTTCAACTCCCTGGCGGCAAAGGCCTCCACGTGTCCGTCAAAGAAAGAGAGATTGGCGCGGTTATTGTGGCGGAAATGGACGCCCGTGGACCTAGTGCTGCCAACTGCGACTTGGTAGTACGTGAGGCCAGGTTCGTTAGAAAAATTGCTGCTATAGCAGATCGAGTCAGACAGCAGCATATATTCCGACGGCCTGGTCATGCTGATCGTGGAGTAATGAATGCGAGCGCCGCCCTTAAACGCATTGCCGTATTCTTTCTCATAGTTCGTTCCGAATGTCGTCGTCTTTATGCCGTAAATTTGGTTAAAGTTTGCCCCCTTCCTCAAGGACGGACAATGAAAACACGGATCCTTTGTCACCGCATCTCCGTCGCCGCCATTCGCATACTGTATTTCGTATGCCCAATTCCAGCCTTTCGAGCTGCCGGTGCAGTAGCTGATGTTGACAATGCCTTCGTTGGAGTCGGCGTACATCAGCTGCTCAAGAGCCAGCTGCTTCAAGTTGTTGACGCAGGCGATGGCCCTGGCCTTCTCCCGGGCCTTGCTCAAAGCCGGCAACAGCATCGCCGCCAAAATGGCGATTATCGCGATGACCACCAACAACTCAATCAAGGTGAATTGCAGATAAAATGATCTTTTCATGACTACCCTCACTGATGAATAAACAACTCTGGGGAAATCCTCACTAGCTGAAATTCAGGATAAAGTCATATATCTAAAACGAAACTGTAACACAGAATATAGCAACATATTAACGAAAAAACAAGATTAGGGCTGTTAAACTATCAATATTTACAAAAAAATCAAGCCATACGGGGTCTGATGATATAATTCCATTCAGGATGAAAATCATGTCCAAGAATATTCAGGCTAGCCATTTCCTCATCGGTGACTTGGAGTCGCCGAACGCCAAGCCGAACTTTTAAACTAAAAACCACCCCTCCTGTTCACTCTTGGAAGCCCTCTGCAAACCCCTCGCAGGCGAAAATCTTATGATTAGCCTTGGGGAAGGCGTATTTGGGCAGGTCTTCAGCAATCACCCAAGCATGCAGACGCTCGCAGGCGACAACTGGCTCGCCAATCTCGGCCAGGCGACAGCGATACGCATGCATGGTGATGCGAAAATGGCTGTAGGCGTGCTGGATGACGCCGACCAGCGCGCCTATCTCGACAGTCAGGCCGGTTTCTTCGCGCACTTCACGCTCCACGGCCTGCGACGGCGTTTCGCCGGACTCAAGTTTACCGCCCGGAAATTCCCACAGCCCGCCCAACATCTGGTCTTCTGAACGACGCAGAATCAACAACCGTCCACGATAAAAAATCAAGCCGACGGCGACATGCATACGCGGCGTCACCCGGCGTTCCGGCCGGCGTGGATACACAGTCGGCTCGCCAGAGGCAAACGCACGGCAAAATACGCGCAATGGACACTCGTCGCAGAGCGGCTGGCGCGGCAGGCAGACCATGGCGCCGAGGTCCATCTGGGCCTGGTTGAACGCCGAAGGGTCAGGAGTCTGCTGGATGACAGCCAGCAGCCGTTCATAGACGCGGCGACGCGCTGATTGCGAGCTGACATCGCCGTCGTCAGCCAGAAGCCGCGCCTGCACCCGCAGCACATTGCCATCCACGGCAGGATACGGTCGTCCAAAGGCAATGCTGGCAATCGCCGCTGCCGTATAGGGGCCGATTCCGGGCAAGCGCGCCAACTCCGTCGGATCATCGGAAAGTTCGCCGCCATTTTCCATCACCAGCTGCGCGCACGCATGCAGACGACGCGCCCTGGAATAATAGCCCAGCCCTTCCCAGAGCTTCAGGACTGCCTCAATATCAGCCGCTGCCAAGGCTGCAAAATCAGGGAATGCCTGGACAAAACGTTCAAAGTAGGGTATGACGGTCGTCACCTGCGTCTGCTGCAGCATGACTTCGCTGACCAGCACCCGGTAAGGTGTTGGCAGGCTGCGCCAGGGCAGCACCCGCTGGTGTTCACGATACCATGCCAGCATTGACTTGACTGCCGCTGTCTCCAAGGCTGTTTCCTATCACGTCATTTCTGCGCTTGCAGTTTGAGAATGAACTCTATCGCTTGTTCGCGCTTCTGCTCTGCCAAAGTCGCGTCATACTGTTTTTCCACCACCACTTCGACCGGCGCTTTGGCCAGGAAAGCGCGCGCGGCAACAGCGTCAGCCGAATCTCCGACTGCCAGCGTGCGCAGGAGCTCCAGGTAAGCTAAATCAGTCATCCCCTGCCGAAATGCCTCGCTCCGAACCGTTGGAATGGACTCGTCTCCGCTCCGATAGGTGATGCCGCCGCTGGCCACTGTTTTCCAATCCGTCGCCCCGGCCCTGCCATGTGGCGCGTTGCAGAAGACATACAGACCGACCGTCTCAGCATCGACTTCCAGGGCGCGCCAGGCATGCAGGCGGTAATAGCGATACAAATCCTCGCGCAGTGAGGTTGAACAGCTGTAAATGCCGTAATGCTGTCCAGGCGTTGAGCGCAATTCTCGGGCCAACTCGCGGTACGCCGGATTCGACAGGTGCCCAGTCCAGATACAATGGTCGTTGATGTACGGCATAAATCGCCGGATGCTATCCGGAGTATGGTTGAAATTGGGGGCCGCCCAGGTCATGCTCAGTCTTGCCCCGGGCAGCGTCTCACGCGCAATGCGGCTGACTTCCAAATCGCGTTCGATGTTCTTGCCGTTGGGTTCGTCAATGACTTCAATGACATAGTCGTCCTGGGTGATGCCGTTATCCTGCAGCAATTTATCCAGAGCGAGCAGATTGTTTTTCCAGGCCAGGCACCACTCTGGGGTCATTTCCTTAATCGTCTTAGGCAAATACTGTTGTGCAAACACCGTATAGGCGCTGAAGCCGACCAAAAAACGCGGCCCGCCCTCAATGCCATGCCGTTGGTGCCATTCCAGGCGGGTCTTGATAAATGCCGCCACTTCCGGCAAATCGCCATTCACCAGTTCGCCCTTGTCATTGAAGGTGAATTTCAGCGACCACGGGTTGATCATAACCATGCGTCCACCCAGTTCCGCCTGCATCAGGAATAAATCCTCGGTGTCGCCCGGGCCCATCAGCCACGCTGGCCGGGGCGGCCGTAGCGGCAGGGTTATCGGCAACACGGTCAGTTTGACTGGAAAATCGCGGGCTTGGCCGCGGTATGTCGTCGTTCCTTTAAGGAAGCCGCCGTCGCCGCCCAGGGGAATAATGCGGATAGCACCGGCATATTCTCCTGGGACTACGCCGCGGCAATCGAAGTCTATCCAGACCACGCCGGTTGCGCCGGCGGCAATGGTGACCGCGCTGATCTGGTTCATTTTAGGCAAGGCGTCATAGCGCCCGGCGCCTTGACCACTGTTGTCGTCCTTCATGGCCACCGCTTCCCGCAACGTCACTTGGGATGGCGGGAAACCGCCGCCAAGTCCATGCGTCTCTAAGGCATACATAGTCATTTTTTCGCCAGAATGCAAAAGCACACGGTAGGCGGCAGTCTGAGATGTGCGATTGGTAATCGTCAGCGGCAGGGCCTGGCGTTCATTGACAGCAGCCTTCAACGCTATCGGTTTCTTGTTGTCTAAAACCAAGTTTTCTATCCAGGGTTCCAGCGGCAGACTGTAGTCGCCAGTCACTGGCATCGTTCCCAGCACATACTGCTCCTGGGCAAAACGAAGCTCTTGCTGCTTGCGCCGCAGGTTGCGCCCCATGACAATCAGGGCGCCAATTGGAGCGTCACCGGCAGCGAACTGCTCCCATTCCTGGCTAAGGGCCTCGACCTTCTCCCCCATAGTCGCCAAAATCCGTTGCGCATAATCCTGGCCACTGCCAAAGACCAGCAAGCCATACTGGCTGACTTCATGGAAACCATTGCGCACCGGCGCCCAGGACGTCAACTCGCCTTGACGCTGCCTGCACACATTGAAAGCAATAGCTTCCCCAGCAGCCGGCGTGCCGGTAAAACCGAGTTCACGCAAGGGTATAGCGAAAGTCGCGCGCCAACCGTCCGCCGTCACTTCCGGCATAGCCTGCCAGCTGTCGTATTCCTGGATTTCCCCTGCCCCGTTGCCGCGATACCGACCGCCGCCAGCGCCAAGCACAAACTGCGACAGCAGGCGATCCTTGACGCCCTCGACAGGGCCAAAAAATACCTCAACAACATCGCCTGACCAGACCTTGGTGCCATTATCGCGATTTTCAGCCCGAACCGGCACCGGTGACGGGCAAAACACCTCCAAACGCAGCGTGTCACCCTCATGCCTGAGCGAAAAACGGCTGTCCACGGCCGCTGGCTGGCCGGTCTTGTAGTTGCTGAAGCCGTCCACGTCAACGGCCGGCATGAGCAGGGCCAACACCGCATCAGCGCCAGACTCCTCGTCAGGGCCGGTTGTCGAGCCGAGCGAGGCTTTCTCCTGCACCTGGACATTATCGATGAGCAAGTACTGTCCATCCTGCCAGCGGAAATCCTTGATCTGTCTTGAATCTGCCCACAGCTGGAAATTCAGCGCGGCGCGGCGCGTGTCCGGGCCAGTCCGGAACGTGCCCCGCAGCATGGTCCATTCCGAAGTGACCTTGTAGCCGCCCAGGCTTGTCTTGATATGCGTCAACCCATCGTACGTATTGGTGCTGTCGCCGGTCCAGAGGGACGCTTTGACCCCAGCGTTTGGCACGGTTCCGCGAACTTCAAAGCTGAACTGGTACTGCGTGGAAGGCTTGACCACGAACCCAGGCCGGGGCCCGTCCTTGCCCAGCATCACATTGCCATTCAAACGCCGCACGCCATCGTCAGACACTGCCATTTTCAGCAATTCGAACTTCAGGCACCGGTTCCAAGTCATCTCTTCCGTATGCTGCGATACAGCGAACATGCCTGGCACCCAGTCGGTGCGCACCTCCCCCCCGAAACCAGCCTCGTTAAAGTCGCCATGACAAAGCAAATTCTTGCTGTCTTGCGCTAAAAAAGCCATGCTGGAAAGCATGAAAGCCAAAAAAATCGTTCGCTTCATGGTGAACTCCATTTGTATTGATTTTAAATGGTTCAAAGCACCGATCAGAGGTGATTTTTCTATTATAACACAGGCGTCACGGCTTTGCTAATCCCGAACCAATGGAATATGTTATACAGCCAAAAGATAAAACTCCACCCCAGAGGCGGAAAACTCAAGCCGACGTCGCCTCCCCCCCAAAAAAATCTCAAAAGCAAGAGCAACCATGAAAATCATCGACGCACACAACCACCCTGACTGGCACGGCCATGACCTGGACAAATTTCTCGCCAACATGGACGCGAACAACATTGCCCAGACCTGGCTACTGAGCTGGGAATGTCCGATTCACGAATACAGCAAGGGCTATGCCAAGGCCATTCCAGCCCAGGTCATGGGTTCACAGACCGGCCCCATACCTTTCTCACGCTGCGTCGCCTACCATGAACGCGCCCCGGAACGCTTTGTACTCGGCTACGCCCCAGACCCGCGCCTGCCTCAAGCCTGCGAACAGCTCGAAGCCGCCTATCACATCTACGGCGCCCGCGTCTGCGGCGAAGTCAAGGTACGCATGATGTACGACGACCGCGACGCACTCCGCCTGTTCCGACGCGCCGGCAAACTAAAGATGCCGGTCGTCCTCCACCTGCAAGACGAAATCGGCGACCGCGATGGTGCCTGGCAGGAATGGTGGGGCGGAGACATCGCAACCCTCGAACGAATGCTCCAAGCCTGCCCGGAAACCAACTTCCTGGGGCACGCGCCTGGATTCTGGATTCACATCTCCGGCGACGACTTGTACCGCAAAGCGAGCTACCCGCCCGTGCCCTGCCCAGTCCAGCCAGGCGGAAAAGTCCCGGAACTCCTGCGCCGCTACCCAAATCTCTATTGCGACTGGTCAGCCGGCTCCGGATGCCGCGCCCTCACCCGCGATCCAGTCTTCGCTAAGGAATTCTTGGACGAATTCCAGGACCGCGTCCTCTATGCGCGCGACTATTTCGACACCCAGCACCGGGACTTCCTCAACAGCCTTGAGCTGTCAGACGCCATTCTCGCAAAGCTTTACCACGCCAACGCCGAAAAGCTGGCACCCCAGCCCTGATTTTAACCGCCCCGCCCCCTTGTTCTCACCCTCAACCCACAAGGTCCTCCCCTCATGCGCCTGACTATTCTTGGTTCTGCCGCTGCCGAAGCCGTCCCTGCCCTCTGGTGCGAATGCGATGTCTGTGCTACCGCCCTCAAGCGCGGTGGCAAAGACATCCGCCGCCGCAGCTGCTATCTCATTGACGATGACACCATGGTCGACTTCGGCCCGGATGCCTTCTGGCAGACGATGCAGTTTAATATCAACCTGCCAGCTCTGCAACGCCTGATCTTCACCCACCCTCACATCGACCACTTGAACCCAGTCGAACTGGGCTGGCGCCGCCGCGGCTACAGCAAAGTCACCAAGCCATTGACAGTCATCGGCCCGCCCACCGTCTTCCTGACCATTATGGCCCAGGTCGCCAACAATGGCACTGCCTGTGATTTGGCAGATTTGCAACTCCGCCGCGTCGACGTCAGCCACGGCCGGGAAATCACTGACGGCGATATGACCATACTGCCCATCGCCGCCCACCACGCCCCAGGCAAATCACCGCTGATCTATGTCCTCCGTCGCGGCGGCAAAAGCCTGCTTATCGCCAACGACACCGGCTGGCTGACTGACGAGTCCTGGGAAGTGCTGCGCGGCCAAAGCCTGGATGCTGCTGTCATCGAATGTACCTCCAGCCTCATTTTCCCTGACCAACGTAACTATCACATGGGCGCCAACACCACCGTCGCCTTCCGTGACCAATTGCGCGACATCGGCTGCCTCAAGCCAGACGCCATCGTCGTCACCAACCACTTCTCCCACAATGGCAATTCCCTCCACCAGGACCTGGAAGCCTTCTTCACCCCGAAAGGCATTGCCGTGGCCTACGACGGCATGGTCATCACTTTTTGAGCTTGAGCTATGACGCTGGCAGCGGCCCAGCAGTGGCCGCTGCCAGGCTTTTTTTCCAGTCAGAGCAAAAAGCACGGTCGCGTTGTCTTGTCCATCTGCCCTCCAACACCAAAACGAGCCATGATTACACACAACCTCGTCTTGAATACGGGCGCAACCCTCATCGTTGATGTTCTCGCCCCCAAGATATTCCGCCTGCGCCTGGATGCTTCTGGCCGCTTCCAGCCAGGGGGCCTGGAGCGCTACCGCATCCTCAATTTGGACTGGCCTGACTGCCGCGTTGCGATTAATGCAAACCAGGAGGAGACAACTACCCTGACGACAGATGAGGCGGTTCTGGCCGTCCACACCGCCGATGGTGCCTGGACCCTTAGCCGAC
>Ga0209510_1004935_pt1 | contig 11463 bp, 12 predicted proteins | sample BiotimSIPDNA_FD_185749 | JGI IMG/M metagenome (GOLD analysis project Ga0209510, IMG submission 185749) | Anaerobic biogas reactor microbial communites from Washington, USA - Biogas_R1 time_0 SIP DNA (SPAdes) (version 2) | ecosystem: Engineered > Bioreactor > Anaerobic > Unclassified | place...
TCACCAAGATCACTTCCGGAGGATCAACCTTCCGGATGGTCGGTATTGGTCGTGAAGAGTTTCCGTCACTTCCGGTGTTTGACGATCAATTTGCGTTCACACTCAAGCAGGACATGCTTTCGACCATGCTGCGGAGTGTTTCCTATGCTCAATCGAGCGACGAAAACCGGCATGTGCTCAATGGGGTGTTTTTTGTATTCCAGAGCAATACCATCAAGCTGGCCGCAACAGACGGACGCAGGTTGGCGGTATCATCGGGACAACTCGATTCGGAGAATGATCAGTCGGGTTCGTTGATTCTTCCGGCAAAGACGGTGGCTGAGCTCGAACGTCTTTTGAGTTACAGTGGTTCGGTTCGCATTCTGTTCAATGACCGGCAGGCTGCCTTTGAAGTTGAAACCGGAGAGGCCGGAGAAGAGCAGGGTATGGTCAAGGGGATCTACCTGGTGACCAAGATTGTTGAAGGGAAATATCCGGATTACCAGCAGGTTGTTCCAAAGCAGGCCGAACATCGGGTGAAACTCGAGCGCGGGATGCTATTGGAGTGCGTTAACCGTGCGGCGCTTGTGGTGAGTGAAAAGCAATTTCAGGTGAAGCTTCGCATCACTGAAAACCTGCTTGAAATTTCGGGCGAAAGTCAGGAGTTCGGTGAATCCCATGAATCCATGGCGATCGCTTACGATGGTCCGGAAGTGCAGGTTGCATTCAATCCACGCTTCATGATGGAGCCTTTGAAGGCACTTACCAGTGACGAAGTCTTCTTTGAATTCAAAGATGAGTTGAGCCCCGGAGTATTCAAAACCATGGATCAGTTCATTTGCGTGATCATGCCTTTGAGGCTCTGATCACGATCCGGATCGATTATCCTACATGGGAACAGGACTGGATGTTGATCTGTCAGCGTGGATCCCTTGGGCCACCTTGCTGACGTTGGTTTTGGCTTTCTTTGTATCGAAACGCTGGTATTTGACGGACCCTTCTCCCGTGAAGGGCATCGGCTTGCGTTGGATCCGGTGGTTTTTGGCTGGATGGGCTTTTGCAACCGGTGCATTCGCGATGTCAGAAGACGGTGTCGGAATTCTGCGCTTGTTTGCGATCGGGTTCCTTGCCTGGGGATTCTTTGAAACGGTCCGCAACTGGTTCTTCGTCAATGCATGGAGCCGGAATGAATGGCCGTTGTTTCCTAAGTATCTGGTGCAGGAGGAAGGCGAGTGGCCGGTTAATGTCCGTTTCTTTGAAATTCGCCAATGGCTGAGGGATTCGGAGTTTTCGGAACTTGGGTTTTACAAGGCTTTCTACGAAGGGATGCCGATCGAAGGCGTTGGTGTCTTTGAGGACAAAAAGAAATGCTGTCGGGTCAGTGTTTACCTCAGGCCAAATGAAAACGGGCATTTTGTGGATCAGGTAGCTTTTGTTTCCCATACGGCTACCGGTGAGCGGGTGGTGACCGATAACCTGTCGATTGCGTTTGGCGGCGTGTATCCGATGCACTGGTGGCTTACCCGGAAGCCTTTGATCCGGAGCATCGACAAGCTTCACAAGATCCACACCACGGCCATCCAAGAGAGGGGATGGACCCTTGTGCCCTTTGATTCAGATCCGCTCGAGGACATGGAGGAATCCCAAAGGATCATGGAAAAGCTCAATGAGAAGGCCGGATACTTGAATCCAAGGGCTTTTCGGAGCGAATTCGGGAAATTCACCGGGGAAGCCCGCTACGAGATCTGGAAACGGATTTGGTTGATGAATTACTTCGGCTTGAGTCCGCGGTCGAAACAGACCGAAGTTGAGGATTCCCAGGCTTGATCCTGCTTTCAGCGATGGCGCGTGAACAATCAGGCAGGTGGATCGGCACGCTAGCGGTAGCATGGGCGTATACGGGTTTTTTCGCCTTGATCGGTGCGGCGATTGTAAGAATTTGGGCTTATGTTCAGCCCCTCCGGACTTACGATTGGCGCCCATTTGACTGGGTGGTTCTTGTTGTGACGCTGCTCGGGATGCTCTATGCGGAGGGCTGGAAGGGCTTCTACCTGAAACTGGCGCCCCGATTCGCAGCCCGTGCCAAGTTCTTGCGGTCCCACCCGACGATGCTGCGGGTGCTGCTGGCCCCGTTTTTTTGTGTGGGGTATTTTTATGCGCCAAGGAAGCGCAGAATCGCCTCCTATGCGCTCACTTTCGGGATCATCCTGCTCGTGATCCTTGTGCGGAAACTCGACCAACCCTGGCGTGGGATCATCGATGCGGGGGTCGTGGTTGGCCTGGGCTTTGGCTTGGCAAGCATGGCATGGACCGGCCTGCGCCTCTGCCTTGATCCAACATGGAATCCGGATCCCGAAGTCCCCACCTCACCAGAGAGCTGAGCACCCCGATGAATTCCAGTACTGCTTCAGATGCCTGGGTTATGAAGTGACCCTAAGCGCCCGTTTCCACTTTAATCCGCTCTGAGAGCCAGACTTTCATGATCGACTGGCGGGTCACTCCGATCCTTTTTGCCTCGACGTCCAAGCGATCGATCATCCAGATCGGCAGATCCAAATTGACTCTTTTCTGATCCAGATTCGGGCGAACGGCCTTACTCCAATCAAGGTATTCGGAAATATCTTCGCAATCATCGAACTTCTTATCGAGTTCTTCAGCTGTGATAGTATCCTTTGGCTTCTCCATCTCTCGCTCTCCTTACCGAAATTATCCTTATCTTGTCGTCCCGAACGGTGAAAATCGCCGTCCAGATTCGTTCGCGATACTCCCCAATCAATGCAAACCGTTCCTCGTTTACGGTTCGTGCTGGAACAATGATCTGCTTGGGATCTTTCCAGAGGAGAGTGGCCTCCTCAAAGTTGATACCATGCTTATCTTTGTTTGAACAGGATTTGATTGGATCATATTCAAAATCCATTAAGGTATAAAAAAAGCATAGTAATGGATTTTTCAAGTCGGTAGAGAGGTTTTCATTGGGAAAGAGGGATCTCACGGCTGCTTGATCCGGCTTCACATCCTCCCACGCTCCTCGCACCCAGTCTGAGCGGCCAAGGCGTCACCCCTAAAATAGAACGATAGTCAGGCGTCTCTCCCGGAAGTGCTCCTTTCGTGTGTTTCGTGCCTTTCGTGGTTGAAAACTCTTTTTCCGGAACCACGAACGACACCAAAGACACGAAAAGGGAAGAATCGAAACATCACATGTTTGTATTATCGAATCGACAAAATACGGTATGTGTGTGTTGTATGCGATATGGCGGATATCATTCTAAAGGACGAGAGCTTTCGGATTCAAGGGGCTGTATTCGAAGTCTATCGGGAGTTAGGTTGTGGATTTCTCGAGGCAGTATATCACGAATGCCTGCAGAAAGAGTTCGATCTGCAGGGCATTCCGTTCAAGTCCGAACCGACCATTTAGCTGTACTATAAGAACGATCTAATCCATCATGTTTTCAGGCCTGACTTCGTTTGTTTTGACAAGATCATATTGGAGATCAAAGCGGTCAAAGATCTCGCTCCTGAGCACGAAGCGCAGGCGATCAACTACCTGAAGGCTACTGGATTGAAGCTGGCTTTACTCATAAATTTCGGATCGCATCCGAAAGCCACTGTCAAACGCTATGTCCGATAGTCAGGCGTCTCTCCCGGAAGTGCTCCTTTTGTGAGTTTCGTGCCTTTCGTGGTTGAAAACTCTTTTTTTGGAACCACGAACGACACCAAAGACACGAAAAGGGAATCAAAGGATGGCCTGGGCCACCCATACCTGAATCCTACTTACCCTCGATCGCTTTCTGCTGGAGGGCGGTGAGCTCGTTGATTCCCTTGCGGGCGAGCTTGAGCAGATTCTGGAGCTGATTGTCATCAAAGGTTGCTTCCTCTCCGCTGCTCTGGACTTCCACGAATTTTCCGGATCCGGTCATGACGATGTTGGCGTCCACGCTGGCGTCTTTGTCTTCCTGGTAGTTCAGGTCCAGCACCTCCTCATCGAAGAACACGCCGACACTGACTGCCGCGACCGAATCAACAAACGGGTTTTCGGTGAGGACATTGTCCCGGATCAGGCGGTCCACGGCCATTTTTGCGGCGACATAGGCGCCGGTGATCGAGGCGGTGCGGGTGCCCCCATCTGCCTGGAGGACATCGCAGTCGATCCAGAGGGTGCGATCCTTGAGCTTGCTGAGGTCCAGAACCGCACGCAGCGAACGTCCAATCAGGCGCTGGATTTCAATCCCGCGCCCGTCCTGCTTTCCTCTGGAGATGTCGCGATCCTTGCGCTCCAGCGTGCTGTAGGGCAGCATCGAATACTCCGCGGTCAGCCAGCCACCCTTGACGCCCTGAGCCTGCATCCAGCGGGGCACCTTGTTTTCAATCGTTGCGGCGCAGATCACCTTGGTCTGCCCGAAACTGACCAGCACCGAGCCGGTGGCGTAAGGTGCGATTCCCGCTTCGAAGGAAATGGGGCGCAATTCGTCGTGTTTGCGACCATCGGGTCTGAGAAAATTTAACATGGATCGGATTCAGTAGATGAAACAACCGGAGCGTGTCCCCAGTATGTTGAATTGTCGCGATAACACATCCGCTTTGCTTTGCCAAGGTTTTAGCTGGGCTTTGGAAACGGCCTCAATTTGAAGGTATTTGGATTGATTCGCCCATGCCGGGAGGCTATCAAAGGGTTTCATTGCTGCTATGATCCTCACCGACCAGAAAATCCGGGAATCGATTCGTGACGGTTCGATCGTGATCGAACCATTTGACGACAAGAATTTGGGCGCGAACAGCTATGATGTTCACCTTGGTGCTGAGCTTGCCATCTACCGGGATGAGATCCTGGATGCAAAGAAGCACAACCAGGTGGATCATATCATGATCGATCCGGTGGAGGGTTTTGTTTTGCGCCCCGGCCGGACTTATCTCGGGGTAACGCAGGAATACACCGAGACGCACAAGACCGTGCCCTTTCTCGAAGGGAAGAGCAGCGTGGGGCGCCTCGGGATCGACATCCATGCGACTGCAGGCAAGGGAGACGTGGGATTTTGCAACTACTGGACACTGGAAATTTCGGTGCATCAACCGGTGCGGGTCTATGCCGGCATGCCGATCGCGCAGCTGATCTATTTCGAGATATCCGGCGAAGTCGAGGTCCCCTACCGCTTGAAGAAGTCCGCCAAATACAACGAGCGATGCCCGCATCCGGTGGAATCCATGATGTGGCGCAATTTTCCGTGATGTTCCCGCTTCAATCGGGATAACAAACGCGTTCGGTGCATCGACTGGTGCCGCCTGTCCTGTCCTTTGGATTCCACGCTACTGCTTGAATCCTGACAAAATACCTTGCAGGTTTGGCGCAAAGTAGACGTAAGATCAGTGGCATATGTTGCAGGCAGGTATCGTAGGTCTTCCCAACGTAGGGAAAAGCACCCTCTTCAATGCGCTCACGCGGAGCCGCAAGGCGGACGCGCAGAACTATCCGTTTTGTACCATTGATCCCAACGTGGGTGTGGTTCAGGTTCCGGATGATCGTTTGGAGCCGCTTGCCAAATTGGTGAAGACGCAGGTCATCATCCCCGCCGCAGTCGAAGTGGTCGACATCGCGGGCCTGGTCGCCGGTGCAAGCAAAGGCGAAGGCCTTGGAAACAAGTTTCTCGCCAACATCCGGGAGGTCGATGCGATTGTTCATGTGGTGCGCTGTTTTGAGGATGATGACATCATCCACTCCGCTGGCTCCGTGTCGCCGCTTCGTGACATTGAGATCATCGAGACCGAGCTCATTCTCGCGGACATTGATTCGCTCGAGCGCCAAAAGGACAAACTCGTCAAGAAGGCTCGCAGTGGTGACAAAATCGCGGTGGCCACAGTTGCTCTGATTGACCGGATTCTTCCTGAGCTCAACAGCGGTCGACCGGCGAATGTGATGGAATTTGAAGATGACGATAAGGAGCTCTTGAAGGCCCTGCAGTTGCTGAGCTTCAAGCCCATGCTATTTGCCTGCAATGTGGCGGAGTCGGACCTCGCGGATCCCGATGCCAATGCGATGGTCCGTGAAGTCAAAGAGGCCGCGCTGCATCGCCGCAGAGCGGAAGCGTGTGTGATCTCCGCCCGTCTCGAATCCGAGTTGATCGATTTCAGTCCGGAGGAAGCCATAGCGTATCTGGCGGATCTCGGAGTTTCCGACTCCGGCGTCAACAGCCTTATCCGCGGCACCTACCACCTGCTCGGCCTCGCTTCCTATCTGACCGCCGGTGAGAAGGAAGTCCGGGCATGGACCTTTGTCCGTGGCATGAAGGCTCCCCAGTGCGCCGGCGTGATCCACACCGATTTTGAAAAGGGTTTTATCAAGGCTGAAGTGGTCTCCTACGATGACCTCATGGCCGCTGGTTCCGTCGCGGCCGCCCGTGAAGCCGGCAAATACCGCCTCGAAGGCAAGGAATACCTCGTCAAAGACGGCGACGTGATCCTCTTCCGCTTCGCACCCTGAGGATAAGTCTAGTTTCGGCTGTCAACATGAAGATTCCATCTCCGATTGCGGGTGTTGCTGGTGAATACTATGTTGCGGCAGAGCTATCCCGTCGCGGCTACATCGCTTCCATTTCACTGCGTAATACAAGGGGTGTTGATATCCTTGCCACAAACGCTGACGCAACCCGTTCGATTACCATTCAGTGTAAAACCAGTCAGGTATCATCCAAAAAATGGATACTGAGCGACAAAAGCGAAGACTTCGTTTCCACCAATCATTTCTATGTCTTTATTGCATTGGGAGGATTGTTGGACCGACCCGTTTTTCACATCGTTCCGAGTTCGGATGTCGCCAGTTACCTTCGCAATTCGCACACCGAATGGCTTGAAAGACCCGGGCGTGACGGACGAAAACACGTCGACAATCCAGTTCGCAACTTCAGTGACCCCGATAACTGTTATTTGGAACGATGGGACCTGTTGGGATTGAACGAAGCGGCGTGATCTGAGGGTTGCTCCCAGACAGGGCGTGCGTTTCTACGCATGATCCATCGTCATAAGCATTGGAGCTGTCGGTAGGGAATCCGACTCAGAGTAGCGGGAGCATCCCTGCGCGCGCCTTGTTTCGGTTCTATGAGATGGCGAACGGTGCTAAAGACTCATTCTAACATCGCTTCGCTATAAGCCCTTCGGGCCACATACGTTTTGCTCCCGCAAAACTACAGATTATCTCTTTTGAGTATGTTGCCCCGAGCGTAGTCGAGGGGCATATGTGCGCTGAGCCGTAGGCGAAGGGCGTATAGCCCGTTAGGGCGGTGTTAAAGAAATCTATTCTCTTCACAATCCATCGCTTTGCTGGATGGCTTCCTTCTTGCGGCCCCGCCATCCCCTTTGGAATAGGAGACGGGATCAAACCACTGATGAACACTGATAGACACTGATGGGAAGCTCTCCAACATACGCCATAGCAGTGTTCATCATCTTTATCAGTGGATGAAATCTTCGCTCCCCTTCGTGCCTTTCGCGTATTTCGTGGTTAAGATTCTTCTTCAATCCAAAATCCAGACATTTCCGGATCGGAACGCTCACGCCTTTTACTACTGGAAGAGTAATCCCATATTTCCTTTGTGCCTTTGAGCCTTTGTGAGAAAACCTCTTCTTCCCCAACCTTTCGTGTCCTTCGCGCCTTTCGTGGTTCAGATTTTTCCCTCCAGACATATGTCCCTCGACTTGGCGTTGGGCACAGGAGGGCTACATGCTCGGCACTGAGATCTGTCGCCGTTCTAACGCCCAACTTGTGTTCCTCGATCTGAGATCAGGGGGCCCTGTTACTGAATACTGCCCGCCTGAGTGTCGGGAAGAAGGTTCTTGTCGAAGGTTTTGAGTTGGCAGCCTTCGGCTTTTGCTTTCGCAAGGATCAGGTAGTCGCTGAAGTCCGCTTTTCCCTTGCGGAACATCCGGACAGCGAGGCGAATCCTCTCTGGATCCTCAAAGCAGAAGATCGCATCTGCCAGCAGACACTCCACGATTTCTGCCCAACCACTCCGGGAGACCCCAAAAACGCTTTCCAATACCCAGTTTGTTTCGAGTATCACCATATCGAGGATCAGGATAGCGGTGTCCCGTTGCGATTCCCCCGCGATGAGCGAAGCCACCTCTCCACACTGCTTTTCATCGTCCTGCAGTAGATGCCTAACGAGGTGGTTGGTGTCAAAGGCGATCATCCTTCAGCTTTCTTTCCCCTCCCGTGTTTCGCAAGCATGCGCCTCCGGATCCCCTCGTCCATGGTCTCCAGCGGAACCCCTGTGATACCGTATTCGACAAACCTCCGCGCACAACCGGCGGAGGATCCTGGTTTTCCCTGTTTGCGAATGGAAATCGTGTTGTTGTCCGAAACGGTGAATTCGAGCCTATCCCCGGTGTTAATCGAGAGACAACGGCGCAAATCCTTCGGAAGGGTGATCTGCCCCTTGGAGGTAACCTTTGCCTTGAGCACTGCCATTCCTTACAAATATCACATAACGGTAAGAATTCAAGCCTTGCTCATCCCCTCTCTGTGGGTTTGTTAGTCTCGGATCCGACTCAAAGTAGCGGGAGCATCCCTGCTAGCGCTTTGTTTGGCAGGCCAATAGGATGGATGAGGAACCACGAACTGCACCAAAAACACGAAAAAATGCGAGATGGATGATTTTGCCACACGGATCACAAAAACCACATAGAGAAAGAGATCTATTCACCACAAAGGACTCGAAGAGCACGAAGCAATCGCAACAGCCCCTTTCCCAACCTTTGTGTGCTTCGCGCCTTTGTGAGTGCACATCTTCTTCCCCCATTTCGTGTTTTTTGTGCCTTTCGTGGTTAACTATCTTTTTTCAAACATCGCTCGCAAAGCTCGCTGGATGGTCTTGATCATGAGCTTCGTCGAATGGCTCGTGCCTCGCCACCAGGCTTATGGAAAAGATCGTTCTCTCACAAAGGCACTATGGCACAAAGGAAGTAGGATCTATCAACGGATGACTGCCTAGGGGTTTACTTGGTAATCTGTCATAGCGCCAACACCCATGACTTGCCGTATTCGGATGATCCTTTCATTTGTCAATCTCCGGTTTGCTTTTCTTCCCTTGGCGTCTTTGCGGCTTGAGCGTGGACGCTGCATGCAGCGTCGAGCGGGCGAGAGAATCTTCTTCCCGAAGAATTGGTGGCTTTCATCCCCCATCAAAACCAACCGTTTGCGGATGAGCGGGGACGCTCATCCCTATTCCCACAACAGCAATTTTACCAGTATCCGGTAGGGCGAATTGTCCTCAATGAGGCGCTCTTCCCTTTGTGAGAGAACCTCTTCAACCCCACGCAATAGCGGGAGTATCCCCGCTCGCGCCTTGTTTGGCAGGCCAATAGGATGGAGGAGGAACCAAGAACTGCACCAAAAACACGAAAAAATGCGAGATGGATGATTCAGCCACACAGATTACAAATACCACATAGGGAAAGAGATCCATTCACCACAAAGGACTCGAAGAGCACGAAGCAATCGCAACAGCCCCTTTCCCAACCTTTGTGTGCTTCGCGCCTTTGTGAGAAAACCTCTTCTTCCTCAACCTTTCGTGTTTTTTGTGCCTTTCGTGGTTAACTATCTTTTTTCAAACATCGCTTGCAAAGCTCGCTGGGTGGCTTCGGCCTTGCGGCCCCGCCATTCCCCTTTGGGATGGGAAAAGGGATCAAACCACTGACGCACCTGATAGACACTGATGGGAAGCTATCCAACACACTCCATATCAGTGTTCATCATCTTTATCAGTGGATGAAATCTTCGCTCCCCTTCGTGCCTTTCGCGTATTTCGTGGTTTAGATTCTTCTTCTGTCCAAAATCCGGACATTCCCGGATCGGAACGCTCACGCCTTCCACTACGGGAAGAGTAATCCCATCTTCCTTTGCGGCTTCGCGCCTTTGTGAGAGGAATCTTTTTGTAATATTTGCGAACCAAGCCAGGACTTGATCAGAGGTTGCATTTTGGGGTGAGGGTGTGGCATAGTCCGGGTGATCGGCTGGGCGGAGGCTCGGGATGGGTGCTCTGGCCGGGTCGGTATTCCCCTAATCCCTGTATTGTAGAATCATGAAAGTATTACCTGCTATGGCGGCGATGATGTTGCTGGGTTCATCTGTTCCTTTTCTGTCGGCTTCGGAGGCCTCCGTTGCGCCTGTGTGTATCATGGGGCGCACCTGGACGGCTCCGGACGGGCTGATCCACATGGGATTTCCCGGGAGCGTGATCGAGGTGGGCTTCACCGGCACGAAGTCGATCAAGATCATCGCGGGTTGTCCGGAGCAGGACAAGGAGGCGCATTTCAATGTCACCCTGGATACGATTCCTTTAGAGCGTCTGGAGGTCAAGGGACCGGTGCGTGAGTATGTGATCTCCGACACGCTGGATAAGGATGAGTTCTACAGGATCCGATTGGTGCGCCGGACAGAGGCCTGGCAAGGAGTCGCTCGCTTTGGTGGATTTGTGGTGGATGAGGGCACGGAGTGGCTGGACTGCAAAGAACTTCCGGAACGCCGCTTGATGTTCATAGGGGATTCGATCACAGGTGGGGACAAGAATGAATACATCCCGCCATTTTCGCATTTCGGAAACCACACCCACAACGCGGAGATGGCATTCGGGTGGGAGCTCGGCCGTCGGCTGGAGGCACAGGTGCATCTGGTGAGCTATGGCGGAAAGGGTATCGTCCGGGATTGGTCGGGAAACACCGAGGAGGTGAAGGCAGCGGAGTTTTTTGAACGTGCGGTTCCCGATACGGCGGAAGCGGTATGGGATCATGCGCTGTATCAGCCCGATGCGGTGGTGATCTGCCTGGGTACCAATGATTTTACGCCCGGGGTGTTGGATGTCGAAGCTTACGCTGCTCCCTATATCCGTTTCGTGGAACGAATTCTGGAGGTGCATCCCGACGCGCGGGTGGTGGTATGCAGTAGCCCGATGCACAATCCGGAGGACGCCGGATGGGGCGGACCTCGCGCAAAGGCACTAGAAGCGAGTCTGGATGCTGTGGTTGCGTATTTCAGCGAGGTGCGTCCGGATCGGGTGCGGAAGGTCAAGCTGGGATACCGTCCGGGATCAGCATTCGATTCCCATCCGATCGCGCCCCAGCATCAGGAGATCGCGGATGAACTCGAGCCTGTGCTGCGGGATTGGCTGGGTTGGTGAGCGTGGTCTCCCGGGGAACCGGAACGGACGAATAGTTGAGCGTAAAGCGTTACCACGAAATACGCGAACTCCACGAAAAGGGAAATGAACCTTCGATCATGATTGATTCGCGATGATGGAAAAAATGCATTTCACACCCGCTTGATCCGACTGCGTCGGGTCTGCACTCAAGACCCAAAGTTGGATGAGAATCATATTAGGCGGCGTGGACATCGTTGACGAAGGACGGCATCCCGCGAATGATAAACGGATTGGAGACGAAAGGAGGTCCCGGCAGCTGTTCGACGTGTTTATGAAATACGATTTCGTCGACATGTCGGAG
>Ga0209510_1004938_pt1 | contig 11461 bp, 10 predicted proteins | sample BiotimSIPDNA_FD_185749 | JGI IMG/M metagenome (GOLD analysis project Ga0209510, IMG submission 185749) | Anaerobic biogas reactor microbial communites from Washington, USA - Biogas_R1 time_0 SIP DNA (SPAdes) (version 2) | ecosystem: Engineered > Bioreactor > Anaerobic > Unclassified | place...
ACTATCAATTTTACATATTCCTAGCTTCTCTATTTCTTTATATGTCCCGTTTCTACTTATAGCGATAATTTCATCCAACATCTTCAATACATGTGGAGGATGGAAAACATTACCATTGACTACAGATAATTTTTCTATATAATCTTTTAGACCATCATTAGGCAAACCACATTTATTAAAAATGTTTAAGCAATAAAGAATAATCTGCTCTTTGATAATAGGATTATGCTTTTCCTGAATATTATAAGCCAAAGTTGCATCAAGAAGAATATGATATAAAGTTTTATTTAGAAGGTCATTATGGCGAAAGATTAAATCATCATGATTGCTTGTATACTTTGCTGTTTTTCGACGATGATGTAATAATGAAAATTCTTTTAAGATGGATAGAATTGAATCTAGATATAAATAATGTATTTTTTTCTGCCAACCAGTAATATCAGTATTCTTGGGAAATGAAGTATACTCATTAAAGAGACAAATAGTAGTAATAGTATGTGAACTTAATAAGAAACGTAAATAATCAACTATACCAATAACGTGCTCTTCTTTAGATTGTGCCCGTCTTAAATCAAAACAATATTTTTCTGTAAGCTTCTTTACAATGTTAAAAGGTCGATTCGTATCATTACCAACTTTTATACAATTGTGACTATACTCCTTTTCTTCAATCTTTCTAGCTTTGCTGTCAGTCGTTGAAGCTTCCTCTTCTTCTTCCATTAATTCATCCGATATCGCATTGCTCTTACTCTCAAAAATATATTCTAGACTTTGCCATAATCTTGAGGTTATATGTCCAGAAACTATTTTAGGCAAGGTAGAAATATCGCTTGAGGCTGCGATTGCTTCATCATAACTTAATGTTGGGATATTTATTTCAGTGATTTCTTGTTTAGTCTTGTGAGAACCATTATTTGTTGATATTTGTGTTATTTGAGTATTTTCTCTATATAACTGAATTAGATAATCGGCAATTTCTAACTCATTAAACTCTCCTACTTCGACCTTACTTATTATTTCACGTATATAACGTAGATTTTTTTCAGGATTTGTATTTTTAAGTTTATCAATTCTGTTGACTAATTGTTTATTTGAAATAATATCACCGTTTACATTAACGAAAGCGCAATATTGAGGTAATTGATCAGGACTAGAGTGTTCTGAAGGCAATATGAATTTAAAACTCTCCTCCTCTAAGCCATTTATAGGAAAAGAGAAGCATTCAAGCCCATCTTCTCTAAATGCAGTTAGATAACATTGTTCTGTTGGTATATGTTTCGAATTAACATATACTTTAAGTTGCCGTCCTTCTAAATCTATGGATTTTAAGATCTGTTTAGTCTTATTATATACAGTAGGTGCATTATCTCCATAATAATTTGTCCGAGATAATACAGAAATGTCTTTTATAGGTTTCCGAACTTTATTAATCCCTATATATTTCAAGAAATCAAAAGAAGAAGAAGCGTATAATACACATAGTTCGTCATTGCGATAGGGAGAGTCTAAAGACCCCATTGCTGCCTTTGTTGCATTAGCACTACCCATTAAACAATATTCTTTTTGGGGAGATTTGAAATGAAAAATTTTAGCATGTAACATTCTTCGATCTAGTGAAGAATTAATTTTCACTTTGCCCCTGGTAGTTTTGTCGAAATCATAAAAAACAATTCTTTCGTCTACATTTATCTTTGTTGGAGGTAAGCCTTCTCTCTCTTGTAAATATATATTTAATTTAGAATTCGGGAATAATTGGCATAAATTCTTTAATAAAGCTCCATCTTCATCATAATACGGACAAGCAATTGTAATAGCTTCTATCTCATTAGCTGGTATAAGATTTGAGAGCTGATGCAGAATACTAGAATCTTTTTCATTATATAATAATGCAGCATCAAAATCATCGGAAAGATAGTGAAATTGATGTTTTATGATTTTTTTAGTTAAAAATAAATCACAGCATCTTGTTATAGTTTCGCATATTCTTTCTGAAGAATATCCATCCATTTGTCCAGCATAACCAATAATATACTCCCACAGTTCGAGAAGTAGTGGCAGGTCTGTTTTATCATTAGAATCAGCATAAAATCCGGAAAATATTTCATGATTCTTGCCATGCCCACCAGGAGTTATATTTCCCGAACCAAATATTGCTAGCAAACAGCTATCACCTATGAAGAAATTGATTTTAGGATGAAATGCTCCTAAAGATTTAATCCCATTTATGGCATATGCTTGATTAATGCTTTTAAGGTAATTAGAGGCAACTCCTAATGAATAATTAAGCATGTTTTGATCCATAAGAATATTTACACTGCTTATCCATTTCTCCTTTAGAGTTCTTAAGACCTGTCCCTCAAAATGATGAAAATTAAAGGAATATGTAGTTAGAACTGCTGAATGAAAGCTGTTCTTCCCTCCGGGAATTTCTTTATATATTTTACGCTCCTTCATAATCTATTCAATAATTCTCGTCCTAGTGCTGTAAGAGTATCTTCTGTATCAATATAACCTAAATCAAATAAGAAATTATGCAATGATTGAATTCGAGGAGTAGTTCCTCGTGGCACTATAGTTTCGATATGAACAATACATCGATCTTCTATAAGGAACTTTAATAGACTTGCTTCACCGTTACCCATTTTTCTGTAAGCGGTTGCCATATGATCATTAATCAAAGTTTTAACAATTCCATCTAAGTATTGACGATAGTTTACATTTAAACTCTTAGTAATGTATATATCAAGATGGCTAGATAAATTTCCTTTTTGGGAGTCAATATAATTATTAAATTCAAATTCTTTGATCTGACTTTGGTATGGTTTTATAAAGTTGTATATCATCATTAAGATTAAGGCTGATTTGCTTACTACATAGTATGGCTCTTCGTTTTTTACAGCATTTTTGATTTCAGCCAGTCCATCTGGAATACTTCTATATTCTATCAAATCTAAGCAATCTTTTAAAGATTTCTCACTATTAATCTGGAACAAGGTAAAGGTCTTTTTAATAGTTTCTGACTCAATTTTTTTTAGGTAAGTATCAAATTCTAAAATTATCCCTTCTGAATTAAACAAAAATGCCCAAAATATCGAAGAAAGAGCATAATGAACAGCCTCGTTAAGATAATAGTAAAACCATCCAAATGTTGATGAATTGGGATCTACATCTTGCGAAATATTATCGAATACCCAACGAGTAAATTGATTCAGAGGTACTCCCTCTATTTTCGATTGTAAATACAATTTTATAGTTTCAACCCTCTTATTTGAAAATCTACCATCCCTTGTTTTAAAATTTTCTCCATCCTGCTCTAATAACAGACTATTCAGAGATGACCACTCTTTACTTAACTTTATTAAATTATTGAGTCGGAAAGAAATTATTTTATCAAAATCCTTAAAAACACAAATACCTCTATTTATTAATTCGAGAAAATAAACTCTTTCATTATCAGGTATTGCAAAGCGGAATGCTTCCGCTAGTTGCTGTCCCTTGGGCTTTATATGAAAATATTTTTCTATAACCTCTATTAATTCTAGATTAATAAGAGAACCTGCATAATATTGACCTAATGCTCCAGATTTATAATCCCAATATAATTCTTTGCCTGGCTTATCTGCTCCTTCAATTAGAGAATAAATTTCATCTTGTTTGTGTTTAAAGGCGTAGTCGCTTCCTGGTACATTCGTATAATGAGGCTCTTTTATCGCCATGAGAAAAGCCATGATCAATTCTGCTCTTCTAATAAAATTATATTGAGATTGAATATTGGCTTTTTCTTTTTTCGTAGAAAGTTTATCATATTCATCTAAGAGCCAACAATAGAAACTATAATATCGAATTCTTCCAGTCAAGTTTGTCATTCCAGGTAGAAGTCTTCCATAAACAGTTATTGAACTATTTTGAATACCCAACGGATCTCGACCTCTAATAAATCCACTATTTTCTGCCCAAAAAGGAATTATGGGTGTATCTAATTTATACATATCAAATGACTAATGTGCTAATACCTTTATCATTAATAAAAGAACAAATATAAAGTCTCATATACGTCTATTTATATCACTAACAATTTATATTTGCTAATAAGCAATAAACTTTCAATCTTTATAAATCATTCACTTTTAGATCTTTAAAAAAACTTTCTTTGTATTTATCACCCCATTGCCATAACTGGTCAATGATTGGGATCAACTCTTTACCTGCTTCTGTCAAATAATATTCAACCTTCATTGGTAGTACCGGATATATTTTCTTTTTCAATATCCCCATCTTTTCCAATTCTCCTAATTGTTTGGTCAATACACGTTTCGGGGCAACACTTATACTGCGCTGTAAGTCGCATGGTCTTGCAACGCCTTTATCTATTTCCGATATCAACCACGCATTCCAACTTGAGGATAAAATATCGATTGCAATACGTACTGAACAATCGGAATAATCCATCGGATTTTTCTTTATATACATAATTTTTCCTCTTTTTTATTCTATTACAAAGATAATCATTTATTAGTCAAATAGGGACAAATTTATCATGGGGTGAAAGATTTATCCCTTATTGTTCAAGATATTAGAACGTATTACCTTTACAAAAATAAAGTTCAGAATATGAGTAAAAATGAAATCATAGTCAAGGGTGCAAGGGAGAATAATCTGAAGGATATTTCTGTCAGAATACCCAAAAAGAAGATAACCGTATTTACCGGAGTATCCGGCTCAGGCAAGACTTCATTGGTATTTGATACAATTGCAGCCGAATCGCAAAGGCTCTTAAATGAAACTTATGATAGCTTTATTCGTCATCGGTTACAGCAATATGGGAAACCCGATGTTGATAGTCTGGAAAACTTGGCTGTGGCAATTATTGTCAATCAAAAAAAGATAGAAGGAAATGCCCGTTCAACTGTCGGAACAATCACCGATATATATTCGCTCTTAAGATTATTGTTTTCTCGTATGGGAATTCCATTTGTCGGTCACTCCACTGTTTTCTCATTTAACAATCCTCAAGGTATGTGTTCTTGTTGCGAAGGATTGGGTAAAACAAGCATCGTCGATTTGGATGAATTGTATTAGCCCGTAATAACCGAGCACATTAATTGTATTTAATCTTTTTTATTACTTTTGTATCGGACAAGCTGATCCGATGGTGATATATTATACCGAAGGATTTATAGAAGGGGTGTTACTGCAAGTAATTGCCCCTTTTATCATTGACTGAAGAGCTATTTCATTTCTTCGTGGCATTGAGCCACTTGAAATGAGGACAAGCTGAACCTCAGGATCCTTATTGCCCGATGGTATGTCATCATTTTCTTTTCGCTGGCTTTCGGCGTACTTTTCCCTGTATTCTACAGGAGAACAGTATTCCAGTCTATGAAATATCCAATCCGTGTTGTAGTCATTAATAAATTGATTAATACTGTTATAAGCTTCCTCAAAGGAAGAAAATGTTTCTGTTTGCAACACCTGTTCTTCCAGGGTGCGGTGAAACCGCTCTATTATCCCGTTGCATTGCGGTGACCGTACAAACGCTTTGGACATCTCCAATCCCAGGAATTTCATTTCATTCATAAAATCAGCAGAGTCATACTGCGAGCCATGGTCGCTTCTTAATTGCAACTTCATTCCTTTACACACATCCTTACCTACCGAACCGAAAGTCTTCCGTACAGCGGCCCTAACAGGCTCCATGGCGGCAAACCGGTTGCCTTTCCTTGCAATATGCCATGAGATAATCTCATCGTTAAAGTGATCGATCACACCAAAGAACCAATGCCAACCTGACCCATCAATCCAAAACCTCTTCCCGTCAGTGGCCCACATTACATTGGGTGCATCCGTGATTATAGTACCATCATGTTCGCGCTTATTCGTCTTCCCGGGCCTTCTGTAGGGGCTCAGCAGGTTGTTTTCCCGCATGATGCGGTTCACACGTGCCTTGCCGGCTACCAGAGCGTTTATCTTCCTTTTACCCATGCGCTTCTTCACTTTCAGATAACCTTCAGCGTTGAATGTACTCTTCTTAATTTCTTCCTTAATCTCCTGTAAAACCTCTTCATCGCTATGCTTGGGTTTTCTGCCCCGTTTCCCTGTTTTGGGAGTAGGGTTTTCATACCAGGTGCTGCTGCTGTAGCCGACTACCTTGAATATCAAACGCTTCGGATATGGTTTCCCGGTTAATGGATAATGTTCCTCTATCAGCATGGAGATTATTTCCTTTTTAGTTTTGCTGCCAATTCGTTCTTTTTTTTTGTGAGTTCAAGCTCCATCTGCAGTTGCCCGATCTTACGCTCGGCAGCACCCAGCTTCGAATCGTCGGGTTTACGTTTGAACCCGACGGTACCACTCTCGATAAATTGATCCCGCCAAAGGTTGATATCAGCCAGAGTAACTCCGTATTCACGGCTAAGCAGCTCCGGATCCTCTCCACGCAACAAGGATAAAACTAATTCAGCCTTGATTTTCGATGTAAAATTTTTCCTCTTTTCCATAGCAGTTGTAAAAATAACTTTTATTTTTTTCTGCTCGGTTTATTTGAGGGCTAATATATCGATTTGGATGAATTGATAGATAAAGAAAAGTCGTTAAATGAAGGAGCAATAAGGTTTCCGACATTTGAAGTCGGCGGATGGCGTTGGACACGTTATGTATACTCAGGTCTGTTTGACAACGATAAGAAGATAAAGGATTATACAGAAGAAGAATGGTATAATCTTGTTTATGCAAACGGATTGAAACTAACGAAGGCTGATCCTCGATTTCCGAAAACAGGTATATATGAAGGAATTTTACCACGTTTTGAACGTAGCTTCTTTAAAAAAGAATCGAAAGAAATTGGAGGGAAAAACGCATCCCGATACAGAGAAGTCGTAAAGCAAGGTGTATGTCCTGAATGTAACGGAAGCCGTTTGAATCCAAAGGTATTAACCTGCAAGATAGAAGGTAAGAATATTGCAGACTGTTGTAATATGCAGGTCGATGATCTGCTTGATTTTATTAAAACATTAGACAATACTTCAGTAACACCTCTGTTGAGTGCTATTATTGAGAATCTTGAAAACTTAATGGCTATTGGTTTAGGTTATTTGACTTTAAGCAGGGAAACTTCTTCATTATCAGGCGGAGAATCACAGCGAATCAAACTCGTAAGGCATTTAGGCAGTAGTTTGACCGATCTTACTTATATATTCGATGAACCAAGTGTCGGATTACACCCCAACGATGTAGAACGATTGAATAAATTGTTAATCGAATTGCGGGACAAAGGTAATACCGTATTGATTATAGAACATGATCCGGATGTGATAGCCATTGCCGACCATATTGTTGATATGGGAATTGGAGCAGGTAATGACGGGGGTAATATTGTTTATGAAGGTAATTTTGACGGCTTGAGAAAGGCAGAAACGCCAACAGGATATTATCTCAATCGCAAAAATTATCTCAAAGACAAATACAGAAAAGCAACGGATTATCTTTTTGTGAAGAATAGCTCTCTTCACAATTTGAAAAATATCTCAGTACAAATTCCAAAAGAGGTACTAACAGTTATTACAGGGGTGGCTGGTTCAGGTAAAAGTTCGCTTGTCAAGTCATTGACCAATCAATATAAAGATATAGTTGTAATAGACCAGAGTGCTATACGTGGCAGTAAAAGGTCGAATATTGCAACATACACAGGCATATTGGATGTAATAAGGATGTTGTTTGCGAAAGAGAACAGAGTTAAGCAATCGCTATTCAGTAATAATTCGGATGGAGCTTGCCCAGAGTGTAAAGGCTTGGGTATTATTTCGACAGACCTCGCTTTCTTAGATGCAGTAGAAGTACGTTGCGAGCATTGCAACGGTAGTGGATTTAAACCGGAAGTATTGCAATACAAACTGAAAGGAAAAAGCATTACGGATATCATGGCAATGACCATAAATGAAGCAAATGTATTTTTTAGTGAGTGGAAAATAACACAACCACTTGACAGGCTCTGTGAAGTTGGATTGGATTACTTGACATTAGGACAATCATTAAATACATTTTCAGGCGGAGAACGCCAACGTCTAAAACTTGCAACCGAATTAGGGAATAAAGGGAATATATATGTTTTTGATGAACCGACAACAGGTCTTCACGGTTCGGATATATCAAGACTTCTTAAACTTTTCGAGAAGTTAGTTAATGATAAAAATACGGTTATCATTATCGAACATAACATGGATATCATCAGTCAGGCAGATTGGATTATAGACATGGGGCTCGGTGCAGGTAAAGCTGGTGGAGAAATTATAATCGAAGGTTATCCAAAAGATATAATTACAGATAAAATATCGCTAACAGGCAAGCACTTGAATATGTATTTGCATCACTGATAAAACAAAATATAAGCATAATAATAATGATGGATCGGATATATCAGATATCGGAAGAGCTAACTTCTGTAATTCAGGAGAAAGAACAAGAAATATCTGATATAATTCGTGATGTACCTCCAATTATATCAATCCTTGAAGATGGGTTTGTAAAACTGAAGGATATCGTCTCTAATTTTACATTTCCATCAGAACAAGATGAAATCTTTTTCTTTAAAGATACCAAGCCTCGTTTATTCAGCAAGTTGATATATTTCCGAAAGATATACCAAATGGAATTAAATCGTCCTGTTTCAAACTATGAAACAGTAAAATCCTATATGGAAAAAGAGCACGAACAGATAAACTTGTTCTATAACAAGAATGCAGAATTTATCCAATACTATCGTTCGGGGAAAACAACGTTAGACGAATACTACTTTTTACGAGGAAGGCGTGAGATAGAATTAAACCTTGAAAGTTTTTATTTTGAACGTGATCCAAAGTTCTCCACACATTTTGATTTTAAGGTAGCCATTTTACAAGCAAATGATATGCTGGCAGCTCACCTGAATTATGAGATTTCCAAAATAAAATATCAAGAAGAATATAACGGCTATATAGATGATGTGGAGTTGCCGGAAGTCAAATGGACTGAGAAGAAAACAGCTTTGGCTGAAATTATATACAGTATCCATGAAGAAAAAAGCATCAATGCCGGAAATATAGAAATAAAAGCATTGGCTACCATTTTTGGTAAAATATTCAAAGTCGATTTAAGTGATATTTACCACATCTTCTTAGAAATAAGAAGTCGTAAGACAAATCGTACTGAATATTTGAATCGTTTGGTTAAAGCTCTGAGTAAAAGAATGGATGAAGCTGACAGTAAATAACCCAATTTTATATGTTATCTTTGTATGTCTAAAATAGAAAATAATAGAAGTATTTCAAATACTTCATGAGTATATAACATTAACGTTCACTGAACGTCTCGTCGCGAAAACTGTCACTTTTCAAAAGACTATCGAGACAACAGTTGCAATGTTCATGCTATACGAATGTATGGCGTGGGCTTGTCTGTTTCGATAGTAGGGTATGCCCGTACCTCGCAGCGGAATAGTGTGAGTTCCACGCTTATTTTTTTGTATCTTACAGAACATTTTGCAATCATGAGAAAAATCAAATTATACATAGCTGCATCCATAGACGGAAATATCGCCGAAAGCGACGGTGGATTGGACTGGTTAATGAAATATCCAGTCAATTCCGAAACAAATTATGGATATGATGATTTCTTTAATTCTATCGACACGGTCATCATGGGTGGACGAACATATCGAGATATACTAAATATGGATTTTACTTGGCCATATAAGGATAAAACAACATATGTTTTGACTCGCAATTCGCAGAAATCGAAAGATGATATTCATTTCATTTCTGATAATATTATTGAGTTCGTATCTGAATTGCGGAATGAAGGAAGAAAAGATATTTGGCTCGTCGGAGGTGGTGAAATTATTTCTTTATTCTTGAGCCATGAACTTATTGATGAAATGATTATTACTACTATCCCTGTAATTTTGGGTGACGGTATTGCGTTGTTTCCTAAAATCTCTAAAGATTCAAAATGGGAAACAATAGATTTCCAGAAGTACAGTAATGATGTAACTCAAGTACATTATGTTATAAAGAGATAATAACACTCCCTAAGATTATTCTATTTCATAGTCCTAAGTTTTACCAACTTGGGATTTTTTGTTTTTATGTGGATATGACAGTGTCATTTATCAATTATTCTTATTCGCCAAAAGACTTTAAACATCTCAATATTTACTTATTGTGTTCAAAACAAATCGATTAAGCAGTGTTTCAATAAAAATTGCTACCAAGTTGGGATAAGTTGTGAAATCGCTAATTAATAACTTCTAACCTTTGTATTAAATCAATAGGTAATATTATGGATGTTATTACAATAGAATCGAAAGCATTTAAGGAACTGGAAGAAAAGATTAATGCTATTGCTGATTATATATTTAATAAGCAGGAAGCAGAAAATATCAACGAAGATGAAATATGGGTAGACAGTTACGAAGTCTGCACATTCCTGAAAATAAGCGCAAAAACATTACAAAGGCTACGAGTGGCAGGAACAATCACCTACTCCAATATTAGAGGGCGATATTTTTATAAAATCGGAGAGATAAAGCGAATGTTAGAAGAGCGGTTGATCAGAAGTAATACAGAATGTTTAAATGACTTGGTAACAAATCATAAGCTTTATGTTAAGGAAAGAAGAAATCTTAGAAAGAACAAGTAACGGACTTAATGTTTTCAAGCATTACATTACTTGCCAGTGGCGTGTAGGACGTAATTTCTTCAATCCTTTGTATGAGGATAGAAAAGCTTCCTGTAATATCTATTTTGATCGAAAAACCGGAACGTATAAACTAAAAGACTTTGGTAATGATGAATATAGCGGAGATTGTTTCTTCTTCGTTGGTAAATTGAAAGGGCTTAACTGTAATAATTCCAATGATTTTATAGAAATACTAAAAACGATTAACCAAGAACTGTCATTGGGATTATCAGAAGAAATAGACATTCCAATACAATCAGATCCTGCACCAGCTAATCTAATTCCTGAAAAGAAATCTAAACCATACAGCAGTTTCCAAGAACAAGGGTTCACTCGAAAAGAAATGGAATATTGGCAACAATATGGTATTAACATTGAGACATTAGCACTATATAAAGTTTGCTCCATCAGGGAGTTCAAAAGTGTGAACAACGAGAATCAACCTTATTCTATCGTTTCATCATTAACAGAACCAATCTTCGGGTACAATAATAAACATTATATAAAACTGTATCGTCCATTTTCTAAAATACGATTCCTATATGGTGGAGATATTGGTAAAAATTATTGCTTCGGACTCGAACAATTACCTGCTAAAGGTGATACAGTCTTTATTACGGGGGTGAGAAAGATGTTCTTCTGTAGATACTGTTATCATGGGAGGAAGAACTTATCATGAATTATCATGCATGGATATTTTATGGCCATACAAGGATAAGAAAACTTTTGTGGTATCTCATAAAGCGATAGA
>Ga0209510_1004940_pt1 | contig 11453 bp, 16 predicted proteins | sample BiotimSIPDNA_FD_185749 | JGI IMG/M metagenome (GOLD analysis project Ga0209510, IMG submission 185749) | Anaerobic biogas reactor microbial communites from Washington, USA - Biogas_R1 time_0 SIP DNA (SPAdes) (version 2) | ecosystem: Engineered > Bioreactor > Anaerobic > Unclassified | place...
TTGCATAATCAGCATATTCGTTTTTCTTGCCACTTTCAAATATTGGATATTCTGGCATGATCTCATCCGGATCAAATATATCATAACCCAACGCACCGATGAAGGGTTGCACAAAAGCTAGTTTTGCTGCATCTTCATTTTTTATTCTGCAAATTCTTTCAGGAATATGCAAAGCTAAGTCATGTATCTTATCCAAATCCATATTTATCACCACATGCAGAAGCTTTGTATCTTAAAGAAGGAATGAAGAGATATACTTTTGCATTACATCACGTTTCAAATGGTAGATACAAACACTCCAAGATGAGGGTCGTTCTGCAAAAAATGATTTGTTTCATCGATAACTAGCTATATTATTTTAGAAATAATAATCTTCTTAATTAAATTTTCTGGCCGACCATTATCATCAATTACTGATATTACCGCTATCAACCCATCATCTAATTGAACAGCAGCAACCGCATATACATCATCAGGATGCACAATAAGATAAGCTTCCTTGCCATCGATAGTTGTTTCCTTCTCGTCCATTTCTTCACCCATCAATATATCTTTGCCAATGTAATCATTGGGCAAATATACAGCTTCCTCTAAGGCAGTATCATAGGTTAAATCTTCAGGATCAATTGGGTCTAACACATAAAGGGCTATAACACCATCCATATATTTGCGCGCGGAAACACTGGCATCATGATTGGAATCCGGCATATAAAAAGCGCGTTCCATTACAGAACCGTCCCAGCCAATCCATAAATCACGCTGCATTTCGCCAATCGTGAAGCCACCATAAGAACCAGCAATCAATCGTGTTGAAGAACTAGCATCTTCTATAGTAGTGTCCGAGAACCAGCCATCAGCATCAGTTAGGGTGAAATTATAGCCTCTCAACTCAATACTCTTCGCAATTTCATTTTCGCCCATGCACCCACATGCCATAATAGCAAGTAATGAAAATACAGCCACCAAAAATATCTTTCTCATATTCTATCCCCATTCATATTACTTATAATTTGGTTTTTTATATTATAAGTAGTTTTTGTTGGCACAACCTGATGCTATCGAATCACACCACAATCCATATCCATACGATTTCCTGAACTTGGGTGCCGTTCTCTCAGCGTCTTCTTTCTGCATCTGATCCAGACGGGCTCCAGAGCCTACGGCGTGCCCCTTCACAAGTGAAGGCACGCCTTCGGCTCCTTCGCCCTTCCCCCCTTTGCTTTGTTTGCGAAAAAATAGTGTTCACGCGATAATCGGCTCAACATCTTCCGAAAACACTTCGCGGTCTTCATCAGCCACGCTAATTAAGACGCATCTGCAATTCGGGTGGAGTCCCGGACACATTACGCCACCACTAAACATTTCATCGATACCTACAACCTCATAATCCATCGCGCTGCATTCCGGGCAGCTTCTTTCATCGTTAGGACACCGCCACATCTTGTACTTGTGGCCAGCAGCCTTTGCCCGTACCACTATGCCCTCATTTTGAGCACGAACGTACTCCGTCCTATAGATCTTGTCTAACCTTGCAGGCCCCTTATATTGGTCCTCAAAAGCATCCTTAAACGCATCCTCGCCCTTGCCCCAATTCTCAACCATCTGGCCCTTAAGAATTTGGATGTCGGTCTGACTTAAGGTCTTCACCAATTCCATTCCATGCGCCATAAAATATTTAATAGCCGCATCAGACCCTACTAAAGCCGGTGCTACCGTTCCAACTGTATCGCCAACAGTGCCCATATCAAAAGCCCCTTGTATAGCGTCTTGCCAAGCCTTTACCCACAACTTCCAATTCGCGTCTTTAATGCCTTTGCTAAATTTCGCTAACAATAAAGGCATCAAAGCTTTTAGCCAATCCGGGTCTTCTTCCTGATCGTCTTCCAAGACAATGCCGTCAATCAGGTCTTGTATCTCTTTAGGGATATCAGACATATCTATCCCGAATTAGTTTTGAAGTAGCCGATATCCTTCAAGGTGCTTACGATGTCAGGCATTAATGGGGCCTTTTCAATCCCGCCTTGCTTACTAGCATTACTTATGTCCTGTCCACTCATAGGAACGGGTTTTGCCAATTGTTGTGGTAGTGGTGCTTCTCGCTTTATGCGTTCCATCTCTTCATCAGCTTCTTCTCGCGTGCAGCCATCCAGCCTCATAATTGCAGAAGATCTCGACGTCAGTCCAGAATTTGCTCTTGTCTGCTCGATCATGCTGTTTTCAAGGTCATCGCTGGGCAGTCCATCTTGCCAACCGATTATGCTAAGTTCTATCTGGACCGCATCCTTTATGCGGCCATTTACATCCAGAATGCTTGCAGCCTTTATTGCCCGTTTAAGAACTTGATCGAAACGGACCCTGATCCTATTACAATGCGAAATTGTCCTTAAAAGCAGTCGCCTTAATGCACTACCAGAAGCAACCGCTCCCCCACTAAAGTCTCCAATAGCTGCCGGATTCAAATCCGTCACAGCATAAATCATACTGACAAGTCTGTCCATTTCTTGGAAGCTACTATCAAGTTTGCCGTCCCAAGTAATGTATTCGGGCTTATCCTCATCCTTATTGACCGCGAAGAACCTACCATTCATGCGCATCGTTTCTTCGCCCGTTTCCATATCCGTCGTTAGCATAGATGATGGTCCTGTCATCGCGGGCCTACTATGAATATCCAGAATAGAAGATACTTTTATAATACGTGTTTCAAGTTCCTTAACAAGGTTTTCAATGCTATCATAATCACTTATGCCATATACGTCATTGCGCTTCTTGATATTAGACACTACAAAAACAAGGGGGTAAGGCACTCCAGTCTCCACATGTTTAGGCACATTAATATATTTACTACTTATATTTAATTCGACTTCATGATCTATCTCATCGCCATTCATCCAATAAAGATGATTATCGATAGCGCCAGCAGTGTGTACTTCAGTCCTAAGCAAGCTGGCCACACTGCTACCAACCATCTCTTTAAACTTCCAGGCCAATACATGACAACTGTATTCATTAACATTGTCAGGATTGACTACCGGGAACCAGATACTTGGATCCACATTTTCTATAATACTGCCGGGTTCTGATCCTGTCCCAACAAACCGGACCTTCAGAATAGCATTACCAAACTGAATAAAATTATTACAAGCATTATAAAGCACAACACTCAGATCACTTCTATTAACAATGCCGTCCAATTCAGTTTGTCCTACCGGATTCATAAGGCGCGGCGGCTCTCCTACCACCATATCACTATAAACGCTAGTAACCACCTTAAACCAGTTCATCGGTAGCTTCTTGCCATTGTATATCCTCGCAAAGAAAGTACTCACCACATCAATATTGTCTTCGATATCCGCAAGGTCCCATAAGTCTCCCCAGACCGCTTCGTGTCGTCCCTCATATAACAAATTATATTTATCATAAGATAATAATCTGCCTTTTTCATCTTCAGGCGGAAAATGACTTCCCGTCCTCAGCCAATTCATATCAATAAGCATTATAAAACTCCATAAACATTATATAAACATTAATACTATTTTAAACGCGTATACTATTAACCGCATATCTAAGCGCATCAACTGCATGATCATCAATCTTCTGGGGCTTGTCTTCGCCCCTGTCAGCAGCAGATTGATCCCAGGCATAAGTTTCCATTTCGCTAACAAGCACCGGACATTTTTCACTATTTATAATAAGGTCACCGTTGCCAATCATAGATGCTATTTTCCTGATGCCGCCCAGCACATCATTATCAGCAGCCCGTGCCTTATGCAATCCATCTCGCTGCAATTGCAAAATAAAGGAAGCCGCACTCGGATCTACTTCTATCGTGCTTGCATACATCTTGCTGGTATTGTCCCCATAAGTAATGCCGGGCTGTCCAGAACTATACCCCCACTGCTCAGACGCAAACTTAGCCATGTCCTTGCTATAATCAGCATCTGTCTTCTGGGCATGCTCCACCACACTATCCCAGTAGTACTCGCGTGCTACATACCATGTGGGTTTTGCCCTACCAGGCACCAGATACTTCTCCAGGGCCACAAAAGCACATGCATTATGTGTGCCATAGTCTGCACCGATCCGCAATTCCTTGGGCCTCAATGTAGCCGGTGGCACCTCACAATGCATACCCCTAGCAAACAGTCCGAAAACCCTTCCTTCTGCCGCTACCCAATTCCCCAGAATGAATCGATCATAGAATACAGTCCCTTTAGGATACTCCTTTTCAAGGTCTCTCTTGTATTCCAGGGGCAGGTACGGATTATCATCCAAAGTAAATTTCCAGACCTTTATATTAAGTTCATCCTGCCGGGCTATCCAATTCCTATAAATGTAATTGCGGGGTGTCTCAGGATTACAGGTAAGGTACAGGCAAGCGCCTTTATCGCTTAACCTGCTTAACAGCATATTGGTAAAGTTCTCCGGGATAGTAGTGCCTTCATCGACATATGCCCTTAACAATGACTCGCCCTCAATCTTCTTGTAGGAACTCGTATTGTCAGCGCCTTCAATCCAGACCGTCCTACCAAATATCTCGCATTCTTTTTTGCCAGCCCTCAACTCAAAGTTCTTCTCGCCCACTAAATCCTTAATAGGCGTAAGCACATTGCGATACAGACTGGTACCAGTATTTCCAACAAACAATATATTACCAGTCGGCAATGTCAGAATATCTTTCAGTATTTTTATATTAACCGACCAAGTCTTAGTACTCCTAACAGACCCATACAGCAAATTAATCCTGGCAGGCTCTTCCAAAATGAAGTCCCGCTGTTTGCCAACGGGCAGCTCTAGCTCGCCCATTACTTCTCGCCCAGCTTCTCAAATAACTTCACTAAAGCGGCCTTAGCACTGTCATCGGTTCTGCCCTGCTCAATCTGGAACTTATCAATAAGGATTCCAACGCTAACGCAAAGGTCCCGAATTTCATTTGTCTTTTCGCTCTTTTCAATCAATCCAGCGACCTTCACCATAATATTTGCAAGTAGCTCCTGCCTACCCTCGCTCTTAAGGTACTGCCGCCAAATCTCCAGACCTGCCGCCACATTCCCATCAACGACTATAGCATCCTGGTCGATCTTCTTTCTAATTTCATCAGACAGCTTATCCCGATTCCTTTTAGCCGCATTCACTACGCTATCCCGATGCTTTCCAACCAAATGGCTGACCTCACCCGGATTCTTGCCACTAAGTAACAGCCTAACGATTTCTTCATCCTTACTAGTATCAGTCATTTTTTTAATCCCATTAAAATACTTTTCAACCAAAAAAGTAATCAAAGTAAATGAAAAGTAAATAATTATTATAATACATATTCAATATAAGTAACCATTATTCACTTTTACGTTCAGTGGCCTTTAACGTTTAACGTAGCCATAACTTAGTCATAACGTAGTACCAAACACGTTAAAGTTTTTTCAAATTTTTCTTCAAAACCACTAACTACTAACTACTATGTATATATATAATATATATATATAAGATATAACGTAGTAAAAGTAAGAAAAATGGGGGGTATAAGTAAATTATTTTTTTTTGTACCCTTTCTCACATTTTTTCGCAAAATACGTTAAAGCGTCGGCTGCTATTGGTTCCTTACTACGTTATAACGTAGTGACCTTTTACCGCTATCGGTTTTTATCTAAGTTAAAAGGGCATTTTATAACGTATAACGTAGTGTCAATAATCTTCGCTAAGCACAATATTATAAGGCCGAACTGATTCGTCTTTACTTAAATAAGGACATTTATAAAATAATCCATGACTATTCTTGCCATTGCCATTCAAAATATCCCCAATTCTTCCCAAAGACAATCCAGTTATTTGTTGCATTTGCTGTTTATTGGCTACCCTACCAAATTCCTTTAAGGCGTCCAAAAATCTGGTTTCAGCCTCAGTAAGCTTATAAGCACTATGGCCACCCAAATCGTCATAAAGTGCTTTAGCCCGTTTATAATCGTCTTCATTGGCTTCCAGTCTAAGATCTTCATCGAACTGCCTATTACTTCTAGCAAATACCGCGAAGCTTCCTATTAGGTCCAAAAACATCATTAAGGCGCGGTTGCCACCACCAAACTTAATGTCTTTAGAAAATGGTATAACTACTTCGCCAAACCAACTTCTTAATTCCATAAAAAGGGCATGACAGACAGCAGTTTCAAAATCGTCGTCCGCTTTAACAGATATTTTGCCAGAAGCCCTAGCCAAAATAGAATCTGATATTTTCTTCTTACCAGCTATACTACTGTCACATTCTACTAAAAATTGCCGGTCCCTCATCTGTTCATCGGCTTGGTTATCTACAGAAGTGGACCAAAAAGTCAATCTCTTCTTGCTAATTTGTCTTTTGCCAATTCCGTCAGTTGTGACAACTCTTTCAGCACCATCTTGGAACATTCCAGTAATCTTTTTGACACTATTGCCCAAATCGTCTTTCCAGACAATATCGTCAATAAAAACAACACTGCCGTCCACAAAGCTTTCAATTGGATAAAATAAAGCCTGTGGTGTTACATTAGCAACCAATCTATATTTAGGGTGAACCAAGGCAGCTAATTTCTTAGCAGCTTCACTTTTTCCAGAACCAGCAGGACCACAAACTTGAACGTGAATTCCCGAACTATTACTAATACTACCAGGGCCTAAACTGGCTAGCAAAATTCTACCAATAAGGGGTGTTCCAAAATATCTTTTATTTAAAACATCCAAAATATAATCATAAGAAGCGCCAGCCTCGATAATTTCTTTAGCCTGGGCTTGAACGCGGCTTCCAAAATCAGATGGCATGTTTACACCTGATTTCCGACCAATTCAATAAATCGAAGTTCGTTTCGATTTACCATCCACTGTTTACCATTCTTAGCTTCAAACCAAAGCTCATTGCCCTTGATAGCAATCAGTTTAGCTTGATATTGTCTTTCATTATGTCTAAGCCTGGTTATTTTTCCGATATAATTATATATAGGATCGAATTCTTGTATTTCATCAGTCATAATTTATTTCTCGTTATAATTTATTTTATATTCAAGTTCTAATAAAAAATGTTTAGAACATTAATCTAAAGTGCTTCTAGTATTTATAGTTTTGGGCTTCCAATTAGGAGTCCCATCAAAAATACCAGTGAGGTCCCAGCAATTGTTTTCATCATATTCTATGACGCCTACTGGCTTTCCGTCTATGCATATTGGCTCATCAAAGATTGACCAAAAAGTATTTATACTTCTAGTTCTACTCATATTTAATACCTTCTAAATTCGGATTAAAGACATTGGCGTGTCTTTATTCCATTCTTTTTTATTATAATTACATGGAGAAAGTAAAGTTGGTGGCCAACAATTCCAAAAATCTTTCAACTTTACTCATTATAAGAATTTCAAACAGACTTTTACGACAGGAAACCATCCATAATTTGATATACTATAAAAAAGATTAAACCTATCCTATGCCAATACGTTCTAGACCAACTCATAAGTTAGTTTTGTCCGGAAATCAATACCGTTGCACATTTATACAAACTGCGGGTAATCTTTATCAGGTAACAGTTGACCCAGGAACCCCGATCCAAGACGGCTCTGAGTTCACGATCATACCTGATGAAGAAGAAAACGTGTATGCTGTTGTGGCTGGTACAATAAAGACGCGTTCCGTACCCACTACAAACCGACCTGATTTTAAAACTTTCAATGCCACAAAGCAGAATGGACCTTAGATCATAACTATGGTAAATGTGTTATCCTAACCACGAAATACTGATAGTAATCTATGCCGCCATCCAGATTAGGCACAACCTTCATTTGCTTGATCCAGTACGGCTTTCCTTCTTTTATAAAAAACCGCAATTTGTAAGTCAAATCAAAATCGATAAAAGCCTCAGAACTCACAACTGCATTAATCGGTTCATAAGTCTCCGTCAGGCCCACAATTTCCTTAGTGAGGTCTTCCCACCGCACCATTAAATTAATGGCTGTAGAAAAATAAGGCGCAGTACCATAATATTCGCTATTGCTGTCTGAAAGAACAACCGGCGTATTCAAATAAAATGATATGCTGGAAGGCGTTGTAACAACCATGCTTACCGCCTCATAGCATAACTTTTACCAAGATATTTTTTCATAATGCGGGCAGCTTCTTTACTAAGTAGTGCAGGCGTTTTGCCATCGAAAGTCTCAGAAATTGATCCAACAGTAAAATTAGATACGCCCTCGGTCTTCAGCCTATACCGCGAAGTATTCCCATATTTTAGGATAGCCAGCGCTTCCTCACAGCAAGCCTGTTTCACATCTTCAGGAACCGCACTTTGTGTATATTCAGTGCCGTCAGGCTTAGTATAGACCCTTGGAAATTGATTGACTTGCGTAGTCAGAACTTTCTTGCCAGCCAAATTTAGGCCATCGATCTTCCTGGTAGCTTCGCACAAGCACGGCAACTTTGGTGCTACATAAGGATCTGCACCGCCATACAAAAAGGTAGCACCATGGTCACTATACGTCACATTTCCATATTTGATTATGTCGCTCAGCAAAAGCATAACAGCAGGCGTAGCCAGCATCAACGTTCTTATTTGATAGGTTGCACTTCCGCCAGTCGCCATTTGTATCAAAATATGCGTGCCCGTGACCACAATTGTTAAAGCGCCACCCGGACCAGTTCCAGTCTCGCACTCAACATTTACCAGATTGCCCGCGATGCCCGGATTCTTCGCAACAAAAGTCAGCCTTTCAGCCAGCGGCAGTGACATATGTGTTGTGACTTGTGCAGTAGCTCCCGCATCAGTAAAAGTCCAATCGCTGCAATACATGTGGTTGTTGGTTGTGTCAAAATAGTCATCGGACTCCAATACGCTTGCATAAGGCACCGTATCCGCAATAGTCATGCTGCCACAACCCCAATTTCATATGTAGTGTGATCGCCCGCCACCGCATCCGGGACACTTATTACAACCTTTGTAAAGGCACCCTCCATATTTAGCCAATGTGGGTCATTGTCGGGCTCAACAATATTGTCGATATAGGTAACCTGCATATCGTCCACATAAAATTCAACCAATACCTTCAAGGAATTTGTGCTTCCTGTATTTTTTACAACGACAGATTGCGTTTTAGTGCCCACAAGTCCAACAGTTTTTACGACAGTTAAATCAGCCGATGTCAATGGCGCATCTAAAGCTCCAGGTGTCCAAATCGTATTAGGAAACGCACCATTCCCCAACAAAGTATTATATTGCTCTTCTGTTATTATTCCGGTTTGCCAGGCATCCCATAAAGAAATAGAAGGCATATTTTAGCCTTCTACTTATCAATCAGATACAGGAATGCAGTTCCAGCAATAGTAGACCCAGCATAATCTATGTAGATCTTGCCCTTGTCGGTTACCGCATTCTGAATCTTAAATCTAGCAGTCTCCAATGGCCCGCACAGAACTTCTTGTACACCGCCAGTTAGGCTCAGTACCAGATCGCCTAGTCCGCTTCTAAAGCCATCTCCTGCCTTAATAGTTATAGTATCAGCAGCGGTAGCCGCACTAATAGAAAATCTAAGCATCAAGGCCTTATGATCAGCCTGCGCTACATCAGCAACACTAATCTCAGCATCATCAGCCTTGTCAATAGCGACGCCAACATCTTCATTCTGGAACGTATTCCAAGCAACGTCATTTCCCGATAAAACATCTCTTGCCATTTTGAATCACCTTAAGCGGTTCCCCGTGCAGTCAAAAGTGCTAATGCAGACGGTCTTACAACCTTCATGCCATAAACATGTAAGCCTTTAACAGCATCCGCAAACCTCTTATCAGGTCGATAAGCCTCAACCTTGTTCACGCTATCCGCAAATGTAATAGCAGATGGAACTCCCGCAATGATCTTGTAGTTGGTCTTGCCTGCATCTCCGCCAGAACCAGCCACAGTAGGCACATTATTGGACTCCAGAATATCAAATCCAGCAGCCCTCTTTACCATACCATTAAGAAGTGCATCTGTAGAACCACTTGCGCTTGCATCAGTGAATCTTGCATCAGCAGCCAGCTTCTCTACAAACCATGGCGGTACAATAACCCAGCGTCCCTGTTTCTGAACATTAGCCTCAGATAGCTTAGTGCCCATCTGCAGCAGATAATCATATGCAGTTGTCCCAGGCGTTGTATTAGGAACTTTGCCAGCAGTATCAGATCCGATCTTGTTAGCAGTTGCAACATCAACATAAGAAGATCCTGCAATAAACTGATCAGCGACATCTGACAGATTATAGGCAGCCTGCCTCATAGCAGCGTCCATGACGTTATTTGCCATTTGGGCTCTGCTAACATCATCCACAGAAAAGTTAAAGTATTTGGCTTCTGTAGCTGTTAACGTTGCCTGTGCATCATTAAGGGCTTCTGGATCAGATATATCGCTGTCCTTAGTGTAATTCCCGACGGTGATATCGCCAATGCTCGTTATCTTAACGGTACTTCCTTTGCCGCTTATTTCGCCTTCATAATCACGGTTAATAACACCGGGCTGTCCAAAAACCAAACTCTTTTGTAGGTTTTCTAAAAGTCTAGCACTCCAAACAGTGCCAATAAATCCTTCAACACTCATAATAATTCCTTAATATTATTTTACTAGACCAGAAGCCAATTGCTTCTGTATGTTAGTCCAATCCTGATTGATCGCATCTGGGGACATGCTCTCCAGTTCTGCTTTCGTGTAAACTTTTGGTGAGGTGTTGCCACCAGCAGGATTAGTTGATCCACCTACGTTTGGTCCGGGCCCAATTCCCGTTATCAAAGCATTAACAGAATCTCGAATACTATCTTCATCGTTGCCTTGCACAAAACCCAAAAGACCATCCGGCAGTTTAGCATCCTGTGCTATTTTGGCCTTAATCTTTTCTAAGCCATTAGCTACAAGGGTTGCCTTTGTGTCAGCAAGTTCCTTTCTAAGCTCATCAATAGCATTAGACTCTTCCGCACGTTCTTTTCTGTCCCGTGCAAGCCGCTCTCCGATAATACGATCAAGATCAGCTTGTGAAAAAATTTTATCTTCTGTCATATATAATACCAACTTTTATGGAAGTCGTCACCAAAATAATCAATATAAATATACAAAAAATGAATTTTACGACCAACAACATCTTTATACTTATTACTTATATATTATATATCCTTATATAACATAGTAATATTGTAGTAATATAGTAGTTAATATAGTAAATATAGTTAGTACATAGTGATTATATAGTAATATAGTAGTTATAGTGTAAAAGTAATAGGTCTGCAAACTTGTAGTAATAGAAGCCCTATACTATATTACCATATTATGATGTCTACCCATATTGATTTTGCTCAAACCTGACCTCCCCAGAGTTTAGGCACACATGTGAAGTGCATCCAGGATTTCGCGCTGTTTCTTGGTGATCTCAGTTGTGATCTTCTCCCCATCCGGCAAGATCATAATCTTGATCTTTTCAAGCTCC
>Ga0209510_1004945_pt1 | contig 11448 bp, 8 predicted proteins | sample BiotimSIPDNA_FD_185749 | JGI IMG/M metagenome (GOLD analysis project Ga0209510, IMG submission 185749) | Anaerobic biogas reactor microbial communites from Washington, USA - Biogas_R1 time_0 SIP DNA (SPAdes) (version 2) | ecosystem: Engineered > Bioreactor > Anaerobic > Unclassified | place...
CATTTCCTGCATAAGTACACTGGTGAGGTTGCCGTCAGCGTCACCAAGAAATTCAAGCGGATTGCGAAGATAAGCAAACTGCACGCCTTCAGCGATTGCATGCTCAATTTCTTCTTTGCGTCCGGGCATTTCTTCCTGTCCACGGCGGTAAATGATGTAGGTGTCTTTCGCGCCCAGTCTGACCGCCACTCGGGCGGAATCAAGCGCGGTGTTGCCGCCGCCGAACACGCCGACAATCCTGCCTCGCAGATTATGAATGGGCGTATCAACAAACGGATATTGGTAGGCTTTCATCAGGTTGATGCGCGTAAGAAATTCGTTCGCAGAATAGATTCCGACCAGGTTTTCACCTGGAATTTCGAGGAAACGCGGCAGCCCCGCACCTGATCCAATGAAAACACCTGAGAAACCATACTCATCCATTAACTCTTCGATGGTGAAGGTTGCTCCAATTAGAACGTTAGGGACAAAGTTGACACCCATTTTTTTAAGCTCATCCACTTCCCTAGAAACGATCGATTTAGGCAGCCGGAATTCCGGAATGCCATAGCGCAACACGCCGCCAAAATCGTGCATGGCTTCAAAGACAGTTACATCGACGCCGGCTTTGACGAGATCACCAGCACAACTCAGACTTGCAGGACCAGAGCCAATGATGGCTGCTTTGGGGGCAGCCTCGGCAAGTTGAGGTTGGGCTGCCTGTAGACTGCTGATCGCCAAATGGTCAGCGGCAAAGCGCTCGAGCGCGCCGATGGCGATCGGTTGACTTTTCTTGAGCAAAATGCAGGCACCTTCACACTGGTCGCTTTGAGGGCAAACGCGCCCGCAAACCATCGGGAGCGAATTGTCATGCTTGATGGTCAGACCCGCTTCCGCAAATTTGTGTTCCTTAATCAACTTGATAAATTCCGGGATCTGTACTGAAACCGGGCAGCCGACAACGCAGCGCGGGTTGCGGCACTGCAGGCAGCGTTCGGCTTCAGCCAGGGCTTGTTCCTCCGTCAGACCAAGCGCGACTTCTTCGAAATTGCGAATACGGTGTTCCACGGGCAGTTCGGGCATCACCTGGCGCTGTTTTTCGAAAACCTCGACGGTTTCGAGCAATTCTTCATCGCTGATATCATCTATTTGAGCATCAAGCCGGCAATCTTCATCGTCCTTGTAAGCACGCGTGCGTTGAAGAATGCTGGTGTAGTCCACCAAATGACCGTCAAATTCCGGTCCATCCACGCAGGTAAATTTTATCTCTGTGCCAACCTGCACGCGGCATCCACCGCACATGCCGGTGCCGTCGACCATAATGGTGTTGAGGCTGACCGTGGTGGGTATCGCATATTCACGGGTTAAATCGCTGATTGCGCGCATCATAAACAGCGGTCCAATCGCCAGGACATGATCAAAGCTTTGACCCTCATCGAGGAGATCTTGCAGTTTGCCGGTGACAAAGCCGTTATAACCGAAGCTGCCGTCATCAGTGGTGTAATAAAGGTGGTCACTGACCGCTGCCAGTTCATCTTTGAGGATCAGGAGATCTTTATTGCGGGCGCCAACGATTGTGGTGACTTCGTTGCCGGCTTGTTTGAGGGCGCGGGCAACCGGATAGGCAACCGCGGCGCCAACGCCGCCGCCAACAACACAGACTCTGCCAAAATTTTGGATGTCGGATGGGTTTCCGAGCGGTCCGAGTATGTCATGAATGCAGCCGCCAATTTCTATTTGGTCCATGCGGGCGGTGCTTTTGCCGACAGTCTGCACGATCAGACGGATTGTGCCAGCTTCGGCATCCTGGTCGACGATGGTGAGTGGCACGCGTTCGCCATCCTCGCTTAATCGCAAAATAACAAACTGACCTGGTTGAGCTTTCTTGGCGATGTAAGGGGAGTAGACCTGGTAAGACTTGACGCGATCGGCAAGTGTTTCTTTGTGGATGATGGTATTAAGTTCTATGGGAGGCTCCTGCTAAGTGATGTGGGGAGGATGGTCTTACTCCTCGGGGACTAAAAGGCACCAATAAAGGTTTTCACCCTTATCCCGATTCAAGGAATAGACCAGGCAATATTGTCCGGGGGTGAGCTCACTTTCTGGCGTGAGAACATGCATATTATTTTCTGCGGCAATCGTGGTGTATGCGATTTCTTGGTCGGCGGCATTACGAAGCTGCAGCCGCTCGTCCAGGTTGACCACCAGCGTGTTGATAACGATCTCGGGCTGGGTACTGCTGGTTATAGGGACGCCCTCAAGATTCTCAGGGAGCAACTGGTTCATTGCCATCTCGACATACTGGTCATTTTCGAGAATGAAAACACCATTCGAGGCAGGATGAACTGCCAATACCTGGGTGGGGCGGCTGAGGTAAGGGATATCGACATTCAGGAGTGTTGAGCCAATCAGGATGCCGATAATGATGAAGATCATAAGGGTAAAACCATAGAGCACAATATCCAGCCAGGGTTTACGTTGGGAGGCTGGGGCGGCGGTCTCTGTGGTTGGTGACAGACCAACGCTTCCGGTTTGAAGCACTGGCTCGGGCATGGGGTTGTGAGCCGAAACATGAGCAGCTGCCTGGGAGGGTGTTGACGCTGGCTGACTGAAGACGCCAATCGGTCGGGTGTAATCTGACAGTTTTTCTCCGGGTTTGGGGGGAATGTACTTCTTTCTTTCGATAAAAGCCAGTCCGCGCTGGGCTGGTCGGTTGCCAGGGTCGATCTCGAGTGCTTTTTTCAGGAAAATTGTTTGCTTTTCTTCATCTTCGATAATGGCAGAGAGCCACACCCAGACATTTGCGTTTTCGGGTTCTTCGACAATGGCATCTTTTAAATGACCCAGCGCTTCTTCCATCAAACCGGATTTGGCTGCTTCGATTCCTTTTTCTAATGATGATGCCATAGTCTCTCTCCAATTGGGATCATAGTTGCTAAAATTTTACCATACGGAGAGTTAATTTCGTAACCACCTCTACAAAGGCGCAATTCTCAATGTGATATCAAACAACGGCACTTAGCCTTGATAAAGCCTAAGGGGAGGTCTCAATCGTAAGCATTCAATAATAGCTTAACTAGTCAGACCTCCCCATCTCAAGAACTGAGGACAGGCATTGAAAGCTGAAAGATTACCGTAATACCTGCAGGGGGGATTTTGCTGATTAAAACATTTCAGTATTGTTCATGTTCTGAACCCACCCTTACGGTTGTTATAATTCCATTTAAATTAGTATTGCAGCAGCCTCAAAACCGTGCATTCTGTATTTTAGATTTTAATATTTCCTTATTCACAATTGCTGCTACAACTGGAGACGGAATGAAAATCGCGATTATCAGTGACACTCATAATAATTTAAACAATATTCAGGCAGTCAGACAATTGATTTTGGCCGAGGGGGTAAAGGTTATCATCCATTGCGGCGACCTGACTGAACCTGACGTCCTGGATTATTTCGGGGATTTCCGACTATATGTTGTTTATGGGAACGGAGATTACGGTCCGGATGTGAGCGAAAGACTTGAGTGGCTTGGAACTGAAAACCAATCTGACAACAACCTGGTGCTGGATTTTGATGGCAAAAAGATTTTTGTGGCACATGGGCACGATGTTGCCGGATTAAACCGGGCGATTTCGTCTGGTTTGTATGATTACGTCTTTCATGGTCACACTCACCGATGTAGAGGTGAAAAAGTTGGCAATTCTCGCGTGATTAACCCCGGTTCCCTGGGCGGGAAGAAGGTTGGAGCGCGCTCTTTTGTGATCCTGGATCTGAAAAATGATAAATTGAAGATCATTGTGGAGCCATTTAAGCCATAATAATGAAGCCTGTCATCCTGAGTCTCAGTTGCGAAGAATCTTACTGGTTGGAGGGGTAAGATCCTTCACTTCGTTCAGGATGACAAAGACGACTCTGAGCTTTTGTGGGGAAGAATCTTGCCGGTTGGAGGGGTATGATCCTTCACTTCGTCAGAATGACAAAGATGGCTTTGTTCAGGATGACAGTCCTCTCTGGTAATGTTCTATCCCAATTATGGCAGGAACTCCCTCTTATTGAATGCTTTAGTCAATTCGAATGATTAACAAATCGAGCAAAGGCTTGCGAAAATTGTGGGAATGTGTATAATAACTGCCTATCGGGGCGTGGCGCAGTCCGGCTAGCGTGCTTGCATGGGGTGTAAGAGGTCGAAGGTTCGAATCCTTTCGCCCCGACAGAAAAGGCCCTGGGACTTCTCCCAGGGTCTTTCGTATCATTGACGGGTTTCAAGACATCCAGAAAACTTTGTGGTCGTGTTATTGACCCGCTATCACCAACGGTAGAAAAAGATCAAACATTTCAACCGGTTCCTGCGGTGTCGGCACCTTTGCGATCGCGCAATTGGATAGCTGTGAACGGCAGACCGTCTCGTTATCCACTGCTTCGATCTTATAGAAATAATTCCGGTCGAACTGGATATTGGTGTCTTCGAAGCTGTTGGTCGTGACCTGCGCAATCTGGGTCATCGCACCCTGGCAGGTCGCGGTGCCGCGGTAAACATTGTAGGTTTCCGCGCCAGCCAATGCCTGCCAGGTCAGCAGCACCGATTCTTCTTGTGTCGTGGCTTTGAGGACCGGGTCGCCGCCAAAACATTTTCCCATCGGGTTTGCCAGGCTGGCGACTGTGCCAACCCCAGCCTTAACCGTTGCAAAAGTCGCTGGCATATACATCTTGTCGATTGTGTCGGTTATTCTGTGATAATGTGGATTTTCATCTTTCCGCCCGCCACAACCATAAGCTGGGTTTGATGCCGGGTGAGCGTCCATATTTTCAAGTATCTCGATAGCACCAACACCTGCATTCCAAAACGAGGCATGATCAGAAGCCCAGATTGCCCCGGTGGTGATGTAATCGTGGGAAAGACCGAGGTTATAGTTGTTGTTTACATCAGTAAAACAGGTGCCGACTATATTTGAGCTTGCCATCTCGCCAACGTGCAGCTCGATGCACATATCCTGATCGTTGTCGTAGCCAAACATATCCAGGTTGACCACACCGAGGATTTTGCCCATCTCCTCAGGATGGTTGGCGACATAAGCTGCGCTGCCCTCGAGCCGCTGCTCTTCACCGGTAAAGAAGATTAGCTTGATCGTATAATCAAATTTATAGAAACGCAGCCAATAGGCAGCTTCCATGAGTGCGGAAACACCGCTGCCATTGTCTTCCGCGCCTGGCGCGAGTGTGTTGGCTGCATTGGAAGTGCTATCCAAATGGGCAGTCATCAGCACGAATTTGTCGGCGTTTGGTCCATGCCCTGGAATTGTTACAATTTTGTTTTTCCAAACAGCTTTATCATCCGGAGATATTGCTTGTGGCATCGATAATTGGCTGCTTATTGATTGCTCTGTCTCAAGATAACTCAATTCATCATCAGGCTGTATGAGTATTTCTTCCGTAAGCACATTGGACTTTGGGTAATTATAAGAATGATCAGTCAAGGTTACGTCTTCCACATACCCGAGCTTCAATAACTCCTGGTGTAAGTAATCATATGCCATAGCGTTTGGATTATTAACAAACAGCTGGTGAGAATAACGGGTTTTAATGGTTCGGGGCACGCCGTTGATTAAGACTGAATTTTCGCCGCTGAAATCGCGAAGCCACTTTTCAACGCTGGTCTGCGTAATTTGAGCGAGCATGGTGCTAATATCCCCATCGGGTCCGCAAACCTGGGCTGAATTTTGGGCAGTAACTTCTATGGGAACAAATGAGAATAACAATACAAACAATACAAGCACAAGAACAAGTCTGGTCTTTTTCATGAGATCCTTATTATCGGTTATTTATGTGTGCAGGCTTAGAGCTTGCCATGCGCATAGAAGGTGGGAATGAAGACGGTCGCCTGACCCTTGAGCCAGCTTTGCATTGCTTCTTCCTTGATTTCCAAAATGCGTTCGATCGGTGCCATACCGCCGAGGTCGTAGGCGATCATATCCCAATCGGACTCAAAGGCATCCAGTGAAGGTTGGCGCCATTCTCCGGCGAGCAGCCCAAGGTGTACGCCCTGCAAACCGGCTTCCCGAAGCATCCAGCCAAGCTTTCTGCCCATTGTCAGATCGACACCCTGGAAGGAAAGCGAGTGATTTTGCATCACGCCGATATTATGGAACAACTGGGGGTAGTCGATTCGTGACTGGTAGTCGGGTTCAGCGGCAGCAACAACAAAACCACCTGGTTTTGTGACGCGCTTCATCTCTTTAATTGCCTCCTGGGGTTCCTTGAGCCACATCAGGAAATAATGACAAATGGTGAAATCAAAACTTGCGTTTTTGAAGGGCAGTCTAAACCCATCGGCGCAGGTCATAGGAGAGTCTGGATCACGGCTCAGTGAAAATTCGCAGCGCTGAAGGTCGATATCCACCCCGAACGGTCTCAGCCCCTGGTATTTAAAATCTGGGAAAAGAGCGCCGGTTCCTGAACCAACTTCAAGTACGGTCTGACCTGGTGTCGCCTTAAGCTTATCGAAGATAAAGCGTCGTAGGTTTTTGGTCCAACGGGCTTGCATTAGATAACGGTTATGCCAATCAGCTGTTTTCATAGAATCTCCTTTGTTTTTTTACAATTTTACAATAAGTTCGTGCCAATCGGTATTAATCAGGCTTCCCAGACTGTGTTCTGGAAAATCCTGGGGAGTTAAACTGCCATCAGGCATGACAGTGTAGTATGCAGGCTCTTGTACGGACACTTCGGGGCTAAAAAGTTTTGCCTGCTGCGACAGACCAGGGTAAACGGGGAAGGGCAGGTCGTGCTCAATGTGAATGCCCTGATTTGTTAGCTGATGATTGAGGTGGGCAGCCTGGTCGTGCGCGTCGAGCTCGGCGGCATAAAATGAAAATGCGTTTGCTCCGGCAGCAACCAACTCTTTTGTCCAGGCAAATGATTCTGAGTGGTAATGGACCGGGAAACGAATGCAGGTAAAAAGATCCTGGTCAAAAATCGGTTTTAACAAGTCGAGGTCCTGCTTGCTTTCAGGGTCAAATTCGAGAATCAGGTGGTCGAGCCCGCTATCAAGCAGCGTGTCAAGGTAATCCGGATCCTGATAAAGGCGGGGAGAGGCAGAGAGAAGCCCGGAAACCATGCCGAGTTGTTCGGTGTAACTGAGCAGATCAACCAGGTCAGACCGCAAGGTTGGTTCGCCGCCAATGAAAACAACCTGGGGGATGCCGGCGTCAAACAACTTTCGAATAATTGCCATCCACTGTTCCGTTGAAAGTTCCTCGTCAGAGCCAGCTTGCTCTTCCCAACGGTCGGTCAGGCAAAGGTTAACCCTCAAGGCGACATCGGAAGGGGTTTCGGTTGAAAGGCTGTCAAAACCTGTTTCAGCCAGGTTGGGTGCCTGATCAGGGTTGTTGACGATATGGATAATTTCCTGGTTGAAATTCCGCAAGTCATGCTCCAGGGCAGCCTCTTCGATCTGGTAGCGCTGCAAGGAATGCTCGACAATCTCCTGTTCGGACATGCCGCGCATCTTCAGCCAGGCGATGTAAGTGCCGGTTGGGTTGAGCCGCAGGACGGAGGTGGCATTGACGATCAGGATGCCGGTCTCATCCGGTAAAACTCTCAAATGCAGACGGTATTGAAGCGGATCTTCCTCTGGCGTATGATAAGTGTAAAAGCCAAGGGGTGTCGGTGCGAAAGTAGCTGGTGTTACGCGTAGTTGTTTGGGCATGGCTATCTCCTGCTGATTACCAAATCGCGATAAATTGGCTCTGGTTTCTGTTGATCCCGGGCAAGAGGGCAGCCGCCGCCGCACTCTTGCAGGAAATCGCAATATTTACATTCGTCTGGAATGTTTTGGCGGTTACGTAAACTCAGGCAGAGCGGATGGTTCCAAATTTGGTTCCAAGGGTCCGAAAGGATGTTGCCGACAGCCTGATAATAGGATTGACAGGGGATAACACTGCCATCCGGCTCTACACACATATTGTAATATGCGGCAGTGCAGCCTTTGATGCCCAGGTCGAGCATAAGCGGGTCGAAATGGCAGTACTGGGTCGGGGTATACCAGATCAGGCGCTGCTGGTTTACATTGGTTTTACCGATCGCCAGGTTCAGCAATTCCGGCAATTGTTCTTCACGCAAGCCGGTATCCACCGTTTTGCCTTTACCTGAATAAATTAAGGCGTTTAACCCAACCGTCGGAACACCCTCGTGTGCCAGGAAGTCGAGCGTTTCCTGCAGTTTGCTGGCATTGTTATCCAAAAGGGTGGTGTTGGTCATCATGTAGAGGTTCGATTTCAGCACGTTGCGCAAGCCTGCCAGCGTTTGCTCCCAGGAACCGCTTCTGCCGACCATCGCATCATGAATTTGCGCGTCATGCGATTCAAGCGTAATTTGCACATGATCGAGCCCGGACAGTACCAATTGATCGAGAAAATCCTGGTCTGCCAGGCGCATCCCATTGGTGTTGATGCCGGTGACCATGCCTTTTTGATCGGCGTAGGCGACTAGTTTGGGCAGGTCGTTTCGCAGGGTCGGCTCACCGCCCGTAAAAACGACATGGGGGATGCGGATTTCCCAGAGTCGGTCGATTACATTTTTCCAGTCTTCAGTTGAAAGCTCAGGGTAATTGCGGGCTCGGGCATTGTAGCAATGGGCACAGTCGTTGTTGCAGCGATAGGTAATTGCAAGGTCCATGCGGTAGGGCGCACTTAGTTTTGCTGAAAAAGGCATATTTGTCGAAAGACCAAGATCGCATATTGGGCAGGCACCGCTGTTTTCATCGATCAGCGCTTCAATTTTTGCAATGGTTTCGTTGTAATCTGCTTGCAGCGAAGCTTTGGGCGCGTCAAATTTATCGCCGAGAAACTTGATCGCCTCGACATGACCGACTTTATTGAGATGAAGATACGCCATCACCAGGGCGGTCGGGTTGAGATAGATGATTTTGGAGGCATTCACCACCAGCAAACCAGAGAGATCTTCATCGACACGCAGATGCAGCCTGGATTTCTGACTTTCGTCAGCAATATCAAATTTGTAGATTCCAGCTCCAGGCAAGCGCGGCACGGTGCTTTCCATCAATGTTTCCCTGTCTAGCGACCACCACCAGCGCAGGCACAGGCACAGCCGGCACACGCACAGGCGCAGGCACACGAGCTTCCGCCACCGCCGCCTCTGAAACCGCTGGAACCACTGCTCGGTCGGCTGATGGGGATTGGGTTGGTACGGTTGGTCACGCCGCTGGTAAAGCCGGTCAGATCACCGATGATGCCCGATGAGACCGCAGCGGTACCGTTTATGATCGAAGCGGCAAAGTCTGAGCCGGGAATATTTGGCATTGAGAACGAGGGTTTCGAACCACCGCTGCCCGATGTCGAAGGTGCAGGGCTGGCAAGACCGGATGCGCCGCCAGCAGACGGGGCTGCCGCGAAACCGGGATTGTACAAACCCCACCAGCGTGGCAGAAACACGGGCGTATTGATGAAAGTCTGTTGGGTGCGATTGTCAAACTGGTTGTCCAGCATGGTCCATTCGAGCGTGTGATCGAATTGCGCGCTCTTAATCTCGGGGGTTTCAGCGCCTTCCACTGCTAACCAGGCTCGCCTGACAATATCGGTGTAATATGCTTTGGTTTCAGCAGGGCTGAAGCCTTTCAGCTTCTTTGAGATATCGTCGACCAATTGGATCAACATTGCCTGCAGTGCCTTCCGCTGCTGGTTCTTGGTAGGAGCTGAGAATGATTTGATAAACTTGGATTCGTAAGCGTAGAGACCTTCTGGTAAGGGTTGGATTGCCTCGACCTTTAATGGCTCTTTTTCGACGACTTTAATCGCTTCCTTTTTAAGAAGACCAAAGAGGATCATCGTTAAAACTTTGTCCAGCGGTTCTTCGAGCAAAATCCCTGCTTCCACCGCTGTAAGCCCTCTACGGATACCTTTACCATCAACGGCAAGCTTGGGTGGGAAATATTGAAGTTTTCGGGCTTTTGTTTGTTTTTGCTGGCTTTTTCTTGCAAAAACCGCAACTCCGATTATTGCAAGAATTGGGATCGCGCAAGGCAGACTGCCCAACAAACCTGTAAACAGACCCCCAAGTCCGCTGCCGCTACCACCTGAGGGTGGGCTGGGTTGTTCATAGTCATCCGGGTCGGCGATTGCGCCAGCTGGAACCGCGCTGGCAGGGAAGGCTGCGCCGAATTCGTATTCAGTGTGCACATTGGCATTGTTCGTAAACCAGGAGTAATAGACACGACCATCGGTCGTGAATGAAGCTTCACTGATATCCTCACCGGGCCAGCTGCGGGGGATGTAATAGACGCCTTCTTCTCCAGCAACTGCGGGGGGAAGCACGATGGTCATACGATATGCGGTATTTTGAGAACGGTCATATTCTGAACCAAAATAGTTTGGCGTGAACTGGAAGTTGACGAAATCTTCTCGATCGTCCTGGTCGTAAGGAAAAAGAATATCGGTAATGCCTGGAACGGTGGCAATAACGGTCCCTTGCTGACCGGGCTGTATTGCCAGGTTCCCGAGCGCAAGTTCAGCACCGGCGACGTAGGCGGAGTCATTGACCTCCGGCATTGGTTGACCATCTATTGTGGCAACAATATCGCGAAGGTTGTAATCAGCGTAGGGCAATGCCAGATCGACAAAATCGATCGGGCTGGCTGATGGATCGTTTTGGAAAACCATGTAATAGTAAAGCGTGACACTGCCATCTTCTTCAATGTAGGCTTCAACCTCGTACACTGGCAGGCTGAAGCGATAGGTTTGCGCATGAGTTGGTACTGCTGGTACAAACACCAGTAATACCAGCAGCAAACCCAAAGCTAACAGGATGGCGCGTTTATTAAATTTGCCTGCTACCATTTGGGCTCCTCGGTTAGGTTGTAAGTGGTGCCACAGCTTGGGCATGTGACCACAGGTGCGCCGTTGACCATCTTGATGTCCTCTGGTGACAATGGCGAGCCGCAGGAGAGACACTTCATCGTGTCCATCTGAACATTGCCGGGCAAGTCAAGGTTGATATTGTAGACCGTGTCGCCCTCTGCTTTAGCTTTGGCAGCCAGGCGCACGCCTGCATAGATCAGGGCGAAGCCGACCAGCAATCCGATGATCCCGACAATCAGCCATGAGGGGCTTCCGTCCGGGCTAAATGATCCAAGAATAAAGAGGAACGACAGGATGATCGCGATTGCGGCTAAAATGTAGGATATGATCGTGCCAGTTTTCATATAGTACTCCTTCCAGAGCTGTCTCTGAAAAATATTACCTCAGGATAACCAGGTTAACCTTATATAATATAGTCATCTTGATGATAACATTAAACTGCTATTTGACGCTATCGCACTATAATAAAAGTATGCGTTTCAAAAGTCCGTAGTCAAGGAAAAAAAGAGGAAGTTCCAATACAATATGTTTTGAGAAAAAACGAAAAGAAAGGAACTTCCAATGACCATATCAGTCAAACAAATTATAACCCTCAAG
>Ga0209510_1004959_pt1 | contig 11425 bp, 6 predicted proteins | sample BiotimSIPDNA_FD_185749 | JGI IMG/M metagenome (GOLD analysis project Ga0209510, IMG submission 185749) | Anaerobic biogas reactor microbial communites from Washington, USA - Biogas_R1 time_0 SIP DNA (SPAdes) (version 2) | ecosystem: Engineered > Bioreactor > Anaerobic > Unclassified | place...
CTCCTTCAAGGACACTTTTTCGGAGTAGTTCTTCATTGCTCATTTCGATAGTCCTTTTCATAGCTCCTAATAGTAATTAGGACATTTCTATTTTGCTACTTTAGGACATTATCATGTTGCTCTTACATTGTGTTTGGAAAAACCCTTCACAACGGCTAAATTCTGATATAATAGGCGCTCACGCGGAGAGGTCGCATAGTTGGCCTAGTGCGCTCGCTTGGAAAGCGAGTATACCGCGAGGTATCGCGGGTTCGAATCCCGCCCTCTCCGCCTCAACCACCTTGGTCAGGTGGTTTTTTTCTACTATACTAAAGCTATGAAAAAATACCGCAAAATGCTAAGCAATTGGCAGGCAGCTCCCATTGAAGGGCTGATGCGCCTGATCGAGACCCAGAGCAAAAACACGCTGGTGAACTGGGCTGTTGATTACGCGGAAAGCTATTTTTTACCCATTTATGCTAAGCAATATCCTGAAGATGACAGACCCCGGCTTGCATTGGATTACGCCCGCCTCTGGCTTAAAAAAGAAGTCAAGCTGCCGGAAGCAAAAAAGTACATCCTGGCTTGCCACAACGCCGCTGGCGAAGCTGTCGAGAACCCTGCCGCCCAGGCGGCCGCCAGGGCGATTGGGCAGGCTGCCTCCAGCATTCACAGCGCGACGCATTCTCTCGGTTTAGCCCTTTATGGAGGGGTCGCACTTGCTTATGATCAGCTGGGAATGGATAAGCCCTGGTCGGAACACGAAAGTTACGCCTTAAATGAATGCGAGAAGATGCTCGCGGCCCTGCAAGCTGTTGCCATCCCAGACGAACCCAATCCGGTTAAAGTAAAGTGGTTTTGCTAAACCTTTGACTCCACCCAGTCCAGCATTGTTGCCAAAACCTGCTCTTGTTCCGGCTCGTTGTGCGTTTCGTGATATAGCCCTTGCCATTCCTGGAAGGTGACTTTTTCACCCAGCTTTTCAGCAAACTGGCGCGAGCCTTCCACCGGGCAGATTGCGTCAGCACTACCGTGAGCCAGGTAGAGCGGCATATCCCACTCATCTGCATGACTCATCACATACCTAGCACCTTCATCCATAAAGGCCGCCAGTGCCACGCTGGCTTTCGGGTGAACCAAAGGATCTTGCCGATAGCGCCGCACCACATCAGCATCACGCGAGAGCGCGTTGATATCCAGTCCGTTGTCAACCGCCAGGTTGGGCAGGATTGGCTTCAAAAATTTCACCAGGGCTCTCTGCGCTTTTGAGATGGTACCCGGGTCCAGAGCCGGGCTGGTTGCCATGATACCTTGCACACTTTCACGGGCTTTGAGGCCGTAATAGAGCGCTTCAAGCGCGCCCATACTGTGACCGTAAAGGAAAACCGGTTTATCCGGTGCTAATTGCTTGGCGTACTGCACAATATTCTCAAGATCAAGCAAAAGCGAGTCGTTCCCGGCGATCACGCCTCGTTTCCCTCCGGATTTTCCATGCCCCTGTTGGTCAAAACCCATCAAAGCCAAATTTCTGGCATCGAAAGCGTTGGCTACGTGTTCGTAACGTTGAATATGTTCGCCCAGGCCATGAGCCAACACAACCACGGCTCGCGATGTTTTGGGGTCGCGTTTGATTTTGCCCCACAGTTGTTTACCACTGACAGAATTCAGTTTCAGTTCCCGTTCCACAGACCCTCCTAAAGGCTGAAAATCACGTATTGTTTGAGAAAACGGTCGACCGTTTCATAGTAATCGATCAGATTTGCTTTTTTCCTGAAACCATGCCCTTCGCCTTCGTACAGTTTGTACTCATAGGGCACATGGTTGGCTTTCAACAGGCGCACGATGGATTCAGACTGCTCCGGAGGAACCACTTTATCCTCGCTGCCCTGGAAAATGGCGACAGCGTCCCTGATTTTATCAGCATGAAAAACCGGCGACCAGGCGTGGTATTTCTCTACCGCCTCGGGTAGTTGACCCACCAGATAGGTGTTGTAGTGAGCTTCAAATTTGTGCGTGTCCATATCCAGCAGGAACAGGTTGGAAACTCCATAGGAGCAAAGCCCGGCTTTGAAGAACCCAGGGTGATTGACCAGCGCGTTCAGCACGGTGAAACCGCCGGCGCTACCGCCTTTGATCACCAGCTTTTTCGGGTCTGCCAGGCCAGCCTGCACCAAAGCCTGGCTTCCTTCGACTGTGTCCTGCAGGTCGATTTTGCCCCAATTGCCCTGCAAGGTGTCCCGATAGGCCCGGCCGTAGCCGGTGCTGCCGCGATAATTGACCACAAAATAGGCATAACCCCGGCTGGTAAAGAAAGCCGCTTCCATATTGAAGGCGTTGAAAACCTGGGAAGTTGGTCCGCCGTGAACGTAAACAATGGTTGGCGGAGGACCGTCAGCCGTGAAGTTTCTGTTCGCGGGAGCATAGTAAAGTCCGTGTACCTCAACGCCATCCGAGGAGGTCCAGCTGAATTCCTGCGGAGTGGAAAAGTCGGAAACAGCCAGATAGTCAGCCTGGCTGCGCGCGATCGTCCTCAGTTGCCCATCCTTCATGACCAAAATCCTAGCCGGCAGGCTCGCCGATTGGGCAATGCAAGCCATGTCTCCTTTTGGTGAAAGCGTGGGTTGTTCCAAAAGTGTGTAATTGCCGGTGTCAACGGACTGGCTCTCTTTTGTTCCCAGAAATACCTGCTTGAGGCTGACAGAACCAAGCTGGTTTTCAAGATAGTAAATCGATTCTCCATTGGGATGCCAGTTGAGCGTGCGCCTGCCCTGCACCCAGGCCGGAGGAAGTAAATTCTTGTCCCCAAGAAGTTTCTCCGTCCAATCATTGACCAAATCCAGTACGATCAAATCATCAAACTCGGCATTATTGACCAACCAGGCCAGTTTGCTTCCATCGGGAGAGAAACACGGCTGAAAAACAGCCCGGCTTTCATCCCCATCAAGCTGCCGCACCTGCTCCAAAGCCATACCGTCCGGGCTCAACTTGGCCAGCATCAGCCTGGTTCCTTCCCAGGGCATCCTGGGATGATCCCATTCAACCCAGGCTAGCTGTGTTCCATCTGGACTGATGACAGGCTGCATGTAAAAATCAGCTCCCTGCCGCAGGATTTTTGGCCAGGCAGAGCCTTCAGTGTCGACCACGGCCAGCAGGTCCTTGTCTTCATAAGTATGCACAAAAACAATAAATTTGCCGTCCGGGCTCAAGACCGGGGCAGCCGCTCCGCCGAAACCGGGAGTGATCACCCGGGGCAGACCCGCGCCAAAAGGTTTGGAATAGAGCCGGCCATTGCGGTCAGAGAAGATGACACCTTCGTTGCCGGCGTAAAAATCTCCGCCTCCATAGCCAACCGCCCCGGAAGGGTTGAATTCACCGCTCAGATCCCAGGCGGCTTCACCCTCTTGCCAGGCGAGCAGGCTGGTTTTTCCATCCTGTGATTGCGACCAAACCAGTGTCTCTCCATCCGGCGACCACTGGACATCATTCATACGGATGCCGCTGCCAATCATGGCAGCTGTGATTGGGCTGGGCCAAACTCCATAGGGCATTTTTTGTTTTGTCATGCATCACCTCGGTTTATATATGTAGAGCCTATTATAACCGGCAGATTAGTCGTAGGGTTGAGGCCTGTGTCAACCACAATTAACATCAACTTATAAGCAGGTAGAACAGGCTTGACGGTTCTATTGCCAATCAGGGCTTGTGCCAGACCGGGACGCGGAGGGAGCAAGCCCCCTCCGTACGGCTGAAGCGAATCCAAAATCTTCATCGACCAATCTTCAAAAAACAATTGACGCTCTTTCAAGTGCGTGCTAAAATTGCAATTCGCTCGTACGGGCGCGTAGCTCAATGGTAGAGCAGCGGCCTTTTAAGCCGTTGGTTGGGAGTTCGAGCCTCCCCGCGCTCATTTTTTATTTAAGCCCAAGGTTAGTTTTCGAATCGCAGAACCCTGTAGAGCGGAATCCACTTCCGTCTGCCCTGGTGGTTGCGGACTCCTCCAGTTACTCTATTTGCACTATTTGCAGTAATTGCACTGTTTTTTAATAGTGCATCAGGGTGGTTTGACTGCAATTACATATTTTTTTGTTAATGTGCCGTTCATAAATCGCATTAAGTGGCAATATAATAGCACAAATGTTCTTTATTTTCAAGTGAGTTTTTGACGATTGGAAAAAACCTGACATACGGAACAGGCAAAGCAAGTTCCCAACATTATGAATTCGCCCTTCTTGGGCGGAATCCGCTTCTGCCTGCCCTATTGTTTGCGGACTCCGCCGATTGCTCCTGGCCTGAGCCAAAACAATCAATCAATATCCCATCAAAACAATTCAATCAAAATTCGCAATCGTTAGTTGACTTTTAAAATTTACGTTTATATACTGTAGTTATCTCTTCCACTATCACAAGGAAAAATAAGATGAAAAAATGGTCTGTCCTTTTCCCTTTTTTCTTGTTGTTGTTTGTCCTGGTCCTTTCCGCTTGTGATTCACCTGCACCGGCGGAAGTGGTTCAGACGCAAACAAGTACCCCCACCCAACTCCAATCGATCCCCACGGCAACGCCCACACCCACCTTGATTGGCGCTCTCTCCCCTGATCTTATGGACCCGCCTTCAAAGCTTACCGGTGAGCTGGAAGTCCGCTTTCCGCATCCCTGGGGTGGTCAGCCGGAATTCTGCGAATCCTTTGTGCCTTATGAATTGAACCTTGAGGACGGTATCTATGATCTGAGCGGGGAAGGCAATTTTGAGTGCGTGCAAAGTCAGACTTTTGAGGGTGGCGTGACGCAATTTTTGGAACAGCATTACAAAATCGCCCTTGCGGGCAGCATGTCTTCAATACCTGGCAGCCCATTGATCATGGATTTACGCATGACTGGGAACCAGAAGGGCTACTTTGAGTTGCCGCCGGAAGTCCCCGAAATGTTTACTGCAGAAGACCCGTTTAACCTGGAGATCGACCAACCACTGGCGATGAAATTTAAGTATGAAGATGGGTCGAACTGCTTATGGAATAACAATGGCATGTTCTGTAGTCTGGAGGGGGAGCAAGGCATGTCAGAACAATCCGGTTGGCTCTTCATCCTCCACCCGGATGAATAGAATTTTTTTGGTTGGAATAGTATCTTATATCCAGCCGCTTTACACAATTAATAGTGTGCTGATATGAATTTTTGCTAGCAAAGTAACCTCGATAAGTATTGGTTATGAGTCCCATCTTTACAAGGTTTTTTACTACGTTAACTTCTTTTCTTTCCATTTTTTAATTTAAATGATTTCTTGATGAATTGCTAAATTGATTTTTTCGATCCACTTTTGATAAATTGTTTGTTAAATTTCCAAATTTTTGCTGTTGGTAAATATTTCTGTAGTAAAATTTTTCTTAAGCATTTCAGGGTGAGATTACTGCTTTTTTACCAGTAACTGAAAGCTTAAACATTCTTAACCACCCTTCACAATTGAATAGATTCGGACTAGAAAGAGGATCGTAATGAAAAACTCACTGCAAAGAGCGCGTTTGTCAATCTCTAGAATCAATTTGTCCAAGCTTGGCAGAATGGTAATCACAGCCATCTTACTGATGGGTGTTTGCCTTTCAGCCATTTCGCCGATCACTCCAGTCTCATCCAAAGGTTTGAGCCGTAAAGGTCTCCATCAATTGTATGAGCCAGTCAATGTTTGTAATTCTCCTACTATCAGTGGGGACGTAACCTGGGACTCCACCACTGTCTATCAAGTGCCTGACTGTGTTGTTACGGTAGGCTCAGAAGCGACATTAACCATCGAAGCTGGCACAGTGGTGCAATTTGGCGGTCCGAACACTGGTTTGATCATTGAGGGGAATCTCTCCGCTGTGGGCACAAGCAGCGCTCCTGTGGTCTTCACCAGCAGCAATGATAATTCCGAAAGTGGCGGAGGCAACACTGCCAACCCCGGAGATTGGTGGGGGATTGTACTTCGCGAAGGCAGCAACGCTGTATTAGATTATGCCCACATCCGCTATGCCGGCTCGGATACCTGTGTTGGAGCTTTCGTCGACTCCTACAACGACAAGTCCTGTTACAACCGGGCGCAACTTGATGTTCGTAATGCCAGCCTGGCTATGAATCACTCTGAGATCGTCAATGGTGAGGCTACTGGACTGTTCCTGGACGGGGTAGGAATAACCCCTCTGGTGCAAAATAGCGAGTTTTCAAATAACACAATCGATAATGATGCGTATAGTGTAGGCGCGGCAATTCAACAGAAGACCATCAATATGCAGCCTACCTATAACAATCTCACTTTCAGCGGTAATGATCGCAACCAGGTGGTGATCCCGGTTGGCGTTCTCAACCAGGATGTCACTTTGGGCGGCGCGCCAACCGGGTTTACCTGCGGCAGCAATTACTGCCCTATAACAGTTGCATCTCCCTACACCCTGACTATTCAGTCGGGAGCTGACCTTGACATGACCAGGGGTTATTTGGTTTTTTTCCTCGTACAAAGCGGCGGAACCCTCTCAGCGATTGGGAGTGAATCAGATCCAATCTCAATTTTTGAAAGTCAATTTCGATTTGAAGCCGGATCAAACGGTCAACTTTCTCATTGTGAAATTGATGGGAATAATTTTGGATCAGGTGTGCATGGTCTGATCATTAACACAGAGGGGGTCAGTATTGAAAACTCGACCATTAAGAATTACTCAGGAAGAGGTGTTTATGTCTCGGCGCCAGCAAGTACGAGCGTCAGTACAATTATTTTGGATACGGACATATCTAACAATCTGGAAGAAGGTATCTATCTGGACACTACCATTGGGGGATTGGTAAATTTCAGCATGGATGGCGGTTCAATCAGTACCAATGGACGTTCCGGGATCAGAGGAGTCACTACAAATGGGATTATCAACGCAACGCTAAAAAACCTGCTGATTGATGCCAATGGCACAAACCCGACTTTGGATTCATACAAGCAGGGGCTTCATGTTGACACGTCGAATGCCAGTCTGATCCTTGAAAATCTGACCATCACGAACCACCCTGGTGTGGCAATCTACTGGAGGGGCAGCGGCTCCATCAGCGCAAAAAACATCAGTGCCATCAATAACACAACCGGTGATGAAATAAAGGTGCCTGGAGGCGCTATCACAACCGGACGGGAATGGGACCTGGCAGATGCGGGCATTCCGGTACATGTTACTGATTATATTAACGTGGAATCGGGCGGGGTGCTTTCGATCGCCCCTGGAACCTCACTTGGATTTGAGCCAAGTAAACAACTTTATGTCAAAACTGGAGGGGCTTTATACGCCCTCGGAACAGTCGATGAACCGATTATTTTTACTGCCCACCAAAGAGTGTCTGGCTGGCTCGGTTTGAAAAACAATCTCAGCACCATAATCTTGCGCCACTGTGAAGTTACTCACGCTACTACTGGACTTACATTAGGCGCCAGCACGACAATCACCCCCACCAACTCTATCGTCCAGAACTGCAAGATCCATGATAATAATGTTGGCATTTATGCCTATGCCCCCACCTATGCGACTACCAGCATTGTTTCCAATGAAATTTACAACAACCCAACTTTTGGAGTTGATTGGGGAGGCTTTAGCACGGATGCCATTAATGCCTACAATAACTATTGGGGGGATCCAAGCGGACCTTACCATGCCACTTTAAATCCAGACGGGTTAGGGAATCCAGTAGATGACAACATCAATTTCGATCCCTTCCTGACAGCCCCGCCAGAAGATCAGACACTGGTTGGGGATATGTGGGTCAGCACAGCTGGGCCGGCGACCATCAGCCCAGGGGAGATGAACGATTACGCCATCCAATACCTGAACCTGCAAACAGAAACGATCTATGACGCCATAGCTGTCATTCAACTTCCGCTGGCAGGAAAATACATCAGCAGCACTGAGGGCGGGGTTTATTGGCCGGCACGCAACCAGGTTTTCTGGCTGCTGGGCGATATCACGCCTGGATCACAAGGAATGCTGACCGCGCGCGTGCGTTTTGATTGGGGGCTGGCAAGCAGCTACACGGACGGATCCTACGCTGTTCTGGCTGGTACCAATTATCAGAGCGACGCAATCAATTTTGATGAATACTTGAATTTTGACAAGGACGAGATTGAAGACATCACCACCATTGAAACCTCCTTGATCCCTGCAAGCACGAATTTCACCACGCTCTACGACCAGGCAATCGCGGAGGGCTTTGAATTTAAACAAGCTTATCAAAATTTCTTCGAGGGCGGCAAGGTCACCTATTTAGTCACGATGCGCACGCCGGATAAACGAACAGCCCGATTCATAAGCCTGGATGAAAAAGGGTACGCCACAGCATCCACAACAGACGGCAGCTCTTACTTCTCGATCCAGGACGTTTCGGGTGGGCAATCTACCAATTTGCTGACTCTCGAAAGTACCTTGTGGGGAAGCTGGGAAAGCCCCGAATCTGTCAATAGCATCATGGTTGAGTGCAACTATGCCCGCTGCATGCGCAACTGCAGTATGAAAAAAATCGCTGTTGAGATGATGAAAGACGCTGCCAAAGGTGCAGCAGTCTGGCTCTTAGGCATACCTGTTTTTGGTGGGATTGCTGTAACAGCCTGGGCGGTGTATGAAACTGCAGACATGGCACACGAGATTTATCTCTGCCACGAAGGCTGTGAAACCAATCCCCTCACTGGCTGCTGCAATGCAGGGGAGATATTATGGTCGCCGTCTACCCTTATGGGCAATACCAGCTGCAGTAAATACGTTTGCAGCGAATCTTCGCTCTCTTTTCCCCCAACCCCAAACAGTACCGATCCCTGTGGATATGGCAGCCGCTGTGTGGCGGGCAATGGCAGTCAAGGTGGATGCAAGCCTTGCACTGAAGATTACAAACTTTCGGTGGGCATGATTGGCCCGGAAAGGCTGGTTGACTCTGGTTGCCAGTCCGCCACGATCAATGGCGGTCAGACCAAGTGCAGCGATCTAACCATCCGGGTCGCCAAAGACCCTAACGCGATTTATGGCCCCATTGGCGACGTGCTGCCAGAGCAAGTGATGGATTACCGCATCACCTGTGAAAATGAAGGAGAGGGAGATGCCTATGGCGTCTACATCGTCAACGACCTGCCAGAACAGCTGGACGAAGACACCCTTGTAATAAATGACGGGGGAATCTACCTCCCGGCTGAACGTCAGATCGTTTGGTATATCGGTGAGCTTGGGCCAAAGGGAGATCCAAGCTCAGAGGCGGAGGTAACTTATTCAGCTCAGCTGAAAGCAGGTTTGGCAATTGGAACCCCAGTTGTGAACCAGGCCATAGTCTACTTCCCGAGTGTGCCGGAGGAAACACCTACGAATACCTGGATAAACCTCGTTTACCCCCTGGCTGCCACACCAATGCTGGAACTTGAAACAGATTATATGACCCCGCTTGCGATCACCCTCGCGGGTCGCCCGGCTGGCAGTCTGACCTTCAACCTGGAAAGCCTGCCGCTGGGTGGAACACTAGAAGGTGTTTTGCCCAACCTGACATACACCCCCGTGGAAAATTTCAGTGGTGTGGACTTCTTCACTTTCAGCGTCAGTTTGGGAGGAGAAACCAGCCAGCCAGCCCAGGTGACGATTAATGTTTTGCCGAGCGGAGATGTAGCCGGACCAAGCGTTTTGTGGGTAATGCCACAGGATCAGGAAACAGACGTGGAGCATTCCGAAATACCCATCCGCACTATCCCCGAAGGAGACGTTTACGCGCCGGTCGTCGTTGCCAAGTTGAGTGAGAGAGTTACTGAGGAATCGGTAACTTCAGAGAGTGTATCCATCATGGAAGTCGACGGGGCTGTAGTCCCAAGCAAAGCCAGCTTTGACCCGGCAACCAACTTGTTGACGGTCCAGCTGCTCGCTCCTCTATCATGGATGAAGACTTATACAGTGACCTTGACCACGGACATATTGGATCTCAATGATAACCCTCTGAGCCAAAATTACAGCTGGCAGTTCTCCACACCGGATATATACACATTAACCGTGACATCGATTGGTTCGGGCTCTGTCGCTGTAGATCCTCTGCAAGACACTTACCTCTATGATGATGTGGTCACCCTGACAGCCACTGCAAATGCGGGTTGGACTTTCACGGGGTGGACAGGCGATATAACGAGCACAGACAATCCATTGTCAGTGACGGTCGAAAGTAATATAAGCGTCACTGCCAATTTCACTCAAAACGAGTACAGCCTGAGCGTGACTGTCGATCCAACAGGTTCTGGTTCAGTGGCGCTTGACCCCCCACAAGGACCCTATCACTATGGCGATATAGTAACCCTGACGCCCACAGCTAATGCTGGCTATACTTTCTCCAATTGGACTGGCGCAACAGTCACAGAAAACCAAGTCACCATCACCGGCGACACCAACATCACTGCTAATTTCACTCAAAACGAATACAGCTTGAGCCTGACTGTCGATCCAACAGGTTCTGGTTCAGTCCTGGTTGAACCTCTGAAGGACAGCTATCACTATGGCGATCTGGTCACCCTGACCCCCACAGCTAGTCCTGGCTATACTTTCTCCAGTTGGACTGGCGCGACAGTCACAGATAACCAAGTCACCATTGAAGCTGATACCACTGTCACTGCGGTCTTCACAAAAGATACTTATGGTATCTTCTTACCGCTTATCCTGAGATAGTAATTTTACCTACCAACACCAGAGAGGACAGCAAATGCTGTCCTCTCTTAGTATCAATTTTTCTCTCTGTTTCTTCAAGGCGGCTTTTACAACCAAATTATTCCTCACTTGCTTGCGTAAAATAAAAAACTCAAAACAATATTCCTCCCATCTGACTTGCCGATTTTTGGGGGGCAAGGTATGCTTAATTGATTCAATTAAAAATATACTGGAGCCTTTGATGGATCTTGATTCTTCCCCTTCAACCACACACGGCCGCCGGGACGGCTGGTTGGACAAACCCGTCTTCCCCTGGTGGCCGGCTTTCACCATCCAAATCCTGCTGATCGTGCTCATCATTGGGCTGACGGTCTTCACCCGCTTTTATGACCTGGGTGCGCGCACGATGTCGCATGACGAAATCAACCATGTTGTGCCGGCCTACACCTTCAGCGGCTATGTTTATGACCCGGTCACGCACGGTCCTTTCCAGTTCCACGCCCTGGCCTTTTCCTATTTCATGTTCGGTGATTCGGACTTCTCCGCCCGCATCCCGGCAGCTTTGTTTGGGATCGGTACGGTCATCTTCGCAATTTTCGCCTGGAGGCGCTACCTGGGGCGGGTCGGGGCGCTGATTGCCGGCGCCTTGTTCATGATCTCGCCCTACATCCTTTTTTACAGCCGCTACACCCGCAACGAGATTTTCATCGTTTTCTGGGGTCTGGTGATGCTGTGGTTGTTTTTGCGCTACCTGGAGGACGGGCAGCACCGCTGGCTTTACTGGCTGGTCTTCA
>Ga0209510_1004977_pt1 | contig 11389 bp, 10 predicted proteins | sample BiotimSIPDNA_FD_185749 | JGI IMG/M metagenome (GOLD analysis project Ga0209510, IMG submission 185749) | Anaerobic biogas reactor microbial communites from Washington, USA - Biogas_R1 time_0 SIP DNA (SPAdes) (version 2) | ecosystem: Engineered > Bioreactor > Anaerobic > Unclassified | place...
GATGAAGGGCGTTTATGTCTATGGCCACGCCGCCTGGGGCCATGCTGCTGCGACGAATTACTTGCTGGCCAAGCTCGCCTGGAACCCGCTGGCTGACGTCAACGCCCTGTTCCGGGACTTCTGCGACCACGCCTACGCCGAGGGCAGCGCCGAAATGCAGGAATTCTACCATCTGCTGGATCGCGCCACCAAGGAGTATTACATCGAGAACCTCACGGAGACATACACGCTTTCGCAAGACCGGCTCCGCAAAGTCTATGCCGCGAATTTCCCGGAATTCGAACGGCTGTACGTTTCGGCCTTGGGCAAAATCCAGGATGCGCCAGCTAGGTTCCGGCTGGAGCGGCTCGGCGTCAACCTCTCGATTCTGCTTTGGAATCTGCGGGAGAAGAAAATGATTCCCGACACGTACAAGTCCTCGCTGGAGGTGTCCTACGACCGATTCATCGATTTCATCAGCAGCCCGGAGTACGCGCTGTACATCAGCCAGAAGGCCACTGGCCTGCCTAGGCCGCCGGCCAAGATTGCGTCGGCCAAGCCGGCCACCATCGCGGCGCCTGCTCCGGTCACCCGGTACTGCGTGCGCGGGCCGCAGACTTTGGCTCTCCTGGCAGAGACGACCGGCGACGTCGGCGTCAAGCTGATTCCCAAGCGCCAGTACGGTGGTTCTGTTTGGGGCTATGTCTATGACCAGGAGAACAAACTTCTCAGCCGGAGTGTGTTTCGAGCTGACGAGCCGTTGACTTTTGCGGCTGAGGCCGGCAAGGTTTACACCCTCTGCATTGACCTCAAGAATGACTTCTACCGACTTGAAGTCAGCAACGCCCGCTGGGGTATTTTCTCCAACACCATTGACGCTGGCGTGCATTTCATCCAAGACGCCACGCCGTTCTATTTTTATGTTCCTAAGGGCGCGACCTCGTTCGTCGCCTGGCTCAAAGCCGGCCCGCCCGGAGAAACCGCCAAAGCCACAGTCCAGACGCCGACCGACCGCCAGATTGCCTTTGATTGCAGCACCTTGACCGTGGATATGCAGAAGCTCCAGACCCAGCCCGGCGAGGACGGCGCTTTCTGGCGCGTCGATGTCACCGTCGGCGCCACCGGCGTCCTGGATGATTTTTACTTCAAGATAGTCAAAGGCTTGGCGCCGATCATCGTTCTTGAACCCAGCCAGGCTCTGGAAGTGGAAATGGCCCAATAGTAAAAACAACTGCCGCAGGGCTGGCCGAGGCCGGCTTTGCGGCCACACAGGGGAGACAGCAGCCATGCAGTATCAGATTATCGGTGAGCCTCTGCCAGCCGTGATTTGCACTCTTGAAGCCGGTGAAGCGATGCACTGCGAAAGCGGCGCCATGAGCTGGATGACGCCGAACATGCAGATGGAGACATCCAGCGGTGGCGGCGTCGGCAAAGTCTTTGGGCGCATGCTTTCTGGGGAAAATTTGTTTTTGAACAAGTACACGGCGACTGGCGGCGCTGGCACCATCGCTTTTGCTTCCAGCTTCCCAGGCAGCATCAGGGCGTTCGAAATCAGTCCTGGCCATGAAATCATCGCCCAGAAAGGTTCCTTTCTTGCCAGTTCGCCCACGGTTGAGATGTCGATGTTCTTCCAGAAGAAATTCGGCGCTGGGCTTTTTGGCGGCGAGGGCTTCATCATGCAGAAATTCTCTGGTTCCGGGATTGTCTTCATTGAGATTGACGGCACGGCAGTGGAATATGACTTGGCAGAGAGCCAGTCGATGATCGTGGACACCGGCTACCTGGCAGCCATGAGTTCGACCTGCAAGATCGACGTGCGCACGGTGCCTGGCCTGAAGAACATGGTTTTCGGCGGCGAGGGCATCTTCAATACGGTCATCACCGGCCCAGGGCATATCATTTTGCAGACGATGCCGATCCGGCAGCTCGCCAAGGTGCTTAGGTCGTTCCTAACCGTCAAAAGATAGGGCGAAGGGGTGACATGACAGACAAGAAACGGTTTTCCCGCCTGATGCTGGGCACGGTGCAATTCGGAATGCGCTACGGCATCGCCAATACGACCGGCAAGCCGGACCTTGACCAGGTCGAGGCTATCTTGCGGGCGGCGGCGGATGGCGGCGTCACGGCCCTTGACACCGCAGCCGCCTACGGCGACAGCGAGCAGATTCTGGGGCAGGTGATGCAGCGCGCCGGGCTGGCAGGGCATTTTACGGTGGTCAGCAAGATTCCACCGATGCCAGCCGATGCTGACCCCGAGGCATTCATCCGCGCCTCGCTGCAACGCTCGCTGGCGAATCTGCGCCTGGATGTTCTCCCGGTCGCGCTGCTGCATCGCGAGGACGACATCGGTCGCCTTCCGATTTTGGCCGGGATGATTCAGCAGGGTCTGGTTCAGGGCGTCGGGGTGTCGGTTGACAGTGCGCCGTATGCAGAGGCCGGCGTTGCTCTTGAGTATGTCCAGGCACCCTGCAATGTGCTTGACCATCGATTTGACGGCTTGCTGGCAGCGCGCGCCGCGCAAGGGCGCTTTTCGTTCATCAGGAGCGTCTATTTGCAGGGATTGCTGCTGATGCCAGAGGAGCGCGTGCCAGCCGCCTTGGCGCCGCTGCTGCCGTATCGACGGAAATTGGCGGACTTTGGCCTGCCATTGAAGGAACTGTGCCTGCGCTATCTGCTGACCCAGCCCGGCGAAAACAGCGTTTTGACCGGTGTTGACACCGTTGACCAGCTGCGCGAGAACATCCGCCTGGCAGCGGCAGGGCCGTTGCCGATGGACGTGTTCCAGGCCATCAAGGCCGTGGTGCCAGACCTGCCGGAAACGCTGATCCGCCCTAAATGCTGGCCAGCGTGACCGCAGAATCAACCCCCCCTGGCAATGGGCGAAATCTTGTGATGATAGTAGTACCAGCAACTGTCAAACAGCAAATGGCGCAGGCGCAATCCGGCAGTACATTAATTTTTCTATTTAGGATGGCTGCCTGGCGGGATTTCAGGACAGGCAGGCTTTGCTGTTGAATGCACTTTTAGGAGTTAAGCATGAAAATTGGCATTATTCGTGAGACCAAGGTTCCGGAAGACAATCGTGTTGCCCTCACTCCGGAGCAGATTGTCGCCTTGCGTCATACTTTTCCCGGCACGGAATTCAAAGTGCAAAGTAGTTCGATTCGAGCATATACGGATGATGCCTACCGGCAATCAGGCATTGCCGTGGTGGACAGTCTTGATGACTGCGACGTGCTTTTTGGAATCAAAGAAGTAAAGCTGGAAGCCTTGCTTCCTGGCAAACATTATTTCTTTTTCGGTCATCTGGCCAAGTTCCAGAAACATAACCAGGCCCTGTTGCAGAAATTGATCGCTTCCGGAATAACTTTCAGCGACTATGAATACCTGGTGGATGAACAGAATCAGCGCTTGAGTTCATTCAGCTGGTGGGCGGGTTTTGTCGGCGCCTACAATACCTTGCGCGGTTATGGGCTGCGCAGCGGCGCCTTCACCCTCCCGGCGACTGACCGAAATTTCACTATGGAGCATGCTTATAAATTGACTGACGGGCTTGCCCGGTTTCCCTTGAAAATCATCATTACCGGCAGCGGCCGCGCCTCGGAAGGCGCACAGCACCTGATTCGGCACATCGGCTTTCAAGAATTGAGTCCCCGGGAGTTTCTTACACGCCCCCGTGAGTCCGGTGCATTCTATGCCTATCTGAAGGTGGAAGACATGCTGCAGCACAAGTCCCACCCGGAGCAGCCCTTTTCCTTCAGTGATTTGACCCAGAACCCCACCCATTACAAAAGTTGCTTTGCGCCATGGGCTTTCGCGGCGGACGTCCTCCTGGTCTGCCACTTCTGGGACCCGGCCTCGCCCATCCACCTAACCAAAGAGCAGCTCCGGGATAAAAATATGCGCTTGCAGATTATTGGCGATGTGACCTGCGATATACCGGGCAGCATCCAGTCCACGCTGCGAGCCTCGACCCATAGCGAACCTTACTACGATTATAACCCGCAAAGCGAACAAGAGGAACCGGCTTTCAGCTCCCCTAAGAACATTACTTGCATGGCAGTCGATACCCTGCCCAATGCCATGCCGCTGGATGCAAGCCGCAGTTTTGGCGAAGCACTCACGAAAATCGTTTTCCCCAGACTGTTGGACAAATATCTCGACGACCCGGTGATTGCAGGGGCTACTATTGTGCGCGACGGTGAATTGACGCCGAAGTTCGCCTATCTGTCAGACTTTGCCGCTGGACGGGGCTGCGACTCCTGACATGCCATAACCGAAAAGAACGCCTGCCTTTTTGCCGACGAGGATCAGGGTGAACGAACAGCTCATCCAGGATGCGATCGTGACCAGGCGGGCAGGCGTTGCATTGGCAATGGCGCATGCGCTGAGCGGTTGTTTATAGCGCCAGTCCCAGCAGGCCGACGCACAGGATGGCGATTTCGCCCAGGTAGAGATACACGGCCCGGGCCTGATCAAGGCTGGTGAATTCGCTCGCCGGCCAGAATTTTGTGATCATGGCTGGCAGCAGCCAGGCGAAGACAGTGGCGAGGAGCCCCAGGATGAACATGCCGTCGAGTGCGGGCGAGAGCCGGCTGCCGAAACCGGTGGTGACTAGGACAATGGCAGCAGCCATCAGCCAATGGCGCGGCAGGGCGGCGCGGCTGTCGCCGTCAGCAGCGGTCAATTCCGTCATGACTGCGGTGGCCAGCGCAGCGCACGGCACCAGCCATAGGCAGGAATAACGCAGGCACAGGCAGAAAATCCCCAGAGAGCGCAAAAGCAGCAGAAGGTTGAAAATCGCGTTGCGGTAATACAGCTCCGTCTCGGACAGCCATTTCCCGGGCCGCAGTTTTTGCACGATGGCGACGGCGCCTTCGCGTTCATAGCTGGCAGACAGTGTGCAGCGGACAGCGACGAAGGCCGCAGTCGCCAGCAGCGCGGCGATGAGTCGGTCTTTGACCATCCACAGCACGACTCCGGCGGCTGCGGTCGCGATGACCGCCAGCAGAGTCCGTGCGAGGACGATCCATTCCGCCCCCGGCGCCTCGACCGGCTGCGCCCCGCCATCGGCCATTTTGCCCTGGTCAATGCGTATGCGCGAGACAGTCGCTAAAGCTGATAAGAAGACCTTCTTCATGCATCTTGCTCCTGGTGTTTTTTGCACTCGCCGCCTGTAGGCAAACCTGTTTCCGGCTGTCGACGGCAAGGCCAGCTAGCCTTGCCGTCTTGGCGGCGGGCGTGCAGTCGTCAGATGGTTTCATTGGCCTATTTTGCAGCCCAGTTTTTTCAAAGTCAGGCGAAGTTTGTCGCGGTTTGCCGACGCCATTTCGCACAGCGGCAGGCGGTATTCTTCCGCGATCAGCCCCATGTCGGCCAAGGCGGCCTTGACTGGAATCGGGTTGCTTTCCAGGAACAGGTCCCGGAACAGCGGGAAAAGGCGCTGGTGCATGGCCGTAGCGGTGGCGTAGTCGCCGTCCAGGGCGGCTTTGGTCATGGCGGCGACTTCCGCAGGGATGACATTGGAGGCCACACTGATGACGCCCTTGGCGCCGACTGACATCATCGGCAGGGTCAGGCTGTCGTCGCCGCTGAGAACCGTGATCTCGCAGGCGTCCAAGATGGCGCTGACACGCTCCACGCTGCCGCCGGCCTCCTTGACCGCTGTCATAAGAGGGTGCTTTGACAGCCGCGCAATGACGTCAACCGGAATCTCCCGTCCTGTGCGACCGGGCACGTTATAGAGGACGACTGGCAGGCCGGAGGCGTCAGCGACTGTGCAGAAATGGCGGTACAGGCCTTCCGGGGTCGGCTTGTTGTAGTAGGGCGTCACTTGCAGGGTGGCGTCAACGCCGACGCCAGCCGCGAATTTGCTCAACTCAATGGCCTCCGCAGTGCTGTTGGCGCCGGTTCCAGCGATCACCTGGCATTTGCCGACGGCTAAGTTGGCGACGTATTCGATGACTTTGTTGTGTTCGTCGTAATTGAGCGTCGGCGATTCGCCCGTAGTGCCGACCGGCACCAGCCCGGTCACACCGTTGGCAATTTGCCGCTGAACCAGCTTCCGCAGAGCGATGTAGTCGACGTCGCCGTTGCGGAAAGGGGTGACGATGGCAGTATAGCAGCCCGATAGTTTCATAAGAAAATCTCCTTGCCGGAATGGCGGGCAATCCGGATTGAGCCGTCAAATCCTCCTGAGGTTGTTCAGCGGGGCATGTCCGAAAACGGTTCGAACATGTCCCCGTGCAAGGTTCTAATGTACATGAAAAATGCGACTTTGCAATAATTCCGAGTATTTGATCACGCAGTGATGATGTAATCGCTAGGCGCACACCGGGTAAGGCAGTTTAAGTGGACGGGGGCTGCGGTTTGTAGTTCAGTTCGCCCCCTCGCCTCCGTCCAGTGCCGGCACTTCAGTGCCGGTTAGATTATTCCAGCAGTTTCCTGGTTGCGACCAGGCATTTTTCGACGGCTTCGAGGGCCGGGTAGGCTGGGCATTCGTATTCGATGATGTACCATTCGGTGTTGCCCTTGGTCTGGCAGAAGGCGAAGATATCCTTCCAGGGACAATCATCCTCACCGATGAGCGGTTCATAGCCTTTGGCGCGGCTGTAGGGTTTCAGGTGGATGGTCTGGCAGCGTCCGGGATAGTCGTTCAGGGTCTGCATGATGTTGGCGTTTCCAGCCAGGGCGTTGCCCGTGTCAAGCTGCATGACGACGCGGTCGCTGGTGTTGCTCATGAACGTGTCCCAGGTCGTCTTGCCGTCCAGCAGGGCGAAGTCCTTGGCATGGTTGTGGTATCCGCAGCGGAGGCCGTAGACTGCCAGCTGGTCGGCGATGCCGTTCATGGCAATGGCTTTGTCGAGCCATTCGGCGTGGGTGGTGGCCTTGATGCCCGGGACGATGACGTATTTGTTGCCGACTGCTAAGTTGAGGCGAATAGTGTCAGCGATTTTTTCCGGCTGGAGGCTTTCCCAGGGCGTATGCCAGCCGCAGCAGACCAGGCCGGTTTCCTTCAGCAGCGCCGCGTAGAAGTCGGCGCCCCAGGCTGGAGGGCCAGCGAATTCAACGCCTTCATAGCCCATGGCCTTGACGGCTTTCATGGTGGCGTAGGGATTGGCGGCGAATTCCTTGCGCACCGAGTACATTTCCAGGCCGACCGGGATGTAAGTCATGTTTCAGCTCCTTGTTTTAAGACATGATGGGATGATAGAGAAAGGCCAGCTGCGTCGGGCAGTGGCCGAAATGCCGTTCAAGGCGTCGGCGTTAAGGGCGGCAGGCGGATGAGTTCAAAGTCGTCATAGTGGATTTTGTCTTGCCCTGGCCGCTGTCGGCCGACGCCGAGCTGCAAGCCGAGGCCTTCGATTTCGTCGGGCACGACGATTAGGGTTTTGCATTCACGCCATTCTGAACCCGGCACTGCACACAGGCTAGCGCGGACGAGCGGGGCGCGATAGTTATCCCAGACCCAGCGGCCAGTGGCAGTGCGTTTCCAGGCGGCGGTGACTTCGCCAGCAGCGTTTTCTTCGCAGCGGGCCTTGCCGCGCAAAAGCAGGATATCGCCAGGTTGGACAGCGACGTTGGTGATGGCGCAGCCGCCGCGGACAAAGCCTGCGCCAGTCATGGCGGCAGAGCCATTGCAGCCAGCGCCAGGGCTGAGGTAGAAGGCGCCTTTGCGCTCCTCGCGCTCTTCGTCCCAGACGTTCCAGCCGGGCGGGGGCGGCAGTTTGCCCGTGGCGTCTGGGATCGCCGGAGGGGCTGCCACTTCAAAATTGCCGTTGGCCAGCAAGTTTTCATAAACCGGCATTGCCGCGATGACGGCTTCGGCTTCCTCAACGGATTTGACGCTGCGCATGATGGCGTTGAGTCCGGGCAGGCGCTGGTTCAAGGCGTCGGCAGCGTCTTGCGGCCACCAGACGATGCGTTCGCCCCAAGTCCAGACATACTCGTCAGCGACGGCTAAGCAGTGGAAGAGGACATTGCGGAGGTTGCGCTGGCGGGTGGTGTCGTCCTGGCCAGGATAGAGGTCCCAGCGGTTGTTCGGGTCGTTGAGATTAGCCGGGAAGAAGGCGTCGAGGTAGAGTGCGGCGGCCATTTGGGTTTGGGTCAGGGCCCGATACAGGTTTTCCGGCGCGATCAGCTGGCGGAAATTAGCGTGGAAATAGCCGGTGGCATGCATGGCTTGGTATCGGTCGCCGCTGCGATAGAAATAGCTTTCATTGCCGTCGATGATGGTCATGCCAGGGGGCAGGGCGTCATAGACGCCGTTGAGAAAGGCTGGGAACAAAGCACAGGAGCGGCTGCCGCTGGCATTGGGATTGTCGCCAAACGGGTAGGCCAGGGAGACCCAGAAGGGGGCGAACAAGGTCATGTCAGGATACGCCTCAGCCATGGCGGTGATCCATTCTCGGCCGCGCTGGCGGGCTTTTATCTTTGCGTCGTCGTAGCTTATCCCAGCGTCTGGCGAATAGGCGAAGAGATGGCCGGAGTCGTGGTAGTCCTCGGCGTCGAAGATAAGGCCCCGGCAGCCGGTTTCGCGGGCGATTCTGGCGATCAGGCCGAAGTTGTGGCAGACCTGGGCCCAATAGGCGTCGCTGAACCAGTCGTGCGGGCCGGACCTGGTCGTCGTCATGATGAAGAGTTCCAGCGGGCGGCTGGGCCTGAGTCCTTGCAAGTAGCCGATGCTTTCAGCAAACGCTGAATACGGCCAGCGTTCTGCCTGGAAGGGAAAGCGCGAGCTGTACTTTTTGACGACGCCGTCAACAGTCTGTTCGCCGACCAGGTGTACGTGCATGCCGTCATAAGGCGTACTGCTTTCGATCAGCGCCAAGTTCTCCGCCAGGTCTTTTGGGGTACTCTTAGCCCAGCCTAGTGAGATGATCTTCTTACGGGCGGCGGTGAGCGCGTTTTGGGCTGTTGTCGTCGTTCCGGCAGCTATAGTCGCCAGGGCCAGGACGGTGATCAGCAGGTGTTTCATAATTAAGGACTCCAAGACTTGTCTCAGCATCCGCCAATAAAAACTATGATTGCGATGATGATGATCAGGATGGCGCAGCCGCAGCCTGCATCGGCATGGCCAGGCAGCGGCCAGGTATGGCCGCATTGCAGGCAGACCAGCTTGATTTTTTCCCCGCCAAGCAGTCCGACCAGCAAGCCCCACCAGCCGAACAGCAGGCCGCCCAGACAGCCCAGCGGCATGCTGTAGCTGGATGAGGTCGGCTTGACGTGGACGGAGCCGCAGCGGGGACAACGGTGAGGTTGGCTGTTCATGATGATTATCTTGATGGACGGGTCGCTGCTAGAGCGTCAGGGTGTGCAGGCGCGGAGCAATTCGATGTCAGCGAAAGTGATTTTATCTTTGCCAGGGCGTTGTTTGCCGATATTGAGCATCAGGCCCAGGCAGGTGATTTCGTTCGGAACCTGCACGAGGGCCTTGAATTCGCGCCATTCTGAACCAGGCACGGCAGAAAGACTGGCGCGGGCGAGCGGGTATTTCGTCTCATCCCATACCCACCAGCCGGCTGCATCTTTCTTCCAGGCGACCGTGACATCGCCGACAGCGCAGTCCTCCAGCTTGGCTCGGCCGCGCAGCAGCAGGAATTCGCCGGGAGTGACTGTTGCCAGAGACGTGATGACGCAGCCTTGGGCAAAACCAGCCGCGACAGCCGCCGGCCCGCCGGACGGTCCCCCGGCAGCAACTGGAGTGAAGGTGCCGACCGGGCTGTCCTTGGACACATAGACGCTCCAGAAGGGTGTTGCCGTGCGCAGCTGATCTTCGTTAGCCGTTTTGCCGTCATCAGCCGCAGCCGTGAAAAGGCCGTTGGCCAGGATGCTCGGGGACGCCGGCTGTTCTGCCAGCATGGCCTCGACTTCGCGGATGCCCTTGGCGCAGCGCAGCGCCTGGTTGATCCCGGGAACGCGCTGGTTGAGGGCGTCCAGGTTGTTTTTCGGCCACCATTGCACTCGCTCATTCCAGGTCCAGACATATTCGTCCGCCACAGTCATGCAGTGGGTCAGCACGCCTTGCAGGCGCCGCAGGCGTTCTCCGATGTCTGTCAGACCAGGATAGATATTCCATTTGTTGTTCGGGTCGTTCAAGTCGCGCGGGAAGAATGCGTCCATGTAGATTGCTGGCGCCATTTGCGTTTGGGCCAGGGCCTTGCGTAGATTCTCCGGCGCGAAAATCTGGCGGAAGTTAGTACGGAAGTAGCCTGTTGAGTGCATGATGCGCTCAAAGTCGCCGCTGCGGTAGAACATGTTCTCGTGTCCGTCGACCATGGTCATTTCCGGGAGCAGGCCGTCATAGACGCCATTCAGCCAGGCCGGGAACAGGGCGCAGGAGCGCGAGCCGATTTCGCTGACGTCATCGCTCATCGGGTAGGCCAGGGAGACCAGGAAAAAGGAAAACAGGGTGATGTCAGGATATTCCTTGCCGATGGCGTCGATCCATTCTCGGCCGCGCTGGCGGGCTTTGAGCTTGGCGTCGGCATAGCTCGCGCCCATGTCAGGGCTGTAGGCGAACAGGTGACCGGTGTCCTTGTAGTCTTCCAGGTCCAGGCAGAGTCCCTTCATGCCGGTTTCCTTGGCGATGCGCGCCATCAGGGCGAAGTTGTTGCAGACATTGGCCCAGTAGGAGTCAGAGAACCAATCGTGCGGGCCGGTTCGCGTCGAGGTGCGGATGAAGTTGTGCGTCAGGCGTTTTGGCTTTAGGCTACGCAGATAGGCGATGCTCTCAGCGAAATATTCGTACTTCCAGGCTTCGTTTTTGTAGATGCGCTGCGATTCATAGCTGACTTTTTTGCCGTCGACCATGCGTGACTCCACGATGGTGATGCCAATGCCATCGAACGGAGTCGTCGCTTCAATGTCAGCCAGGTTTTCGGCGATGGCTTTTGGCGTGGCAGCGCCCCATCCGAAATAGAGCAGCTTTTTTTCTGGCCGACGCAACGTCAGCGCCTGCGCTGATGCGGCCATGGGCAGAAGCAGGGCTGAACTCACGACGGCAAACAGCATTGTGGTGATGCGTTTCATAAAAGGCGTCTCCTTAGGTGAATCTTAGATGAATTTTAGGTTAGGAATATGCGGTGTAAGCATGATGTAATTCAAACTATAACGATGAAAGGATGAAAAACAAGCATCTTCATCGGTATGCCCGGCGCTTTCAGCGTGGCCGTGGACAGGGTGGACAGACTGGTCGTCGTGGACGGTGGCCCCCTTGCGCCCCGCTCCTCGGTAATGGGTCAGCCATTGATATAAGCTCGCACCTCTCGCGCGCGACAAAACTAGGGAGGGAGGTCCCCCCTTGGGTGGGTGGGGTCTGATTTCTGGAACCGGTGAAAAAATAGGCCGTTGCGCACCCTTTTACAAGTGGTTTTCAGAAGAATCATAGGCATTTTGTGCTTGAGCATGA
>Ga0209510_1004981_pt1 | contig 11385 bp, 11 predicted proteins | sample BiotimSIPDNA_FD_185749 | JGI IMG/M metagenome (GOLD analysis project Ga0209510, IMG submission 185749) | Anaerobic biogas reactor microbial communites from Washington, USA - Biogas_R1 time_0 SIP DNA (SPAdes) (version 2) | ecosystem: Engineered > Bioreactor > Anaerobic > Unclassified | place...
GAAATCGTCGTATTGCTCCTCCGTGAACAGCACGCCGCCCTTGCCCTGGCGGCAGACGATCGCCCCGTCGCGGACTTCGTAGTTGTCCACCGCGCCGGCCCAGCCGCTCAGATCGCGGCCGTTGAACACCGGCTGGAACCCCTGCGCCGCGTCGTCGCCGCGGAGACGCCGATTCGCCTCGTCGGCCGGGATCTCCCGGACCAAGATGTTCCGCCAGCGGATTTCGCCCCCGTGCGTCTGCAGGTGAATCGGGCCGCGCACCGGCAACGGCGCGACGCGGTCCTTGTCCCAGTAGTTCTCCATGATCGCGTGGTCGACCACCAGTTGGCCGTTCAACAGCACGGTGGTGCGACTGCCGATCTGCGTGATGCGGAACTGGTTCCATTGGCCGAACGGTTTGTCGGCCAGGACCAGGGGCAGCTTGCCGGGCGCGTCGGCGCGGTTGTTGTACAGCCCGCCGGAGCCCTTGTCGGCGCCCCGGTCCCACTTGCCGCCCGCTTCCGTGTAATCCCAGATCTGGATCTGCGGCGCGCCGCGCAGGTAGATCCCGCTGTCGGCCTTGGCCACGGTCTTGTACTCGATCAGCAGTTCGAGATCGCCGAACTCCTCGCGCGTCGTCGCATAGGGGCCTTGTCCGTCGTTCACCAGTTCGCCGTTCTCGACGCGCCAGTGAGCCAAGAATTCCTCTTGCTTGGCCTCGATGGCCTGCTCTCGTTCTTCCGCCGGGACGCGCTCGGTCTGGTGAGGGTTGTTTCCGTACCAGCCGTCCAGATTCTGGCCGTTGAACAAAGCTCGAAAACCTTCCGGCGGATTGGGTTCGGCCGCCAGCAAGACGCCCGCAATCGCGAATTGGCTGAAAACGATCAGGGTTGCCAGACTGGCCAGTTGGCCTTTCGGGAAGTATCTCATGAAGCATCTCATGTCGCGTACCTCTTGGGAGTGTCGATGGGGATGAAGCGTGCGTTTCAAAGGGGGGGCCAGGCACTTCAAACTTCAATCTTCGCCGCGAAAACACGTTGCCAGTGGTAGAACGTGGGGCAGCGAAGATTGAAGTTTGAAGTGCCTGACCCCGCACATTCCGTTCGGGGACGTTGTCTTGGCCGCCGTTGCCGGCAGTCCAGGCCTTTTCCGCAGGCCGCCGCGGGGCAAGGGGCTTCCTGCCTCTCACTGGTTCATCTCGTCGATGATCCGTTGCGTTTGTTCGGTGGTCCAATTGCCCGGCCGGTTGCCGCCCAGGTTGGCCTCCATTTCCGCGGCGGTGGGGCGCGGGGCCTGCACGCCTTGCGGCGGCACGTCGATCCGGGCAACCCAGCAGAGGGCGTTCAGCAGGATCTGGCGGAAACCGTCGTGGGCGTAATTCCAGTGGTCGTGCCCGCCCGTGAAGCCGAAGCCGCGGCCGCCGTCCGGGCGCTCGTAGGCCCAGGCCACGTGCTCCGCCATTCCGACGCGGGACCGCACCGTCGGGTTGCCGCTGTGCGGTCCGTCGCGCCCCTGGCGAGTCCTCTCCGGCGGCACGGCGCTCAGGATGGGCGTCACGCCTTGCATCCCTTCGCGGAACCGCATGTGATAGTACCACTCGTCGTGGATCGCGAACGGCCGCACGCCGCGGGTGATCGGGTGGTCCGGCAGTTGTTTGAATTCCGCCTTCCACGACGGATTGACCGACCAGTGCTGCTCGTAGTACCCGCCGAGCCAGGCGAGCAGGTATTTTCCCCAACGCGTGCCAGGATCCAACGCGTAGTGGATATAGGCGATGCCGACGCCCCGCTGGGCAAAGGCGTCCAGGGCCTGGTAGTTGGCCTCCGAGCCCAGCACGCCGTTGCCGTCGCAAGCGATCACCATCGCGGCGGCCCCGTCCAGGACCGACAGGTCGTTCGGCCAGCCGCCTTCTACGACGACCGCCTCAACGCCGGACACGCTCTTGTTGAGAATGCCGGCCAGCAGCTTGCACTCGGCCGGATAAGCGTGAGCGCTCCATCCGTGGCTCTGCCGGCCGGGCAGAAACACGATCTTCTTCTTGGCAGCCGCCGCCGGCGCCTGGTCCGCGCCGGCGGCCGGCGCAACGGCCGGGCCGAGGCAGGAAACGGCAATCCCTAACAGGACAACAATCGCGATGCGGTGTCTCATGGCAGCAATGCCTCCAAGGTGAGTCTGATGTGCGGGGAACGGGTTGCGGAAAACGGGGTTCGCAACCGTCAGCAGAAGCCCTCTTCCGTCCGGCGTCAACCGCCGGCGAAGCGCCCGTCACAGCAAGCGCGCGCCCAGGTTTTGTCTTCCGGACCGGTGCACTTCTGGGCCATTATGAAGCCGAACGGAGTCGCGCACAAGAGCCGTCCCTGCCGGAAAGCAGGGAGGCCGCCCGACGGCAAAGACGCCGCCGAAGTCCGTCAAGCCGTCGCGGAAGGACCAGAAGCTAAACCGTGCGACATCGCACGCAACGCCAGCCGCCGACAGCCGCGCCATCGGGCGCACGCGGTTCCCGTTCCCGCCCTGCACGTGAAGGAAACGGAACGGTGCTCCTCCACCGAAAAAGGTCCCGCCGAGTGCGCTAGGGTAGTGCGTCCAGCCTGGTTTCCACAGCCTGTCTTTTTCGGCCGTGGGTGAAGGAGACCTTGCCGTACTTGTGGACAGTATTGGGTTTGGGGTGCGGTTTTGTCCAGCCCCCCAGGGACTCGGAACCGCTGGACGTTGCCCGGAGCGGGCCAGAGGTAGCCGGGGTGCAGGAGAAACCCCAGGAACTCCAGCGACTCGCGGCGGGCGTCCAGGATCCGGGTCTTGGCCCCGTTGACGCGCAGTTCCAACCGGCCCAGTTCGCGCACCGCTCGCCGCCGCGCCTGCTCCGCCTCCTCGCGGCTGCGGCAGCAGATCACGAAATCGTCGGCATAACGGACCAGCGCACAGCCGCCGCCCAGCAGCGCCCGATCGAAGGGATCCAAGTACAGATTGGACAGCAGGGGCGACAGCGGACTGCCTTGCGCCACGCCCCGCGGCGTGGCCAGGAACCGCCGCCCCAGCCGGGCGCCGACCTCCAACTGTTGCCGGACAATCTGCAGCAACGCCCCGTCGCGCACCCGCTGCCCCAGCAGGTCCAACAGCCGCCGGTGCGAAATCGAATCGAAGAAATCGGCAACGTCCGATTCCAGGAACCAGGGCTGGCCGCCATCCCGCCGACGCAACAACTCGGCAATCGCCTGGTGTACGTCGCGGCCGGGACGGTAGGCAAAGCTGGTGGCGGCCAGGCAGGGCTCGGCAATTCTCTCCAACACCAGGCGGACCGCCTGAGCCACGACGCGGTCGGCAATGGTGGGGATGCCGAGTTGCCGCTGGCCGCCGCTGAGCTTCTTGATAAAGGTCCGCCGCACGGGCTGGAACCGGTAGCGGCGCTGGCTAAGCGCATCGCCGATCCGCTGCAATTCGCTGTCCGCCCGCCGCCGGAACTCGTCCAGGCTGACGGCGTCCACCCCGCCCGCCGGGCCGCCTTGCTGGACCAGGCGCCAGGCCCGCCGCAACAGTTCGGGAGCGCACAGTTGATCGTACGTCGGGGTCTTTGGCCGAGCGTGATGGGACATGGCGGTCGGTGGTCTCCAGAGGGGAAGGGGGAAATCGTAGGCCGCTCGCTCCGCGAGCGGTCTACGGTAGGCTTCGTTCCCGCTGGCGCACGGCGAACCGGTCCACGATCTGCCGGGCTTGTTGTTCGAACGTCGCGCGTTGCGGTTGGCCGCCGTAACGGGCCTCGAACACCTGCAGAAACCGGCGGAAGGCGTCGGGATTCAGCCGCACGCCGTTTTCCGTGTTGTGGAAATGCTCCGGGCGGAACGCGCCCTGGCGGACTTCGGCCAATACCAACTGGTCCACCACCGGCGCTCGCAGAGGCTCGATCAGGTCGCAGGCCAGGGCCGGCTTGCCGGCGCGACGCTGATGGTAGACGCCGATCAGCGGGGCCAGTCCGATCGCCGCCGCGTACGCCTGGACGCGGGACAACAGCAGCGTGTAACCCAGCGATAGCAGGCCGTTGACGGGATCGGTGGCCGGATGACAGCGGCGGCCGGGATAGGGCATGGGGTCCCGAAACAGCGTCCGCAGGGCCGCGTGCCAGCGCGCGGAGGCGGCCCCCCGTTGGCACTCATGGATTTCTCCCTTTCGTCCAGATTCAAGCGGGTCACCAAATGACGGACGTCTCGAACACCGGCTGGCCCGGCGCGCCGGCGGCGACGTGGGCGGTCTGCCAGGCCTGCGGCAACGCCCAGGCGCCCACCGTGTCGGTCCGCACGTCGATCAGGTCCGCCAACTCCTGCATCAGACCGTCGACGTCGGCCCGCGACAGTTCGGCGACGAACACCGATTTCTGCACGCGCAGTCCGGCCCGCTCCAGGCGTTTGGCCACCTTGGTCCGGCGGCGATTGGCACTGATGTCGTAGGCGATCAACCAGTGCATGGACTTCGGAGTTCAGAGTTCGGATCTTAGATCTTAGATTTCAGATTCGAGGCATTTGCGTCAGCGGCCGGCGATCAGCCCGGCGATCAGCACCACGATCCCCACGGACACTCCCAGGAACACCAGGTAGCCAAGCCAGCCAACGCCCAACAGGGCCACCAGTTCGGCAAGCGTTCCGCCGCCCAGGAAGAACACCGCCAGGGCCACCAGGATCAAGCAACCACACCCGCCGTCGCCACCGCCGCCACTCATCGTCGCACCCCTTTCCCCGTTGTCGTTCGCCGCTGGTTTCGCGCGTCACGTGAGGGACGCAGCCCCACTTGGCTCGCGTCAGGCCCGCCCTCCGGGCGAACCCGCGCGGATGCTCCTGCCCTGCAGTCCGCGGGGCGTTTGGATCACGATGCAGCTGAGCCGCTGGCCGGACGCGAAGGTCAGCGCCTGCTGGCATTGACCCCGGTGCAGGAACACGTCGGCGGCCAGGCCGGCCGTGCGGCCGAAGGCGTACCGGCCGTCGGCGGCGACGTTCAGCACGGTCACGGTCTGCCGCGCCTCGTCGCTCACGAACACCTCGCCGCTCAGGCGGCCGGCGTTCACGCGCCGCGTGTGCTCGCTTTGGAAACGGCTGCCGGCCCGGTCGCTCAGCAGCTGGACGCGCCCCCACTGGTTGCGCAAAGGCCACAATCAGCGCCCCGCTGCCGTTGCGAAGCTGTTCACTGGCGCGTTGCATGGACGAGGGCTGAGACTCCCACAGGCGGGGCTGCGACTCATCCAACTCGGCACCGTTGAGCACGCTGGCTAGTTCGCGCAATCGCCACCGCCAGGGTTCCGCGTTGGCGAACTCATCGTTCCGGGCGATTACCGCAGCCGCATCAAAACCGCCATGCTTGATCAAGGCGGCGACCTGGACCCGCGTCGCCAGGGATTCCGCAGGCGGCACAATGACCCGCGCGGACGGCGGGACATGCGCCGCCTCTTCAGGCCGGCGGACGAACAGCAGGCCGCCGCCGAAACGATAACGGCACGAGGCAGCCAGGATCGGCTTCGTTTCCGGCATACCTGCGATCTCGGAGAGGACCGCCCGGCAATCCGCGTGAGTTCGGGCCAACTCGCGGATTTGCTCGTCAATCCGGCTGGCGGCGGCTACGGACAGGTGCCGTTGGTTCTGGCGGTCTACCGCGTAGAGTTGCTCGTCTTCGCGGAGGAAAACGCATTCCTGGACGGCATCTTCCGAGAGCGACAACGCGGCCGCCAGGGGCGCCCGGACGAGCGTCGCGGCGGCGATCGCTTCCTGGTCGCGAAACCGTCCTTCCGCGCGACGCGTGCTCAGCAGCAGCACGGCCTGCGCGCGTCCCAGTCGCCCTGCGTGCTGCAGTTGCCTGATCTCGTCCGACAGTTCGGCGAGCAGCGGCGCGCAGAGACGCACCGGTTCCGTGCCACAGTCGATCCGCTAGTCCTCCAGGTCCTTTCCCGAAATCGGCGTCGCCAGAACGTTCGTGGCAGGATCGTACTGATACTCCTTCTCGTAGAATCTCTCGACTGTCGGTTCCAGACAATCATCCAGACCAAGCATCGAATAGCGAACGCGTTGATCCAGGCATGCCTGGTGGAAAGCCCGTTCGTGCTTGCGCCGGAGACGGAGTCGAAGGGGACGGAGAAGGCGATTGGATTCGTAGACGACCTGGATATCGCTGTCTCCCGAGGTCACGATCAGCACGAAATCTTTGGCCATGGGCCGACTCCTGTGACAAACGGTCCCTTCGACGATGTCATCGTAACGCATGCGGAAATCATCTGGCGATTTCACCCACTGGCTGGGGTCAGGCTTACAGATTTCAATTTTCGCGGTCGCAGGACTGAAGACTTGGAAAACGCCTGCCCCGCGAAAATTGAAATCTGTAAGCCTGACCCCTTACTTCGCGGAAACCGGGATGTTCTTTCGGTCACCGTTGCTCGCGGTCGATTCCCCGGCCGCGCCATGAATTGCACGTCGTTCTGGCCCAGCGTGGCGATGGACGCGAAACCCTTCGGCACAACCAGGCGCCCGAAGTCCACAAAACGCGGTCTGACGGCAGTCGGGATGGCCCTTAATCTGCCCGTTGACTGCGCCAGGGCTGCCCTGCTACTGCCCTTCTCCGTCCAGATCCTCCAGTGACTTCAGCCCGCCAGAGGCCCCAGAGGACCGTGCCGTGCCGGCTTCCGGCAATTTGCGGCCGGCGGCGTGTCTCTTTCTCTGATTGGTGTGGTAGTTGTAAATGGTCTTGGCTCCAGGACGCTCCGAATTGACCGAGTCGCCGTTGACTTTCCGCGCGATATCACGTGGGTAGTCGAAGGACTTTCGTCCCGCGTACCGATGCACCTGCAGCCAAGGCACGAAAACCTGTTCGACCCAGTCGGCCCGTTGGCGGTCCGTGAACGATTGGGCGATCCTTTGAGCCAAGGCCGCCACGGCGGACCTGCGCTGCTGATCCAATTCGGCGGACCCGTTTTGGGAGGACATCGCTGGCCGCAGTTCCTCGTCGAACTGCAGCCGGCACATCGCCTTGACCCGCACACGGACGCTGCCCAGGCCCAACGGGCGCCCATGTCCGACCTTGAGCGCCAAGAGCGGACGCTGGTCGTCGTCCGGCTTCCAGGACGCGACGCGTTTCAACCAGGCGATCAGTTTTGGTGTCCGGCTCCGATCCAAGCCCAGGTTTTCGACGAAATGTTCGATCAGTGGCTGGTCCGCCGCAAGCGCCAACCAGAGCGCCCCCAGTTCCCATGTCCGGAGATCGCGAAAACGGAGCGTGAACTTGAATTCGGTCCCAGGTGTGGACACGAAGCGGGCGATGCCGGCTTGCTCGCTCAGGACGGCCAACTTCCGATTCGCTGCCTCGCCGAGCCACCAATCGGCTTGGCCGGGACCGGTCAGTTCGTAACATTCGCGCGCGTGGGCTGCATCCGGCTGGTGGAGATAGAACTTGCGGCCGTTCAAGTCGCCGGCGGCTTGATCTACCAGCGTGTCCCCGTAGGTACACAAGGTGCCGCGGTCTTGACGTTGGCCGAGTTTGTCCTGGGTCAGGTAGGTTTCGACCGCCGAGGGTTTGGGGCTGCTCAGCGGGCGGAGAGGCACCAGGCAGGCGGATGGCCCCTCATTCAGGAATCGTCCTTGGCGCCGTGGGTCTCCGTCTTCCACCGCCCAGTTGACGCTCACTCGGCCGGCCAACTGCTTGAAGCTGCCGTCTGCGACGAAGATGACGGGGACAGGGCGCAGTTGACGCTCACTCGGCCGGCCAACTGCTTGAAGTCGCTGCCGGTCCCGCCGATGCCGAAGGTCAAGGGCTGGTCGGGGACCTCGTAGCCCGTTGCCTGCTGGGCGACGTAACCGAACAGGCCGCGGGCTGGTGCCTCGGTGTCGGCCCTGGCCGGATCGAGAATCGCGTCCCCAGTTGCTACGTTGCGGATTGTTTGCCATCGAAGTTCAACCTCCACCCTTGCAGGACACCGGCTTCGTAGTACAACCGGACGCCGACTTGTTTGACTTGTTTGTCACCCAGTTGCGTGTGGCTCAGGCCCGTATGGACGTCGCCGGGTCCGGGCCGCCGGCGCAGCAGCACGTCTTGGTCGCGGTACGTGGCCGAAAGCTTGGGCGGCCCGCCCTCCCCGGACACTTCGAACCAGGAGGGCCTGTGCGACCCTTCGCACCAGACGGCCCAGCGTGCTCCCGTTCCGTCGGACACGACGTGCAGCAAGCCGTCGAGATAGAACAATCGTGCCTCGGCCAACGCCGCTTCGCCGCCCACCCGATCCGGCGCGGCTAGACCGGCGAATCCCGCGATGGGATCGGGACCGTTCACGGGATCGCGATACACCAGCAGCGGCTTGGCCTGCTGGTCCAGCTGTTCCTTGACGAGGGCTTGCACGTCCTTGGTTGTGGAACCATGCCAGACTCGCCAGCTGATTGAACCATGCCGTTCTTTTTCCATATCTCGTTCCTTTCGATCCGGCCCGCCATCCGCCTTACGTCGCGGTGGGCGGATCATCCCACAGACCAACGATACGCTGCGAGGGAGTTGCCGTCAGTTCGGCCGGCTGCGGAGTAGGGCAAGCCTCATCGCCCGCGCGGCGCAGTTGGATGTCGCGGAGGCCTTCTGCAGATCGCTCCCCAACGGATCGTCCTTCCAATTCGGATCGCGAACCAGCGTGGCTCGGCCGTCCGGTTCTTTCCTCGCTCGCTGCAGGCGCGAGGCCGTCTGCCGCAATGGCCCGCGCAGTCCGCCGCCGGGCAGGTATGGCCGCTCGGTCTTCGCCGTCGCAGCGAGCGTCGTCACAAACGGCGCGTCCGGCAATTTGAATTCGTCGTTCACGACTCGCCAATGCTCCAGCGAACCGCCGGTCTCGGAGGGCTCCCGTTCTCCGCGGTACTTGTCCGCTACCGACAGTGGTGGAAGCGGATCCGACTGTTGCGACGTGAGGGCGACCGACGGATGCGCGCCGACCTGCAGCACATCCCAGCCGTAGCCGGATTCGGCGAGGCCGGGAGTCAGCCGGACACGAAACGACAGATAGTGCCAATCACCTCGCCGCCACCGCTGTGTGTCGTCCTTCGCACGCTGGGCGGCTAACTGGCGAGCCTGATCGACAGCGTCATCCCATTTGGGGCAGTCCCCCTGCGTCGTGACCTCCGCCTCGACATCCCCCCCGGCGCCGCGTGTTATCCGGCCACAGTTGGATCGCTGCCGGGGTCTTCCGTTTCGTCCAATCCATTTGTGGTCACCTCCACTCAGCTGCAGCGGAATAATTCGCCAATCCGCAAGGGGACAAAGCCCACGTGCGGCTGATTGCTCTTGTCTCGAGCAATCCGCGCGCCAATCCTGCGGCGCTTGGTAAATCCTCCAAACCGAACGCTATCCTTCGGCCACGTTGCAGCCCTTTCTCGTTTGCATGGACTCAGGATTCCGACTGGAAGTCTCTCGTTGGAGAACGGCAGGGCCTTCTTTTTCGCTGGCTGGAGAAAATGACGAGCGATCACGCTGCCACACGGAGGACTGCGGGCCGATGCGGGGAAGTCGTCGTTTCGGCGGCGTGGGAGACTGGAAGATTGTCTGGCCAAGGCCCGCCAGCAGGTCGAGGAATTGAAGAAATTGGGCGAGGAGTCGCCGGGCGAACTGACGAAGCGACAACACGCAGCGCGGCAGCGTGCGGCGGCGGAACGCCAACCGCATCGGCAGAATCGTCAGCAAGCTTGGCGAGAAAGCCGGCGTCCAGACGAGCGACACCGGCTGTGCGACCGCTCACGACTTCCGCCGCTCCTTCGGCACACGTTGGGCAAGCCGAGTCACGCCGCCGGAACTCCAGCAGCTCATGCGGCACCGATCCATCACGACCACCATGAGCTACTACGTCCGTCTCGATTCCTCGGAATTAGCGGCGAAAATTGCGGGAAAAGTAAACGATTTGGTAAACGATCCGCCCCAGCGACCGTTGGCCACCGACACATTGCCGATGTCCAACAACGAAAAAACCCGTTGCAGGGCAACGGGTTACAAAGCGGAGGGCACGGGAGTCGAACCCGCAACCGGCAAAGCCGGCATCTGATTTCGAATCAGACCCCTCACCATTCGGATACCCTCCGGCAGTGACCGTGCTTATTAGACTATCGCTGCGGTCAAATGGCAAGACGGGTTTGGCGGGAAGGAAGTTCAAGGGGTTCAGTCGGTTTTTCGGCGTTGCATGATCCAGGCGTGATCTGGGTGGGGAAAGCCGAGCTCTTTGTCTACCAGGTTCACAAGCGGACGGGCGGCCAGGTATCGGCGGAGGTTTTCGCAGAAGAAGTCGGTGACGTCGTTCTCGCGACGGACTGCCTGGGCGCCGACGTGCGGGGTGATGATCACGTTGGGCAGTTCCCATAAGGGGCTGGCCGCTGGCAAGGGTTCAATTTCCGTGACGTCCACCCCGGCGCCGGCGAGGTGGCCGGAGTGCAGGGCGGCGACCAGATCCGCCTCGACCACCACGGGACCGCGGGCCACGTTGATCAAGGTCGCTCCTGGCTTCATGCGAGCCAGTTGCGGGGTCGCGATCATGCCTTTGGTCCAGCGATTCAGGGGCACGCACAGGATGACGATGTCTGACATGACGAGAAGGTCGTCCAGGCGATCGGCCGGCCACAGTTCTGCGACGTGGGACGGCTTGTGGATGGGGAAGGCGTCCGTGGCCAGAATCCGGGTCTTGAACGGGGCGAGGACTTCCGCCAGACGCCGCCCGTTGCCGCCGAAGCCGACGATGCCCACCGTGGCGTGGTGCAAATCGCGCGTGGGACGGCGGATGAATTCCCGTTGGAGCGATGCGCGGAAGAACATTGGCAGGCTGCGGAGCAAGCCCAGCAGCAGCGCCAGCGTCTGTTCTGCGACCTGATCCGCAAACAGTCCGGATGCGCTGGTCACGGTGATATCCGAGCGGATGACGGAGGGCGTCAAGCAGTGATCTAGTCCGGCGGCGGAGGACTGGATCCAGCGCAAACGGCCCTGGGCGACGACTTCGTCCCAGGGCACCGGCCGCTCCTTGGCGTGTCCGCAGAAGACGTCGGCCCGGAGGATTTCTTCCGGGATCCGCTGTTGTCCCGCATCGACGATTTTGGCGTCGGGCGCGGCGGCGGCGATTTGTTTCAGGTGGTGGGGTTTGACGGGATAGCCAATCACGATGCGCATGCGGGGTGCCTTTCTTTCCAAGCTCTTCAAAGCGTTTCGGGTTTCAGTAGTCTGCTCCTTCGGGACGGGCCCACCGCCAGTACGTGCGCCGCCAGCGGAAGCTGATGCAGCCGCAGAAGTAGGCCAGGGATCCGGAGAGAACGAGCATCAGCAGGCACCAAGTGCTCGCCTGTCTGCCTGGCAAGCTGTCGCCCAGTTCCAAAAACTGGACAACCTGGCTTTGGGGACCAGCCAGCGTGAGTATGCCCAGCAGCGCGGCATAGG
>Ga0209510_1004983_pt1 | contig 11378 bp, 17 predicted proteins | sample BiotimSIPDNA_FD_185749 | JGI IMG/M metagenome (GOLD analysis project Ga0209510, IMG submission 185749) | Anaerobic biogas reactor microbial communites from Washington, USA - Biogas_R1 time_0 SIP DNA (SPAdes) (version 2) | ecosystem: Engineered > Bioreactor > Anaerobic > Unclassified | place...
AGTTGGATCAGCGCCTCGTTGGCATAGAAATACGGCTGGTAGTAACCGAGAGAATTTCCCATCTTTGTTCCCCGTAGCTGTTTGGTTGACTGTTTGTGACTGTCTACCGGCCCGGCAGACACGCTTTTGGTGCAAAAGCGGCCCGCTTTGCCCAACTACCGGGACCAAAGCCCTCGGTCCCTCATCAATATGCTTCGACGCCCACTACTGGATGACCAGTTCTGCCCCGGCCTTCTGTGCTCGCTCTTTTGCCGCGCGGTACTTTACCGCATCCGCAGCATCCGCTTGGCTGAGGACGTGGCGACCTCCCATCGCCGGCCGTCCCCCATGGCCAGCTGCCCCACTCCCGGAGGCATTGCTGCCCTCAAAACAGACGGCAAGAGCCTGGGACGCCTTGAATTCATTGACCAACTCCGCCACACCCATCAGGTCGGTGGAGTTTTGTGCGTTCGTAATGCGCGGCGTACCGTCCGCGTCTACTACCTCGATTCTGAATCCACCCTGCCCGTCCGGCTTGACCCTGGTACACGCCCGCACCTTGTCGAGCATGACATCCTGCCAGTCCGCCAGCACCTTGTGCGCCGCAAACGCCTTCCGCGCCTCCGACACCAGATGACTCTGCCCGTGAGCCTCAACCGCCTTGTCTCGCTCCGCGGCAATCATGGCGTTCTCCGCCTTCAACGCCTCGACTTGCTTGCGGTACTTCGTGTCGTACTGCTCTTCGATCGCCTTGACCTGTTGCTTGACTTTGTCGTCGAGGTTCTCGGGGTCTCCAAGATCCTTCACTTTGGCGATCGCAGCCTTGGCCTCTTCCGGGTCAATTCCCTCGAACATCGCAAGCTGCTCGCCCTTCTTCTGGTTCTTGGCCTTGAGGTCGGCCATCACCTTTCGCATCCCCGCCGTATCCTCAAGGGCAAACACCTTGCCATCTATCGACACGCTCTCGACGTCCAGCACACAGAGGCCGCTATCGGTCTCCGCGTAGAACTCCTTCTCCGGCCCATTGAGAGCCTCGAACTCTGCACTCGTCAACGCTGCCTTCAGCTTCATGCTATTCCCTTACAAATCCATTCGACGGCAAACTACTACATGCCTCTACGTAGAGGCAAGCACAAAATCATTTTTTTTGCTCCTGCCAACGATCCGCCTGCTTCTCCCACTCGATCTGCGTGACCCTGCCCTTCGATCGAAGATAGCACTCCCGGCACGGATAGCGGTTCTCCCGGCCCTCGCCCACGTCCACGAACCCATGCCCGCCGCACGTATAGCGATAAGGATACCTGTCAATCGAGCGCCTCCAGTTCCTTGAGCGTCAGTACCCGCCCCCGGTCGTCCACGAAATCCCGAATGGCCACCTTGCCCGAGCGGAACAACTGCGCCTTGCCCTTACCCAACACCAATTCCTGCGTCCCTTGATCCTGGTCCCTGAGCCATTCGCCATAGGTGATTTTGTCGGAAACCCGGCCGTTCATCGCCGCCCGCTCACTGGCCGGCATCTCATCGAAGCTGAAGCCAAGTTCTTTCCACGATTTCACCACTGGAACCGTCGTGCATCGGCAGCCATAGTGCTGAGGCGGACGAGGCCCATCCATCAAGCCAAACACCTGCCCATCGTATCCAGCGCAAATCTCGCACGTCCGGGTATCCAGTGTCGCGACAAACTGCACCCCCTTGACCACCTCTGTATTCGCCTGATAGGTGGCTTGTCGCACGTTGTTGACCACCCCGGACACCGCCGTGCGAACCACCGCCTCCACCTCCCGCCTGGATCGAGCGAGAATACCATCCCGGTATCGGTTCTTCGCCGTGCCCCGGATGCGCCTTGTGATCTGGTCGATCCCCTCTCCCTCCGCTACCCCGATCATGATCTGCTGGTTGATTCTTGTCGCCACAGCCGGGGCCAGTTCTTCAAACCACTCCCGAATCAGCCTGCCATGAATCGGCTTGTTCACTACCATTTCTCGGATCGTCGGGACCGACAGGCCCGACACCGACACACGCACCGGCAACGCCTTCTCGATGACGGCCGCGTCCCACTTGCCCTGGCTCTTGCCCAGGTCGATCAGGTCAGGCTCAAGCTCTTTCTCCATTTGGAGGTAGGCCGCCGCCATGACTTCCTTGACGCTTCGCCGCATGATCTCGATACGGTTGAAGGTCAGGGTTTTGCCGGCATACCGCGTCAACTGGTCAACCAGATCGGGCTCGAGACTTCGGTTGAAGAACGAGATGATTTTCCGCACCTCACCGCTCTTGTATCGCTCCAGCAAGACAGCCTGCCGGATGATCCGGTCGCGAACCACGTCATTGACCGATCTCAGCTTGGCAACGTCAACCGCCATGCGCCGCCCTTGCCCTCAACAGGTCTACATCCAGCCGGTCCATCAGGATCGTGCCCGCCAGATTGTGGGCCATTGCATCATGCCCGTTCTTCACCGCCGTGTGGCAAAGATCGATGGTCTTTCGGTTGCGGTCCCGCTTCAACGCCCTTGCCTCTTGGATGGTTGGCTTTCTATTGCTCATTCATTTCTCTCCGTATCGTGATCGACGATCCCAATGCTTGCCCCGAGACCAGCTTCGCAATCCCGACCAGAATCTCATGCGCCTCAACAGGGGCTTCGGCAAGGAAACAGGCTTCGTTGCCGCCGCCGGCCAGTACAGCGGCCAGTAGAACCACGCCCCACAAAGGCGGGTATAGCACCAGCCGTACACCATCCCCAGTGACTCAAGCCCGGCGTCATCCCTCAAAATGACCCCTCCACCTCTTCGTCCCCGATACTGTCCATCAGAAAGTCCGTCTTGACGATTTCAAGCACACCCACAATCTCGGCAGTGCTCATATCGAACTCCTGGGCGTGGTAATCAATCTGCTTCCTGATCGCCTCTTCCAGTTCCTGTGCCCCGATCAAGCTCATCTTCTTCCCTGCCAATCACGTTCAGGTCCGGCCCTTCCTGCTCGATCCGGGCCAATTCCTCGTCGATGTCGTGGTTCTCTGTCAACAGCCCACGGAGCTTGACGCCCTCCAGAATTGTCCGTCGCGACAGATCGCCGCGATCCCTGAGCTTCTGGAGGTTGTCGAGGTCCTGTGCCGATCGGGGCAGCAGGCCGAAGTCGTCGTAGATGTCCACCTGGAAATCGTCTGGCAGGGTTTCGCCAACCCATTCCGCCGCTAGATCGAAAGCCTGCTTCAACGCCACCTCTTCCTCGCGAACCCACGACTGAAGGTCACATTGCCCCTTGCCTTCGTCAATAGCCTTGCCCATCGCGGTCTCGTTGCCCCAGGACCGCACGGTCAACGGCCCCATCGCCAGCGACTCCATCTGCTCTTCCAGGTGGCGAAGCTCGTTTTCGCCGGCAGTGACCGCAGAGCCGCTATGCTCGATGATCTTCATGTCCGCATCGGAATTGGCGGACCGAACAGCATGATTGACCCCCCACACCACCGGCTGCTCCATTTCCTTCGGCGTGAGCCCCTTGATGAACACCACGCCCGACCGTGCGAACCGAAGATTGTTCCTGTGGTCGCTCTGGCTCTGGTAGTGCGCCAGGTTCATGTACGCCAGATCATCCAAGGCAGGAGACCCGGTCATCAGTCCCGTTGAATTGATGTAGAGAGTCACCAATGCGATCTTGCCCAGCGTGATCGTCCCAGACTCCACTTCCACCCATTCACCCTTCGCTCCTTGCTCGAACAGCCGCCAGTTGTCCGGCTCAATCACCCGGACCCTCTTTCGCGTGGACACGCCCCATTCACCATCAGGCACCGACTCCGACTCACTGATGCGAATCTGGCTCAATCGCGTTTCGCCATTGACCGACTCGGCTTGCCAATGAATCAGGTTGACAGGGTCGATCAACACGAACCGGGGTCGTAAACCAAGCGACCTCTCTTCGGCGAGATTCGCCGCCGGCACCAATGGATAGTCCACCAGAATGTGGCACAGCCCGCGATTGATCGCCACCTTGAGGAACTCTCGACCGAAGGCCCGCAGGCTTCGCCTCTGTGAATCCACGGAATCGGGCATGGCCCTGATCTTCTCGGGCAACTCGCCTACCAGATTGACGTTTTTGGCAAAGGGACGCCTCGCCAGCCCCAAAACTGTCCGCTTGTAGGCGTTGTAGAGCACCGACCTCGACAGCCTTGCGTCGTACGCCTTCTGCTTCTCCCCATCCTCTTTGGGCAGCCATTTCTGCCCGGCAGCCTTCATGGCCGCCGTGCCGCCCATCAGGTCGTCCACAAGCTCCCATGTCGGAAACATCTCCATGTAAGCCGGATGAAGGCTGTCCACCGCCACCTTGGAAGTCACCATGATCGTCTCCGTTCAAAAGAGCCCGGACGGCTCTTGGACGTTATCTGCCAATGCAGAGTTCCTTGATCCGGCAGTTAGCCGCGGAGCAGCGGCACCGACCGTCCGGGCAGACCACCACAACGCGAGAATGGCCATCACTTCACCGCTCGTTTCAGGAGGTATTCGAAGAACTTGTTGCTCATCCATCGCCCCTCTTTGCCCACACGAAGGGAATTGCTCGGGTCGTTCGGGTCGATTATCATCGACCCCGCCTTGACGTAGTGCATGTCCACATCGTTCGGGTCGCTGGTCACGAACACCGGACCCACGTCCAGATAGGTCCTATGGACGCAGGATGTCGCTGATATCGCTATCGTCGTCAGAATGAGCAGCCTCATGCACAGCCTCATCCCGCTCCCTCTCTTGCTCTTGCGATGCTTTGTCCCGTGAGGCATACCACCTCCAGACCCCCAAGGCCAGCAACAGTGCCGTCGCGACAATCGAGCCGATTGTGCCCACCGGGTCACTCCGACTTGGGTACGTTGTCCTTGATCGACTGCGCCACACCGTTGACGCCGGCCCGCAGCGTCGTCAGCCCCATCCCGCCGATGATCGGCCAGACCCATTCGGGCACCTCGAACCACCCCATCGCCTGGGCGCAGCCCAAAACCGCCACCACGACGGCAATCAGGTAGGTTTTCTTGCCCGTGAGGAATGCGAGAACCTTCGTGAAATCCATTTCCAGGCCCTTTCAAAGTGACCATGCGAAGCGTGTGCTTCTATTTGCCAGCATCCAGAAGTAGAGACAAACAGGTGTCACGGCAAGGGAAATTTGGGTGGGCGCACAAAAAAAGCCCGGTCAGGCCGGGCCATGTTATGTCGGGGGGCCGTCGCAGCTACTTCGCTTCGGTCTTGGCCAGGGCGGCTTTAGCCTCCAGCCGCTCGCCTTCGAACCATCCAGGATTACATATCCGTGTCTGGTGGGCGAGAATTGCATCATGGCAATGAACCAGTGCCTTCCTCAGCTCGTCCCTCTGCTCTGCCAGCTCACGCGGGGTCAGGCCGGTCTCGGTGTAGACGTTGAAGGCGTCCGCCATCACTTCGGCACGTCTCTCGTCGGCATCGTGCCCACCGTGCCCGGACGTTTCGGCAATGAATACCCTGCCATCGTCACAATACAATCGGTGCCGGTACTCGCCGGTGACAGGGCCGACGATGCACGGTCCCGGCGTCGGCTTTGCTTCGGTCTTGCTCATGGGTCAGTCCTCCACAAAGAGCCCGTGCGCGAACGCACAGATGCTCGGCTTGGTTTCGCAGCGGACATGATAGAGCCCGTCTGTGTCGCCGTGGTCGCTGCGATGCTGCTGCGCCGCCGCTTCAACGGCTTCAGTGCTGGCGAACGGTCCGCGCAACTCAGGCTCGACGTCGCCGAAGATGATGAGCAAATAGTGTTGATGGTCCATCGTCATACCTCCAATTCTCTGCCCCGGCGCGGGACCGGGGGCAGGGGGCTAGTCGCCCCAACGGTAGTGCTGGCCGTTGGAGGCTATGTAGTCATCGCAGGATTCGCGTCGGCCGTCGATGATCTCGCAGGCGATTTCCTCTGCGATATCTGCCGGGCAGTTCAGATCATCCACGCTACGCCAGCAATGACCCTGGCCACCACTCATATCGATCTGTACGCAGTAGTTTGCCATCATCTCGTCCATCTCAGTCCCCTTTCATCGGGTTGCGTGTTCGGTTTCTCTGCCCCGGCGCGGGACCGGGGGCAGGGGGTCAGTCAATCAATCTCTGTACGTTCCACGACCTCTATCGCGTCGTCGTCCTCGTCCATGCGCGCCTCAGCCTCTCGCATATTGATGACGGCCGTGATATGACGGCATTGTTTTTTCGCTGGACAGGTGCAGGACATCGTGAAATACATACTCCCCATCTCGTCCAATCGCGTGTGAGAGCGTACGTGGTAGGTGCTGCCGGATTGACTAACGACATCCCACCCCCTATCTGTGTCAATAATATTCGTGAGGCGATATCGCTTCAGAAATGCGTCCCAACTATCGCCTTTGCGTTTTTCTGTTGTTGGCTCCATCGTCAATCCCTTTCAGTCGGTTGCGTGTTCGGTTGTCAATCCCATTGTCTATATATAGTATATCGGCAGCCTATACGTTTGTCAATAGAGAAATCCGGGAAAATGCGAAAGATTTTTGTGTTTTGTAGGCCAGCGAAACCATGCTGGGTTAGATGAATTTAGAATTGCGTAATCTCGAATACCGGGTCCGCCAGCGGGAACTCCTCGTGGATGTAGTAGCCGGCGGCGTCCGATAGGTGCGTGAGCGTCAAATCGCTCGCCTTGTCGATCTCTCCAGTCTTCTCATTCCAGGTAACCCCCTCGAAGTCCATCACCGTTCGCGGACACTTCACCGGGTCCACCAGGAAGCGAATCTTCTCGTCGGCGGCGCGAATCCGACTGTTCATCGCATTGATTCGCACCCGCTCACGGGGATTGGATTTCTTGTAGGCCGGATAGAGCCGCCCGCCGAAGACCGGGCTCAATGCTTGCTCGATCAATTCCCAGTCCGATCCCGCTACCTTTGCCGATCCTCGAGCCCCGCCCGTCGCATCGCCGTAGCACCAGACCTCGCCAGGGTGGGCACCGTACCGCTCAATCACTTCCCGGCACACCCGGACCGTGTTGCTGTTGTTGCGAATCCACACCTCATCGATGCAGCATGTCACCGTCTTGGCCCGGTCCACGTCCAACCGATCGCCCCGATACGGCTGCTCTTGGCAGATCAAACAGATCCCAGGCGCGACGTTGAAGTCAAAGCAGAGAATCAAAGGCAAGCTCGGATCGTATCGCAACCGCTCGCTCGCGTGAGTCTCCTGGAGGAACCCATAGTACACCCGCCCCTCGAAAGTCACAAAGCTGGCATTGAACTCCTGGTCGAAGGTCAGCGGGTCCATCTGCTTTCGCATCTCATCCAGGAACGCCTCGGCCCGCTCCCTGCCAAGGTAGAGATGCAGCACCTCGGACGCCTTCCAGTGGAAGTAGGCCGCATCACTCAATTCCCCGTTTAACACCTTCTGCGCGAATCGGTAGTAGTGATTCCGACCCCCAGGCACACCAATAACATCGATCCACCCCCCACGAACCAGCATCGGCATGATATGCTCATCCAGGACGTCCGGGCGACAATCAGCATATTCGTCGATCACCCCGCCATCCCAATCCCCGCCCTCAATGCGAGCGGGCTTGTCCAAGCCCGCCACCTTAAGGATCGCCCCCTGCCACAGCTTGATCGTCAATTCGCTCTCACTGATGTCGATATCGGGCCGTCGCGTGCGCAATGCCCAAACCGGCACCATTGCCTTCAAGTCGGCCCAGAAAATATCCTTGGCCTGCTGTTGGGTGGGAGCACACGCAAAGAAGCGACCGTTCGGATAGGCATGGAATTTGATCGCACGACTCACCACCCTTCGCTTTGACGCCTCAGTCTTGAACGATCGCCTCCCCGCCGGCACCGTATTGATCCTGGCCATGCTGGTCAGGTAAGCATATTGCCGCGGGTCCAGCTTGCATCGCGTCCATCGTGGCGTCAGATACTTACCCATCGACAGCCTCATGCGAATCGCCGATCTCTTTCATCATCCCGCGAATCAACTCCGTCGGCGACTCGCCTTCGTCCGGCGGGCGGACATTGTGTCCATACTTCTGCGGCAATTGCAGGGTCATCATCCTATCGGTGATTTTGGCCGCAAGTTTTATGTTCCCCGCCGCCTCCGCCTTGAGGATATAGCTGTGCATCCGGGCCAGATAGCCCGTCACCAATGTTGCCCTCGCGCGTGCGCGTATGTCTGGCAACGATTCCGGCTCCCGGTTGCCGATCCTCACCTTCCGTCTCTTGAACAACCAGTCCTGGAGCGTCTTGAATTTGATACCGATGCGGTCGCAGATTTCACGATCCGACAGCGAAATCTCGCTGCACATCTGCCAATAATATTCGAGCTTCTCCGCGATCTCAGAAGTCAACGTGGTTCGACGTCCCATCGTTCACAGCCCCCTCTCAGGCTTGCGGCGACGGCTCTGTGTCGGCTTCCTCTTCCGGCTCATGGGCCAGGACAATCTCAGCCATCTTCGCCAGGATGCCCGCAATGTTCCTGACGTTGTAGGCCCCCGAGGTCTTTGCCACAGCCTCCCGAAACGGCTCGAAGGCCGGGAACTCTTCCACCAGAACATCCCCGCTCTTGGCCAGCAGATTGATCGCGTCATCGAATTGGGCTTTCTGCTGCGGGAGGAACACGACGTTCAGCACTTCATAGTCCACGTCGAGCTTGACTTCCTCCATGCCCACAGGATCGAACTTCTGTCCTTCGAGGTCGGGAAGTCCAACCCGCAACCTTTCGTTCAGGTCATCGATCGAGCGATATAGTTCCGCAAGCATCTGCGGGTCGTCCTCGCCATTCAAGCTGTTGTGCTGCAACTGTTTAGAGAGAATCTGATCCGTGGTCAATTCCCCCTCGATGCACAATAATGGTTGGCGTTCCTTTGCTTTTTGCGGCCATCTGCATTGACTCCATCTACCACTGATTAGAAGTATCGCTCACAGTCAACGCTCCTGCAAGTCTTTTTTTAGGGATGGGGAGAGGCCGAAGCCCCTCCCCGCGACGATGATCATTTCACTTTGAGCAAGTCGAACGCTCGCTGCTCCAATTGCCGGCCCGACCCGAACATCATCGAGTCGAACGACACTTCCTCTTTCGTCTTGCCCGGAGAGACGTTCGACGTCCGTTCATGCGTGACGAACTCGGTCACTGCATTGAATGCCGCCCACCGGGTCCCGGCCACCGCATCGTTTCCGCTACCCGAGCGAGCCAGTTCCCTGATCCGGTCCCGCTTCTTGGTGGCCCCAGCCGAAGCCTTCGCCTTGCCATCCTCCCCCTTCTTGGTGTCCGGGAAGAGCGTATTGACAAACCGGCTCAGGTCCGACTCTCGCATGGTGGCATCCAGCATCTTGTTGAACTCGCGTTCCATGTGCTTGTAGTACAGATCGGCCAGCCCGAGAACCCGCCGAGCCTCGGACACCTTGTCCTTGTAGCTCTGCGTGTGGCGAATGCTGATGCACTGCTGGCTCTGCTCACCCACCGCCACCGCCAGGGTGTTCGCACAGACCACCCGCACACCCGTCATCCGGGCCGTGAGCGCCATCGAGCCATCATGCGAGGTGGCCAGCAGTACGTACCGCTGAATTGTGTCGCCGCCGACCACGGAATCCTCGGGGAGTTTCAGGGTGATGAAGATTCGGGTACCACCGAACAGCGATCCCGCCGTGTGGTACAGGGCTTGGCCCTCTCCGACGATCGAATCCAGAAAATCAAAACATTCGTGGTTCTGAATGATGTTGTAGGAGGCCCCCACCACGCCCAGCACCTTCTCGTCGTCCGTGCGAACCACGCCGAACTTGCCGTCGATCTTCGATCCAACAACAGGAATGCCGTCCACTTCATTCCTGCCTCGGATGAAGATTTCCCTCTTCTCGCATTCCCAGTCCAGACCGGCCAGCTTGATTGCCGCCGCCGCCGTGACTTCTTTCTCGACTTTCGTCCCCAGTTTGTGCCAGGGCGTTTCGCCAGCGTACATCATGCAGGCATTGCCGTCTCTGATTTCGATTTCATGTGCCATCGTCTTTCCCTTTCCTATTGAGGTGGTGAATGATGTTTTATTCTATACATAGTATATCGGCAAATACGCGTATTGTCAATAGGAAAAATCGACAAAATCCCTATTTTTTTATGGCCTTGGGCCGGAATGTGAATCCCCCGCCTTGATAGCCTCCAGCCGCGAAATAGCAGCTTTACTCGACTCATAATAGCCAACGTTCTTCTCAACTCCTATCGCCCGATAGCCAATCGCATTGGCTGCCGCCACCGTCGAGCCCGAACCTGCAAACGGATCAGCAACGATCCCTTCGCCCAATGGCAAAGCCATATAGACCACCCGCCTCAGAAAGGATTGTGGTTTCAGGCTTGGATGATCGGCGATCTCCCGCTCTTGTCGAGGGGTTCTCTGACTGGCAATCAAATCCACGCACGGAGAGCCGTTGCCGTTTCGACGCAGCCCGCCCGTCTGGTACTCACGGAGACAATCGCTGACTTTCATCCGCACCGGGAGTGGCTTTCGCAATAAGCCCCACGGTTCATAGCACCCTTTAGGCAGCGATGCTACACCGGGAAACTCAGATTCGGCGTTCTTCGGTCGGTCACCGCCACGCAAGGTCTGGACCGTTCTAATGATCTGTCCCCGGAATTCCAGCCCTCCATCCACCAGTGCCGAGTACAACAATTGGGCGATAAAGGCGTTGGTCGCAATAAAGACATGCCCCCCTGGACGCAGAGAGCGAAGCAGCAACTGCGCCCAATCCTTGAAGAAGTAGTACAGCCTCTCACGCTCTTCGCCGTTCAAAGCAGTAAACCGTGGCAATGGCGCTCGCATGTGTCCATCAAAGGACGGCGGTATGCGCCAAATCCCACCTCGCCCAGCCTCTCTCTTCTTGAGTTGATCCAGATCATACTCCTTTAAACCGTACGGTGGGTCGGTGACTATCGCGTGCAGGCTGTCCCCCGGAATTCGTGCGAGCCATTCCAGGCAGTCCGCATGAAGAACGCATCCGCTGCCTACCTGTACATGATCGTAGTCTAAAGCAAGCCGTGCGAGTTCGTGCATTTGTCATCCTCAATTTATTACAGAGCACAAGATCGACCCACCTATCCTGGTGGCAGTCATTCATGTGCCTCTTTGTTGGGCATGCAGATTCTACTGTCATGGCACGAACTGGTCAACTTTCCCACCAAAACAGCCATTCACCGTCACCGTTTCACCTTTCGCGTGTCCGTCTGCGTGAACCTTATCCCCTCCAGGTGCTTGGCCAGATCCTCCTTGATGTAGTACCGCTTGCCGTACTTCTCGCACAGCTCGATGGCCTTGGCCCCGAACGAGCGCCAGTCGATCTTCGCCTCGCGTTCGGGATCGTGGTTCAGCTTGCCGATCTTGTAGAGGTCTACGAACTCGTGCGTCTCCCGGATGATCCGCAAGG
>Ga0209510_1004993_pt1 | contig 11358 bp, 10 predicted proteins | sample BiotimSIPDNA_FD_185749 | JGI IMG/M metagenome (GOLD analysis project Ga0209510, IMG submission 185749) | Anaerobic biogas reactor microbial communites from Washington, USA - Biogas_R1 time_0 SIP DNA (SPAdes) (version 2) | ecosystem: Engineered > Bioreactor > Anaerobic > Unclassified | place...
TTGCTGAAGAGCCCAAGGCTGAAGAAGCACCCGTTGCTGAAGAGCCCAAGGCTGAAGAAACCCCTTCTTCCGAAGAGAAGAAAGAGAGTGCAGAATAATTCAATTAAACATACTATACTAAAAAAACCGGTGTCCATGTGGCACCGGTTTTTTTGTTGTAAAGTGAGCGTCGTACCTCATTCGGTCAGGTAGTGCCAGAAGCTTTCCGGCAGGGAGATGTTTGGTACATCTCCTGCTCCGGCGAAGAGCGGTGCGATCTCGGAGTCGTGGAAGCCTGCAATGCCGCAACCCACGCGCGTCACCAGAAAGGTGAGATCGGAATTCGTGCGTGCGAAATCGATGAATTCCTCCACGTAGGGTCGTATCTCTTCGGGGCCCCCATGCATGGTGGGGATACCGTAGGACTGACCCTGGAGTCCCACTCCCTGTCCCCATATTGCTCCAAAGCGGTTGTGGGCCATTTTGGCGGCACCGCCACCATGGCTCCCCTCCAGGTTGCTGCCGAAAACGAAGATCTCGTTTTCCTCCAGGTCGGTGATAAAATCAGGTGTTATTCTATTGTTGTTCATTCCTGTATATTGGGTTTGTACATATCGGCCGCAGTGATGCCGCACGCCTCTTTCATCTCGATGCAATATTCCATCTTGCCGAAGTCACCGTCGGCATTGTTTGTGCCGAAGGTGAACTTGAGGCCCGCATCTTTTGCCTTCTGAATGAATGCCTGGTTGGGGATACGGTATCGGTGATTGATCTCCAGTACTTTATCGGCATCCTTCAGGGCAGTGATCACCCTGTCCATCCGCTCATCTGTCCAGAAGGCATCGTATCGGTCGTTCATCACATCCGGCAGGAAGTTGGGATTCACGTACACATCCATCGGCTCCTGCATCACCACCACGATCTTCTCCACGATCAGATCCATGTATTGCTCTTCATCCTCTATGAACACCTCCTCCGGTATCCAGAGGCGGGTGCGACGCCCTTTACGGTCAGTGAAGGTGAGGGCGTCGGTGAAGACATAGTCGAACTGATCGCGCACCTCTTTAGAGAAGGTCTCCGGCCACTCCCTTCCTTCACCCTGCATCGCCTGGATGAAGGGCTGACCCTCCATCTCCTTCAGGTATTGCAGCACCTCTTCATTGCTGGTGATGGGGAAGCCGATGCCACAGTTGGGTGCCAGCGCATAGTTGATGCCATAGCGGCGCGATTGTGCGGCAGCCTCATCGGCGCTGATTCCCTTGAGGTGCACGTGGTAGTCGAGCACCGGGAAGTTTTCCTGATGCAGACGGATGATCTGATCGTCTGTTTCGTCAATCGCATCTGCCAGCTGTGTGGAGAGATCGGTCGTTGCCGGCAGAAGAGCGAGTGAGATCGCGCTCACTTCTATTGTACCAGCTTCGCTTTTCAGGGCGAACGTGCCATTGGAGAGAAGTTGCAAGGCATGCTCCTCCGTGCGGTAGGGTGTTGCCGGTTCAATGTATTCCACCACCGGGGTTCCGTTCAGCAGGATGGTGATCGCATTGCCCTCCACGCGGAGGATCATATCGAACCACTCATTGCTCTTCACCACCGATTTGGTGAGGTTGCGCACCCCCAGCAGGCTCCCGGTCTTGGTCCACCACTCCTCATCAGTCAGGTCGTTGTCGAGCGCGACCCTGTAGCCTTTTGTCATTGCTTCGTCACTGTGAAAAGCGAGGAATCCCTTGCCGGTTTCAGTGAGTCGCAGGGTGAGTGTAAGCTCGAAGTTGTCGTACTCTCCCTTCTTCAGCAGGGCTGTTGCTCCCTCGTTGAGGGTAAGGAAACCGTCACTGATCGTGGCATCACCCTGCAGGTTCCACAACACTTCTGCATTCTCTCCCAGCAGGTCTCCAGAGGGTTTAGGTCCGTTGCAGGCAGTCCAAAGGAGCGTACTGAGAATCATTACAAAGAATGTGCTGTTGTTCATGTTAATTTGTATTGGGTTAAAATGCGATCACAAGTTCCACCGTAAATTTGCTCGAATCCATCTCGGGGTTCTCTGCGAAGATAGTCATATCATTGTTTTTCATGTACCATTCGTAGTCGAACCTCAGTATGGAATTATAGCCACTGCGATTGAATCCGAAGCCCAGTCCCGCCGTCAGTCGGTTTACATCAAACCCATCCTGGTCGAAGGTTTCATCCACTGCATCCCAGCGCAACGCAGGTATCATCCGGTCGAAGAAGCGGCTGTTCAGGGGGAGGTAGTAAGCGCTTTGGATGTAGTAGGAGAGGAGATCGCTGAAAGCTTCGCTCTTGCTCTCCCGTTTCATCAGCTCTGTCTCCACCTTCCATTTGGAAGTTGCGTAGCGGAAGTCGGCACCGTAGATGAAGAACTGCTTGGTCTCATCCTTGGGGTAATTGTACATCTTGGCGGTGACGCGTGCCCCCTGCATGCTTCCCAGTTCGATCCGGCCGCCGTAAGAGAGTTTGTTTTTCCATACCGGGTCGTTGATGGCGTTGCCGTTGAAGAGTCCCCCCTCCAGGTTCACCGGCAGGCTTCCCACCAGGAACTTGTATTTGGCCATCACGCCCAGGTCGCGTGTGCTGAGGAAGTACTTGCCAATGAATGCCCTGTTGGCGAACATCATGGTGGCGGGTGTGGTGATGTAGGAGTTGAAGAGGGGGATGCCCATCTGTCCCAGCGTGAAAGTCAATCCCTCCGCCGGCATGAGGGTACCGTAGAGGTCTAGCAACTTGAAGTCGCCGTTGTCGCTCAGCTCCAGCTGTGCGCGGTAGGAGGCAAAACTGTTGATCGCTCCTTTCACGCCGATGCGGGAGTTGCGCACCGAGAAGCGGGAGTTGCCGGTCTCGGAGGCGTATTCATACTTGTTCTTCAGCGTACCGTCCACTTGGATGGAGGGATAATTCGTACTATCGGCATCCTGCGCCGTGAGAGTGAGTGTTTGAAAAAACAGTAACAGGATAAACGGTAAGGCGTTTTTTCGCATATTTCTAAGATTCTCGTTGATTGATTGTTTATACTTTATTGAGTCGATTCTTTTTTCAGCAATTGCTCTTTAATATGTGTACCCCAGTGGTATCCTCCCATCTGATTGTCCGAGCGCAACACGCGATGGCAAGGTATCAGGCAGGCTACAGGGTTCTTGCCTACAGCGCTGCCCACGGCACGTGATGCTGTGGGACGGCCGATTCGATTTGCGAGGTTGGCGTAACTGGTTGTCTTCCCGTAAGGGATCTGCAGCAATGCCTCCCAAACCTTCATCTGAAAAGTTGTACCCTTGAGATGAAGCAGCAGTACATCCTCTCCAGCTGGTTCCTCGATCAGGGCAAGGGCACGCCTGTGGAGTGGATCCTCGCCGGAGGTGATCACTGCCGCTGGATAACGATCTCTCAATTCGAGGAGCAAATGATTTTCTTCGCCAAAACCGATAAAGAGGATTCCCCGTGAAGAGGAGGCAATCAACAAAGGTCCATAAGAACTGTCGTAGAGGGCATAAGTGATTGCTAGCTCCTTTTCTTCAGCCGTTGTCATGGGGATGATGAGGTGCGTGGCTGGGTTTGCGCTCATCCCTTGACGACTAATGGTTTCTTTCTCATCGGTACTCATAATCTTTCCACGTTTTGTGATGTGCTGAGGTTAGTTCTAATCTGCGATAAACTGCTCGAAGCCGTCGGACTGGATGGTAGCTAACAGTCCCTCTTCCGTCTCATAGATGAAGAGGTAATGGAGACCGGGTAGGGTGGCAGCTACCTCTTTCGATTTCTCGATACCCATCGCCATGAAGGCTGTGGCAAAGGCATCTGCCGTCATGCAGTCGTGGGCGATTACAGTGGCACCCAGGATGTCTGTCTGTGAGGGGTATCCGCTCTGCGGGTCAATGGTGTGGGCATATTTCTTCCCATCCTTGATGTAAAAGTTGCGGTAGTTGCCGGAGGTGGCCAGTGACATGTCGCAAAGGGAGAGGATGGTCTGGAGCTCATGCTGCATGCCGGAGCTGTCGTCAATCGGTTTGTCCACGCCGATGCGCCAGCATTCTCCCCTGTCGTTCACCCCGCGGGCGGTGATCTCTCCGCCAATTTCCACCATGTAGTTTTCGATGCCGTGCCGCTCCAACAGGTCGCCCACCACGTCACAGGCATATCCCTTTGCAATGGCTGAGGTGTTGATGGTGATGCGCGGGTCGCTTTTAACCACGTTTCCTTCTGCATCGATGGCAATCTTATCGTACCCTACGATCTGTTTCAGGCTGTCGATGATTGCCGGGGTGATGCTGTCCATGTTGGTGAAACCGAATCCCCAGGCATTTATCAGGGGGGAGACGGTGATGTCGAACTTGCCACCGGTTCTTTGTGCGATCTCCTGTGAGCGATTGAAGCAGTTGAGGAAGAAACTGTCCAATGCTACCGGCTCGTTCCGGTTCACCTTCGTGATGACGGCGTCGTCGCGGAAGGGGTTGAGCGATTGGTCGAATCGTTCCAGCTCGGCCATGATCTCCTCACGTAGTGAACGGCTGTAGTCATATTTGATGTGAAAACCGGTGTGGAAGATCTCACCCTGTTCCTGATAATAGGTATACTCCTTCTTGTTTCCTCCTCCGTTGCAGGAGAGCAACAGGATTGAGAGCAGCAGCAGATATGTTGATTTTGTAGACATCATTTTCAGTTTTCAGTTTTCAGTTTAGAACTACAAACTATGAACTATAAATTATATATCCATATAATATACAAATATATAAACAGTTTATCTAAATCTCTTCTTCAACCTTGTAATGGTTTCGTTCCGGTGAATTCCGGGAGACCAGCTCACCCAGGAATCCGGCAAGGAAGAGCAAGGTTCCCAAAATCATCATGGTGAGGGAGATGTAGAAATAGGGTGAATCGGTCACCAGTTTGTAAGGGTTGCCCTGGTGCATGTCGTAGAGCTTCATCGCGCCTACAAGGATCACGGCGACGAAACCGATCAGGAACATCAGGCTTCCCCAGAGACCGAAGAAGTGCATCGGCTTCCGGCCGAAACGGTTCAGGAACCAGAGCGTCATCAGGTCGAGGTAGCCATTCACGAAGCGGCTGGCTCCAAACTTACTGCTGCCGTACTTGCGTGCCTGGTGCTGCACCACTTTCTCCGTGATCTTCCGGTAGCCGGCGTTCTTCGCCAGCACGGGAATGTAACGGTGCATGTCGTTATAGATCTCAATATCCTTCGCCAGGGCGCTCTTGTAGGCTTTGAGCCCGCAGTTGAAGTCGTGCAGCCTGATGCCCGACACCCTGCGTGCGGTGGCGTTAAACAGCTTTGAGGGGAGGTTCTTTGTCAGCTTGTCGTCGTATCGTTTCTTCTTCCAGCCGGAGACCAGGTCATATCCCTCTTCCCTGACCATGCGGTAAAGCTCGGGGATCTCGTCAGGACTGTCCTGCAGGTCGGCATCCATGGTGATCACCACCTCCCCCAGCGCTTTTTCGAAGGCACAGTGGAGGGCAGGCGACTTGCCGTAGTTGCGTCTGAACTTGATTGCCTTCACCTTGTCCGACTCTTTGCGGAGTTGGCTGATCACCTGCCAGGAAGCGTCGGTGCTGCCGTCATCCACGAAGATGATTTCGTAACTGAAGCCCTGCTCCTCCATGACGCGGCGGATCCAGTCATGCAGTTCGGGTAGGGATTCCTCTTCGTTGTAGAGCGGAATTACAACTGAAATATCCATATGCTTGAGGGTCTGTTATGCTGTTTCATTTCTTTTGTATCGCATGGCGAGGGGGACGATCAGCAGCGAAAGGATCAGACCCAGAAAGACATCGGCCATGATCACATTGCTGAAGATGTAGGTGATCGCTCCCGGCAGTGGCTGTTCTGCCAGCTGGGCTGCCAACTCTTTACCGATGGGCATTTGTGAGGCCATCTGCATCATTGCCTCGTAGATGCCGTCGATGTAAAGAGGGTCAATCCATTTCACATGCAGCAGTACCATCAGCGATTCCAGCAGGGAGGCAAAGAAGAAGAGCAGGATGGAGAACTGTATCCCCTCACCGAAGCGCATCTCACCGTTCGTTCCCTCACGGTTGTATTTCACCAGGAAGTAGAAGAGCAACAGCGGGGTGCCGAAGCTCAGGAGTGTAGCGGTGAAGCTGAGTAGCGGGTGCAGAGCACCGGTGATCACAAACAGGTACTTGAACACCCAGAACAACCCGAGAATTAATCCGGCATGCATGGTGTCGTTCAGTATCTGATTCTTATTTGATTCCATTGATTTCATCTTGAGATGCAAAAGTAATGAAAATAATGGAAATGGCTGGATCCGTCAGGTTGTTAATCACAAAAAAAGAGGCTGTCTCAACATACTAATGAGATGGTTTTTTACATCCCATCCACTAAGAATCGCCATAGTTGGCTTTTTACAGCGTATTAATTCAGTCGTAACTGACTCTAATCTCATTCTAATCTATTAGAACGAGATTAGAACCATATTAGAACCATATTAGAACGAGATTAGAACCAGTAACGAAGAAAATAGGCTGTCTCATGTTATATTTTGAGACAGCCTCCTTCGCTGTTCATGCCCTAAGGGTTCAGCATTTATCAAGAGTTGGCAAGCGCATCAGCATCCTTCTCTTCCTTCGTCCTGGGGAGGATCAGGTTGAGCAGCACACCAATTACGGCTGAGAGACCGATGCCGGTCATGCTGACGGTACCCATCTGCAGCACCGCACCGCCGATGCCGGTGGTGAGGATCAGTGAGACGATGATCAGGTTGCGTGAGTTGCTCATGTTGGTCCTGTTCTGGATCATGTTGTTGACACCCGTGGCGGCAATCATTCCGAAGAGAAGCAGCATGATACCTCCCAGCACAGCACCGGGAATCGCCTTGAGCAGGGCGCTCACCTTGGCCACCATGGAGAAGATGATGCCCGTGACGGCCGCGATGCGGATCACCGCCGGGTCGGTCACCTTGGTCAGTACCATGGCACCGGTCACCTCCGAGTAGGTGGTGACGGGAGGGCCGCCGATCAGTCCCGCCACGCAACAGGCGATACCGTCGCCCAGCATGGTGCGATGCAACCCGGGATTCTTCACGAAATCCTTTCCGGCTACCTGGCTCACGGTGAAAACGTCGCCCACGTGCTCAATCACAGGTGCGATGGCTACGGGGATGAGGAAGAGGATTGCCTCCCAGGAGAACTCAGGCTTCACGAATTGTGGCAGTCCCAGCCAGGGGGCTGCGGCCACGCCGGAGAAGTCGACCCGTCCCAGAATGGCCGCAACGGCGAATCCTACGATGATGCCGGCGAAGATGGGAATCAGTTTGAGCAGTCCCTTTGCATACATGCTCACCACGATGGCGGTGACCAGTGCGATGATGGCCAGGAGCCAGTCCTCAGAGGCCATGCTGACACCTGTGCCGGCGAGTGATAGGCCGATCAACATAATCACCGGGCCGATCACCACAGGTGGAAAGAGTCGTTTGATGAGATTTATCCCCTGCCACTTCACCAGTGCGCTCATCACGAAGTAGACCGCTCCCACGGCAACCAACCCTGAGAGGGTTCCCGGCAGGCCATAGAGCTCGGTAGCCTTGACGATTGGTGCGATGAATGCGAAGCTACTGCCCAAAAAAATAGGGACCTTGCCTTTCGTTACCAAGTGAAAGATCAATGTCCCTATCCCTGCGGTGAACAGTGCGGTAGAAGGATCAAGTCCGACGAGTAAAGGTACCAGTACGGTGGCGCCGAACGCCACAAAGAGGAATTGTACCCCGACGACCGTTTTTAACGCGGGGCTGAGTTGCTTTTTGTTTTCCATTCAATTGTTAAATTCATGATTTGCCTGCAAAGGTAAATTTTTTTTTTGAATCATCAAGGTTGCGTCATAGCAACAGCAACAAAAACGAAATTCAAGAAAAGCAGCATAGTGCACTCATCCATCGCAATTCAATATAACAGTGCGAGATATTGCAAGCCGTTCTCTCACTCGAAGAGAGATAATTACCGTTCATTCACTCTATATTTGTAGCTTCAAATGCGTGTTACAAATTTCAAATCAGGTGATCAATACAATGAATCAACGGGGACATCCAGTAAAAAAATGATTCGGTTTAATATTGATGAGATTTCGTCAGCGAATCATCCAGGCGAGGGCGAAGACGAGCGATGCCTGCCAGTTGATGGCGATCTCGTTGTGCGAGTAGCTCTCCTCCAGGTCCACCCAGTCGGTGGCGCTGTGACCGCCGCCCACCAGGTATCCGGGCCAGGGAGCTTCCACCTTGTCGGCACCCGATCTCCGGTCGTGCGGATGCATGGGGGGATTGATACCCAGGCCGGTCACGTAGGAGCGGTTATAGGTGTTGCGTCCGAAGAGGTGTGCGATCTGCGTGAGGGCCGTCTCCCGGTAGTCGTCCCGTGGCTGAAGCTTCTCTGCCACGTAGAGGTTAAGCGTCTGCCGTGCAACCGTGCCGTTGCAACCCCAGTAGTAGCGCACCAGCGCCCGTCCGTAGGCGTCGTTGCGGGCACGCGTCACCATGTTGTCAGCCGCTCTCAGCGCGTTCTCCCGAATCCGTTCCTCCACGACCCTGTTTTTACCCTCCCTCTCTGAGAGGAGGTAGGTGAACATGCCCAGGTTGGTCACGTTGCCCCAGTCCCAGTCCTCATCCACCCGGAAGCTGATTGCTGCGGCTCGCTGTTCGAAGTCGAGCAGGTAAGCCTCCTCGCCTGTGGTCTGCCACAGCTCGGCAGCGGCCCAGAGCCTGTCGTCCGGGTCGGTGGTCTGGTAACCACCCGTCTGGAAGTCGCCCTGTATGAAAGGCTTCTCTTCGGGGTGCTGTTGCAGGTAGTCGTAGCTGAGCCGTGCCGCCGTCAGCAGTCTGTCGGCATAAGCGGGATCGTAAGGTGCAAAGAGGCGTGCCGCCTGTGCCGTCATCGCCGTGAAGGAGGCGGTTGCGGCCGAACTCCATTCGGTGAAGTAGCGCTTCTCTTTGTCATCCTGTGGCATGATAAAGCCGGAGAAATTGGTTCGGGTGAGCTTGTGCGACACCCGTCCGCTGCCGTCGGCGTATTGCATCTTGAGTACCCAGTCCATCTCCCACTTCAGCTCCTGCAGGTAGGGGGGCAGACCGGGTGCGGTCTCCGGCAGCTGCAGGTCGATCTTCTCTATCTGTGGTTGGAACTGCTCCCAGGCCATCGAGAGAATCCCCATGGTGATGCCTGCGTTGACGATGTACTTGCCATGGTCGCCCGCGTCGTGCCAGCCGCCGGTGCCGTCGCGCTGCACTCCTTTCTCTCCGAGGTAGTCGAGGTAGCCATCCTCCATGTGGCACGCTTCGGTGCAGAAGTGATCGCCGCCGTGATCACCAGCCACCGCCATGCCGCAGCGCCAGAGATAGAAGCCCCGCATGGTGGTACGGAAGGGATCACGATAGATGGTCTCACCCACCGGAAAGATCGCCGAACGACTGCCGTTCGACAGCTCGAGGTAGTAGCTGCCCGGGCGATGCAGTGCCGAGAAGTCGGCCATTACAACCTCCTGCCCTGTATCTTCCTGGTAAAAAGGGTCGGAGGTCTTGCCGCTAAACAATGTTTCGTTTGTCTCTGCATCCTTCACCACGAAGGTATTAACATCGGCAGTGATGGTTGCCTCCTTTTCCTGTTGTGGCAGGTAGCCGAGTGAATTGAGGCGGATGGCTCCTGTCGGCTGTTGTGCTGCAAGCAGGGCGAAGAGGAAAAGGAACAGGGTTGTAAGAACCGTTTTCATGCTTATATTAGGTTATTATGTTGGTACGTTGGTACGTTAGTATGTTGATACGTTTGATAGTTCTTAGTTTGATGTTTGTAGCTCACCACTGATCACTTACCAACCGGATGCTTGATCTCCGGCCGGTTGCGGTTAATACGGGGGTTGCCCGCATCGGAGGAGATGGCGTGTGCCCGCATTGCCTCTTCGGGGTAGGGTTGCATCAGTTGCTCCACGCTACTGCGTTTGGTGGCGGGATCGATCCAGGCAGCCAGATCGTCATGGCGGAGGATCAGCGGCATCCTCTTCTTGCTGTTGTGGATGTAGGACATCAGCGGGTTGGCATCGGTGGTGATGATAGAGAAGGTGTCGCGTACCTCTCCGGTCAGCTTGTTCACCCATGAGTTATAGATGCAGCCCATGTAGAAGACCGTCTCATCGGTCGGATAGATATAGTATGGGAATTTCTTGCCGTTCTCGTGACGCCACTCGAAGAAGCCGTCCACCACCAGTACACAGCGCTGGCTGACGATCGACTTCTTGTAGGAGGGTTTCTCGTAGATGGTGTCAGCACGGGCATTGAGGGTCATGTTCTGCAGCTCCGTGGTCTGTTCCTCCACCGCGAAGGAGGGGATAAGTCCCCATTCGGAGAGGGTGATAGCCCCTTGGCGAATCACCGGCAGGCGGGGGTGGGCGAAGCCTGAAACCAGATAATGGTCCTCCTCGAAGGTGAGTGGCATCTGTACACCTGCGTGCGACTGCAGGTACTCCCTGATCGCTTCTTTCGCTTTCTTCTCCACGGAGACGGTAAAACACATATGCTGTTTCGTTAAAGGTGTATCTCTATCAGTTCGTTGAAGCTGCTGGTGTAGGCGCGCGAGAGGTGTAGGCGCCGCATTTTATGTGTCAGCTCATCCTGCGAGGCGAGGCGCACCATCGTCTTGCCATGCTTGCGGTTGAGGTTGTCTATCGTCTCCATCAATTTCTTGTGCTTCGGGTCAGAGTTGAAGAAGAGCGACGGCTGGTAGGCGTTGGCATCCACCAGGTCGAGCAGGATCACCCCGGCACGCTTGTAGTGTTTGTGTTCGCGGTAGATGCTTTTCAGTCCCTCAATGGCGAAGCGCACCAGCTCGAGCGACGAGGAGGTGGGGAAGGGGAGCTTGAGCAGCACGCTGTTGGCGTAGAACTCCTCCTTGTCGTTGAATCGGTTGGTTTCGATGAAAACTACCATGCGGCGGCACATCGATTGCTGTTGGCGCAGCTTCTCGGCGCTGGTCATCACGAAGGTGGCGATCCGTTCGTGCAGTTCCTCCAATCTGTTATAATCTCGGTCGAACGAGCGGGTAGTGGCGATGCTTTGTTTCTTCTCTGCGATTTCCATCTCCAGGGTGGGGATTCCCAGCAGGTCGCGCTGCAGGTTGCGACCCACCACGGTCATCACTGATCGCACCAGCGACTCGGGCAACAGCGTAAAGTCGTAGGCGGTGTTCACCCCCATGGCGCGCAGCTTGCGTGCGTAGCGCCTGCCGATGCCCCACACATCTTCGATGGGGAGCCACTTAAGAGCCTTGACCCGTTTCTCCTCGCTGTCGATCACATGCACCCCCTGCAGCTCCGGGTATTTCTTCGCGATGCGGTTGGCCACTTTGGCCAATGCCTTGGTG
>Ga0209510_1004997_pt1 | contig 11353 bp, 5 predicted proteins | sample BiotimSIPDNA_FD_185749 | JGI IMG/M metagenome (GOLD analysis project Ga0209510, IMG submission 185749) | Anaerobic biogas reactor microbial communites from Washington, USA - Biogas_R1 time_0 SIP DNA (SPAdes) (version 2) | ecosystem: Engineered > Bioreactor > Anaerobic > Unclassified | place...
CTTAGCTTGTTGAATTCTATTCCCGGTCTTTTCAGACGTCCTCCCTCTTCCCGTTCTTTCTTCCGTTAACCTTTTCTTTGTTAAAATGGGACAGGGTCAGGATGGAACGAATTTCTGAAAGACTATGGAGCTTTGATTTTTCATAGAAAAGTTCTGTCAGATAATCGCCAATTTCGGAGAATGAACTCGGAGCTTTTACTCCTTCTCCCGCTATTTCACCCGCCAGGACAATATTATTTCCCATATCTTTATCGAAATGAACTAAACCCTCTCTCAAAGAACACAAGAGATCGGGTAACTCTTCGAAGTCTTCTGCTCTATTACTTTCAATAATATTCTTCAACAACTTCTCCAGATCGCTAGCTCTCTGTGCTGTTACCAAGAGACTTCTTAAGAGTTGCTCGAGGCTTTTCGTCATTAAGATCCCCCTTATTACGGAATTCGCTTTATGAATTCTAGTGATTAATTACCTGGTCTCTTTCCACGTGAGGCAAAAAGGCTGCCAGATTTTTTGATTCGAACAAAGCAATTCCAAACCTGATGGAACGTAGCTTCTCAAGAATGTTTCTTGTTAACATATATTTCACAGCAAGTATAGCACTATCATATAATCTCTTAGAAATAGCATATTCAATGAATTACTATGATCAGATCCACATATATCCAGTAAATTTTAATTAACAGCCTATATTCCGCAACTTCTAAAGCTGAATGAGCTTTCTTAGAATTTTCTTCATCTCAATATAAATCATTCTTTGATTCTCTCAATGAGCTTTGCTCTTGTTCCAAGATATGGTTGAAGGAAACCAATTACCTTACTTCTATCCAGTATTTCATGGAAAAACTGGTTCGAGTAGTTCCTTAAACACCCATAGCAACTGGCTTTACCTTCATTTTCCTTTCCACAATCACAATTCTCGACAATTCTCAGGGTTTCCAATAGAATCTCTCCAAGCCGGCGTTCATGTACAACCCTCCTTACATGTCCAGCGCCACCAGGAACAGAATCAAATAGAACTAATGTCGGTAGATAGTTAGGCTTATATCTGAAGACTCCATTAATATCAGTTCTATCGATCTCAAGAGTGCTGCTTATACCCTCAAGGATGCCATAAAGAAGAGAATACCAAAGCGAGGCATCAGTTTCGTTGCAGTAGTCGTCAAATGAAATCTCAAGTATATCAGTAAGAAATTCATATCCAAGAACTATACGTCTATCAAAAAGACCTTTGCATTTCTTGCCTAAAGGGTCGGAGTGCTTTTCAAGTTTCTCATCCTTTCCGACAAGTGCGAAGCCACAGTTTCTGCAAACGGAAAATCCTTTTCCACCAGCATTATTTATAACCGCCAAAGTCCCTTCTGATGAGCTAATTGAGAGGTCCAGCCCACCAATATTCTCATGACTTGTGTTACTTTGGGGATCTCCGTTAATCTTTGAAGAGAAGTAATACCGGCTTGAGAAGGTCTTTGTTGGCTTCTTAGCTGATGGTTTTACTGGAGAGTCCCCTATCATCCCGAATTCGGGTGTGATGTAGCTTCCTACGTAGTTGTATTGCTCCCCACAAACTGGACAAGCTTCCGGCAATTCTTTTTCTGAACGTTCTTCCAATGAACTTGCAAAATAGCCACAACGATTGCATATGACAAACCTATTCTTTGGGAATTCTTTACCCTGTCTCCTCTTTATATATCTACTTGTCCAAACATATCCATCGGCAATCACCTGGCTCTCAGGTGCATACTCAGAAAGTGCGATTTTCATGTCGCGCGAAAGCTCTATTGTCTTTCCTTGTGGGTAATGATATGTCTGTAACTCGATTACATCAACGGGAAACCCGTATTTAGGTATGACGTTGTTTTGTGACAGGTAGCCAATTATCTGACGATCCATAAGGGTTTTGATGGTTTCCTGCATCTTTTTAGCGGTTGCGAATTCTTTACATCTGCTAGATTCCTGCATATTAACCTCTAGCGCTTCGATGTCTTTTTCAATCTTTTCCGTGGCAATCGCTAATGATCCGTCTGTATTGCTCATAAGCTTATCTAACCAACTCCAGTTATCGACTCCCAGCTTCTGATGAAGTTCCTGGGGAACAACTGTTCTCAAAGCACACAATATTCTATCGGGCTTCTTTAACAGGAATTCCTTGAAGGCATCGGTACCAGAGCATTTCTGGTTAAAGAAGAATGATTCACAAGATCCGAAATACTCGGGATTTTCTTTCCAGAAGGCAGCAATAGCGACAGAATTCATATGACGGAGTATGATTTTCAAGTTCTTTATCTCGAACTTTGGTGGTTTTATCACTCCAGAGACCATTTTCATTGGATCTTTGAAATAGAAAAGGTCATGAGATCTACGTTTCGCGTAAGTGAGTGAGAACGCAGTCGAGTCACTGCGTCTTCCCGCTCGACCGGCTCTTTGAATGTAGTTGGCAGGAGTCGGTGGCATATTCCTCATCAAGATCGTCTCCAGCTGACCAACATCAATACCTAACTCGAAAGTCGTTGAACAGCTAAGCACATTGATCTCGCCCCTATAAAATCTATCTTGCTTCTCGGCCGCGTTTTGAGAAGTCAACTGAGCAGTATGCTCGGCTACCTCCATCAATTTGGGTTCAATAGACATATAGAGATTTCTGTAATGATTGTCCTTCATCTCTTCTTGTGGATTTATCTTCTTCAGCTTACCGTCACACTTATAACTTGGACATATGTCGTGTACACATCTCAAAGTCAACTTGCCACACTTTGGGCAACGATAGAACGCGTTAGGATTATCTCCGATACCCATTGCCAGTTCCCAGTATTCATACCTTGCCCTGTGTACTGTTCCTACCGCATTTTCGATAGAGTCAACAAAGACTCCTCTCCAGGCTGAGGGGGGGTCTTTGAAGAGATCACTCTCCCAAATTTTCCTGAGCAAGTTTCTCGCTTCAGATTCGTGATTTTGAATACCCAGCTTCAGAAATATCTTGGCAAGATAATCGAGTCTTCTGTTTGACAGATAGTCTCTTGAAGGAAGCCAGCTGTTTGCGTGATGCTTTCTTCCGCAAAGCTTGAAGGAATAATGATAGTTCCTCGGTTCAAAAAACTCGTCAGTTGGCCGAACGCCCTCCGGGAACTCTATTGCTCCATAGATTCTGAAAGAGTCCAGAAGCTCTCTGTATATGTCTGTTATCTCCTGATCAGAGAGTCCCATTTCTCTTAGTCTCTTTGGAGGTTTCCATTGATCGGGTATCCTGAAAGAGTATCCGACTATTCCGAGCCCTTCTAAGCTATTTCTACCGCTTCTTGCAAGAAACTCATAAAGTATCCAATACCAGCATTGTTTTTTTCTTTCTGTGCGGCTCTTTTCCTGGGAGAAGAATCCCAATTGATCAACATAGGTCAGAACACACTCGGCCAAGTCATTTATAGACCAACCGTCTTTCACGATTCTTTGGTAGTTAGCACTGAAAACATCTACGATAAGTCTTCGCCTGAGGATTTGAGAATACGAGTCACTAAGATATGTCGAGAAGAAAGCGGCATCCTGTCTGCTGTCCGAGAATGCAAGAAGGCGACGAGTGCTTCTAAGTGGAGACGGTACTTCTGTGTAAGTATCCCAGTCATCGTCTAAAACTGGAACGACTTCCATTTCCATCTCTTGAGAGTGTCTATAAAGAGAAGTTGTGAGTACGCTTGTCGCAGACTCGTCACCAAGAACTAGACGTCTTACTACCGAGAAAAGTGAATTGGACGTTCCGCACTTCGGACATTTATGGACTTCGTCAGAAGTAGATTTAGCCTTGATTAACTGGATCGTATAATCTTTACCGCAGTTGCACTTGTTGCCTAGCAAGTCTCTTTTTTGGATTGAACCGCATTTCACACAGAGAAGATACTCGTCTTCTGGAGCGAACGCCGATTCTTCGCTTTCCAGTTCATCTTCTGCGATAGAGTAATCGGCGAATCCACCATCGACCACCAAATAGAACTGAAGCGAATGCTTATCACCTGGAATTTCTGCAACATCTTGCTTTAGCTTTTCTTCAACAATGTAGCCAACCAAGTATAGCTGCCCGCAATTCTGGCACACAGCGCACTCAAACGCCGGATATTCCTCAGAATCAATGATAACCCCATTGTGTTTTTCGAGAAAGAGCTTTTTTTCTGGGTAGAAGGAAACATAGCCACCTTCAAGAGTTTTGATAAAAAGATGATATCTTGCATGTAATAAAGCCAAATCTTCGGTTGAGTGTTTTAGTTTGTTGGCTAGAGCCACCATGGAAACGAGTTTTCTCTTCTGGTCAGAATCTCCAGTAAAGATCTCTGAAGCTACTTCCGAAATCTCCTTTGGTCCTTTTTCAAGAAGAAGTCGCAGTTTGATTACTCTCGAATCACCTTTGAAGACATTGTACAGAAAGACGCGCCAATCTTTGCTATTCTTCTTGGAGCTCTCGATGATCTGATTCGGGACTCCAGCCTTCGAAAGCATAGCGAGTAATCTTGCTGTATCGGGTTCCTTTGAGTTGTCCAGTTCGAGACTTAGCTCCTCATAAACATTGTCTTCTGGCATTCCCCAACTCTCTTCAGTCGCGAGGTTCCTCCTATATCCGAGCACGACATCTTGATGTTCCGGAACACCCTCTTTCCAGCAGAAAACTTCACCAAACAAGTCGCTACCAAATCTGGCAATACTCTTTAGAGTATCAGCATCTCTCGATCCGCCAATAGTAGCGCTTGTCGCAACACACTTCAGCGGGGACGTTTCAGAACTGCAGACTCTTTGCTTAAGTCTACGAATTAACATGGAAGTCTCTATCCCTTTTGCACCACTATACGTATGAGCCTCATCAAGTATCAGGAAACGCCAGAACTTCGCATAATCCCCATCAAAAAAAACGTTATCGTCTGGCCTGAGAAGTAAGTATTCAAGCATTGCATAGTTCGTAATTAGTATGTTTGGCGGAGTCTGTCTCATCTTTTCTCTGGACAGCAGCTCGTTTTGTAGAGGAGAAAGACTGTTATGGGTTTTCCTGAACTTTTCTTCAGCTTCCTTGTTTTCTTCTAGAGTCTCTCCAGTGTATATGCCGAATGTTATATCTCTGCAGTTGGCGAGAAGGGAGCGCATCCTCTTCATTTGATCGTTCGCAAGAGCGTTCATAGGGTACAGAAGCAAAGCTCTCACTCCCGGGCAAAGAGTATTCTTCTCCGCCTCCTTTAAAAGGCTGTCCAGAATCGGTATGAGAAACGCTTCCGTCTTTCCGCTACCAGTGCCAGTTGCGACAATCACGTTTCGGTTAAGAGTCACGATTTTTCTTATACTTTCTTCTTGGTGCCTATAAAGAGGGCGATCTAAATCCAGATTTTCAGTAGAGAATTGCAGAAACCCTTTTGAAAGTACCCCTTCTTCCACTAATTCTCTGATGGTAGCACCATTTTCAAACGGAGGTGTTGCTTCAAGTATAGGACCCTTGTAGAATTTATCTTTCTGGTTCATTAATGTGTTCAGTTGATCTCTCAGTGCACGATCTGAAAAATCGAAAGTCGTTCTCAAGTAACTCAAATAGCTGTCAACAATATCTTCAGTTGCCTTAATCGGATCAAACAACCTCTCCATCTCCCAGCTCAAATGAAGCCTCATCAACCATGATATGATGCTTCCGATGCTCTTCGTCTATGTCATCCCAGAATACTCTTCTACATAATGAACAGTACATTGCGCCATCTCCACCAAGCTTGTCGACAAGCATCGTTATCTTCTTTGAATCCATGTCGATAGTGAAGTAACATAGACCAAAGTCAAATCCCTTACCTTGAAAATCCTTCTTTATGTGACCTGAAAAGAGGATTTCACTTTCTCCAGCAACTTCGTGATCTTTAGTATTCTGTATGCTCATTTTTTCGTCAGACGAAAATCGGTGAACAGTTATAACAGACCTATAATTAGGCCCAGAAAAGCTGGTTATTGATAAGCCCCGTTTTTGCATCTTTTCAAGTACAGCCCCGGTGTTATAGAAGTCGATTTCGAACTTGAGATCGTTTTCGAGGTCATCATAAGTGTAGTCTACATCCAGAAATCCATCATCAATCAGAAATGCAACTATCAGCTTCCCGCTACAAACATCTGAATCAAGAAGAATAGATACGCTCTCTTCCCCTTCTTCTAATGCCTGCTTCTTCATGGGCTGAACTGATTGTCCGTGCTTCTTCCAGATGGTTACTACTCTATTCTTAGGGTGTCCAAGTTCTTTCCAGTTTATGGTCAGTGATTTATTCTTCCCTTTTAATGACATAATTTCATGTTTGAAGTCAAGGATCTTCCATTTCCGTCTTATACAAAAAAGAGGAACACTTATCTGTTCTCCGTTAGTTCTATTGACGGCTTTTAGAACAAGCACCAAGCTATCGCGCTTATATTCATTTCTGACGGTATCGCTGAACTCAAGGAGATTGACCGTCACTATTCTGTCGTTTCCGAAGTGAAGTTTCTGCGATTGCTCGGTATCTTCAAGACTGACTTCAATATTGTTTTCAAGTATCGCTGGCAAGAGTATCTCGATTTCTCCCAACTCTTCATGCCAGATCTCTTCTATTCTTATTCTCCATTCAGCTTCGTTTTTCTTCCTCCACCTTATGGCTGGTATCTCAATGGTGAAATCAATAGAGGTTCCATTCATCGAACGAATCTGTCCGTCAAGACTGACTATAGATGTCGGGAAGATCAGGCTGCTCTTGCACGAAGCATTTCCAAAACTTTCATCGTTCCAATGAATGAAAAACCCGGAGTCAAGATCGATATCTATTTTGCCTTCTGCTATACGACTATTCGGAACAAAAAAATCTTCTGAGAACCTCAGATCAAGCCTTGGAATATACCTGAACTGCTCGCGATGAAGATGGCCTTTTTTGTGACGAATTGTTACTGTAAAATCTCCATACTTGCCATCGATAAGTCCTTCTAGAGGTAGAATCGAGGGGTCTGCGTCGTACTGTTCTTCTTCACAAAAGAGACTTCTGAAATCTTTGTAGCCGATTGTTTTCCCTTGGAACTCTATGCTAAGTTTTTCGAGTTCGTCAATGTCGCTTGTGTACAATTCTATTTTCGGTGCTTCGGGGCCGATAAAGACCGGGTAACCGTTTGCCACAATATGAGGATTAGTACTTCCCACAATTTTCGAGCGCTGGAATGGCTCATTATCAAATATTTCTCGCTCTATGTCTTCGCCTATTATGAAATACTGATCGCGTCCATCGTAAGAGATCTCGAACGCAGAGAAATCTTTATATTTACATATCGATGGAATCTTCTTTTTTTCTTGCTTATCAACAAGAGTACGCCCTGAAGGAAGAAGTAGGTAGTAGAGGTTATCATCCTGGGAAAAATCTTCGATCAACTCTCTCTGATTGTCGAATAGCAAATATGGTTTTGCGTCACTCATAAGATTGGCTTGCCATACTCGTTCCACATTGCCGTCGAACGATAGGGAAATTGTGATTTCTGGGGCAAGCCTTTCAATAGCAAATGTCTTTTCGACTGTATACAGAGTGCCTCCCTGAACCCGGAGATCTATCATACTGGTCTGCTTTTCTTCTTTCGTATCCACAACTAATCGAGCCGTTCGCTGCCCCTTGTGAACAAGACGCGATTCTGGCATGGTGATGAAAACACTTCCCGCATCAGGATTCCATGAGAGATATGGATACTGAATTCTTGTATTCCTTGTATTTGGGTTTTTGCTTTCTTTTACGGTTTTTATATAGTACCTTTTCGGAGTTATCAGCTTTCTGATCGCTACAGGAGATGAGGAGGAACGCTTATTGTTCAGGCCGTCCTGCCTCTCTTTCATACGACTATCCTCGGTCTTATCTTCCCACCACTGTTGCATCTGCTCAACTATCCGTCTGGATACTTTCGTCTCAATATCAAGGGTAATATTCTTGCCTTCTTTGAGATTCATGAGTAGCTTAATGCATTCAGAAACAAAATCTGAAGCACTCTCTCCACCAAGAAGGAGAAAGTATTTGGTTGATTTATTCAAATACTCGAAGCTCGAAACACCGTGTTCTGAGTTATTCACAAGTTCCAATTCCTTCAGAAGATCTTTTTTCTCATTCTCAACTTCAGAAAGTAGATTTGGAAGATTCTCTTCAGAAATCTGTCTGTCGAGAACTGAGAGACATATTTTGACGGCTTCCTGAGCTGTTAATCCGTGTTTTGCAAGTTCGTCAATAAGATCGAACTGCTCTATAAGTCTTTGTTTGCCTATTTCGACATCGCCCTGGCCGATTTTGGTTATCTGCTGCAATAACATCCTCCATAAGAAAATAACAATGAATGAGTCCTTTTCAAGCTTACTTAGAAGCATCTCCATTTTCTGTTGACACGCCTGCTTTCGGCTTTTAACATTATTCTTAGAAAGGCTTAGCTCATTTATTTCACCTAAGATTTCGAAGATCTTGTGTAGATTTCTTCCGTGTTGTTTGCCGCTTTCTGTGGTTTTTTCATTGAATTCCTTTTTCCTGTAAGGTCTTCTAGCATCTGGCAAACTTGAGTTTCTTCCGGTTATTGCTCTTCGGATTGGATCTCTAGAAAGAATATCGCTAAAACAGTTCTTGTCTTCAGTACATAACCTCAGGTCACCTAAGACTTGCGTGATTAGGCTAGAGTGAAGACTGCTAAATCTATCTTTAAGGTGGAGTTCCTGGTCTTCGAGATTCTTTGCGATTCCCTGGTTTTCGGAAAACGAGGCAAGTCTTTCGTAGTATTCTCTTCCACGCTTCAGTATTTCTTCAAAACTCTTATGATGCTTCTGTTCGGCTGAAAATATGAATGTTCTCTCGATGATTTCCCAGTGCTGCTTCACAAAACGCAGTAATACTTCTTCTGCTTCTAGAAGCCTCGCTTTGCTCTCAATCTCATCTCTTCTGAGTGAAGCTTCATAAGACTTTCTTATAGTAGTGAGTTTACTGGTGACACTTTGGTTAATCATTGTATTATCTGGAATACTAGAATCGAGCTCAGAAAGAAATCCCTCAAAGAATTGCTCAAGATATTCATTGGGAATCTTCCCGTGAGAGAGGATTGGAGTAACGAATATGTGTGTCGCTTCGGAAACCTTGAACCTTTCAAAGTCGAATCTATCGAGAATATTCAGAAAACTACTGCCGACCAGTTTCTGTGTTTTGGCATCATCTTGAAGATTGAGCGACTCCAAAGGGATTCTCCAGAAGTTATTATCTTTGTAGTGGACTATGCCGTGCCATACAAGGTAAAGCGCGAAGCATAACGGATATTTCTCCGACAGATATTCGATGGAGTTTCTAAAGGCTTTGTTCTCATTGGCAGATGAATTGAGGGAATAACCTAGAATCAAATTCTTGAATTCGGACTCAATAGTTACTATGTCCTCTTCAGTATACACAAGATTACTAATAACTCTTAGATCTTCATCAGCAACCTGTTTTTGTAGCGTCTTCTCAAGACGGTTGAGTACTTCAGTCACATCAGATATCCTCCGTAACCACGGTTTTCATTAGATAAACTTCATCTGACTGATCCATCAATTGCAGTATTGCAAAATCTCGAGTACTTATAAATAGTCTATCACAGTTAACATTCAGAACAAAATCACGTGACTCAGCCGCGATTCTATTCTTCCTTTCCGTAGAAGTGGTTTATGAATCCTACAATGAATGTGATGTCATATTCTCTGGGGAGTATTACGGCTGCACCCTTTTGGAGCTGTTCGGGGTACTTCTCTGAGAGTTTTTTCAGTTCTTCCCTTATGGAAGCCGCGAGGGGCTCGCTTTCTCCGTCGCATTTCGAGAGATAGACGTAGTGGGCCGTGCTCAGGTCGTCCGTGAGGTCAGAGACAGAGATTACAGTGTAGGGCAGTAGTCTCTCCGTTTCCATTCTCTTTATCTCAAGAAGGAGTCTCAAGAGTCTTTCAGAGAGTTTCTCGATCAGCTTTTCTCTAGCCTGCTCGAAAGACAGTTCAGACTTCTTGTAGGCTTCGAGTTTCCTTCTGCAGAGCAGGACCTCCCCGCGCCTTATAGAGTCTGTATATACCAGACCCTTAACGCTGTCCGAGCTTTCCCATTGTCTTTCGAGCCCCAGGTCGTTCAGTTTTCTCTCAACCGCCGCTTTTACTATTATTTTCAGTTCTTCCTGCCATTTCCAACCCATGTTATCAGCTCCTTATCTCTCTTGCAGTTTGAAGTCGACTGTTGATCTCCGGGATGTCCCAGATGGTTATTATCCGTGTCGGTTTCTCGTCTCTCTTTCCGCTATCGGTCACGAGAATGGCTTCCAGTCTCTTGCCGCTCTCTCCTGCCTTGCCGAAGGCTTCCAGTACTTCGAAAAGGTTTGTGCTTCCCCTGACAAATCTGACGTCTTCGTTTTCTTCGGCGTAACTCAGGACTCTCTCAACGGGACAGTCATAGATAAAGGCTCTTTCCTCTTCACTCGCGCTGGCCATCCATCTAGCGACAGCGTTCGTTGTCAGCAGTCCCCTGTACTCTTTTCCGCTGTAAACCGGGATCTGTGAGAAGGATTTCTCTTTTATTATCTCCAGGGCCTTTCCTATGGGGTCCTTAGCCTCGATGGTAGTGACCTTTTCGCCACCCTTAAGAGAGGTTATTTTTGGAGGATCCAGTAGCATTCGGGCGATTGATTCGATTTCCTCAACGACACTGTCGTGAGGCTCTGCAATGGCAGCACCGTCGGGTGTCCTCGAATGAACGATCACGTTCCTCAGTTTTGCATATTCAAGTAATTTGCTCCTGTAGGGTCTCAGTAGACGATCGTGTTCTGCCTTTTCGTTAAGAGCTTTCGAAAAGCTGAAATCGTCGGGAATGTTTCCCGCCTTCCTCAAATACATTTCGATAGTCTTGTAAGCTTCGATGAACCTTCTAGAATTGTCTCCCACAACCATATTTATCCTCCTTCTCTTTTGAGCAAATGAAGCGGTGAAAAGAACGCATCTACAAAAGAAACCACGACAGATAAAATATGCAAGAAAACACTACGGAGCCGTTACAGCCCATGATCCTGGAGTGCGAGAGATCGCGTCTAAGACGTTATTATAGAGAGTGAGTGAATCACAGAAGTGAATGACGGTATGTTTACGATCTTATTATACCAGTCGTATGGAGTGGCTGTCAAGGGGGTTAGCCGTGTCGGGCGACGTCTCTGTAAGATGCGGCTGACTGAAAAGCTCATTGGACGATTGCTGCAGCATTTCCAGGCCAGTTAGATACACAGACTTCGCGCAGAAAAGAAATCGGCGTCCGGGTTTATATTGAGCGGCTGCCATTCACGCAGGTGTTGAGCCATTCGAAATATCTCAGTACTGGAACGCCCACG
>Ga0209510_1004999_pt1 | contig 11348 bp, 11 predicted proteins | sample BiotimSIPDNA_FD_185749 | JGI IMG/M metagenome (GOLD analysis project Ga0209510, IMG submission 185749) | Anaerobic biogas reactor microbial communites from Washington, USA - Biogas_R1 time_0 SIP DNA (SPAdes) (version 2) | ecosystem: Engineered > Bioreactor > Anaerobic > Unclassified | place...
GCCGATAATTATGCTTAAGAAAAAGGCAGCCTAAAGGCGGCCTTTTTTTTTGCCGGCGTACAGTGTCAAAGATTAACTCGACTGCATAATACCTTTCACTCTATTAGCTAAATAACTGATTACCTGTGAATTGCCGGGTTTTTTACCGGCACAGGATATGGCGATAATATCCTGGCCTCGACTGTCGGCATTCTTAGTCTTGTTCCAGGCACTGTTGATTGCGCAGCGTATCGACCTATCAATGTTCTTTGGAGTCGTATTAAACTTGCTTGCTAATTGGGGATAAACAAGCTTGGTTATTGAATTTAGCGTGGCTGGACGATTTATCGACAGTATTACAGCCTCGGCCAGATAACGATAACCAGCTATATTAGGCGTAATTCCCATTCTTTTTATCAGAGTTGCCACAATCTGCTCAGGGCTGTTCACATTCTCACCCGGCACACTGGTAGCCTCAGCTTTTATATACGGCTTCTTTTTCCCAGAGCGCAGGTCGTATAGTTGCCTGATATGTGAAACCAGCATTTCAGGATCAAAGGGCTTCATAATGTAGTAATCTGCGCCCAGTTCAACCGCTGTCCGCACAGTATTGTCCTTCCCTATTGCCGTCAAAACTATTGAAATCGGCCGCTGTGAGGAATTCATTAACGCCATCTCCTCCAAAACACCTAGCCCGTCCAGCTGAGGCATAATAATGTCCAGTACTACAATATCAGGCGACAGCTCCTTTATCATATCAAGTGTTTCGCGGCCATTACTGGCGATGCCCTTTACAAGCATATCTCCGGTTCCGTCAATATACTCCTTGAGTAGCTCGCATAAATCCGTATTATCATCAGCGATGAGTATAGAAATCAAATCAGCCATTTATTATCTCCTGCACAATTTTTTCTGGTGCCTTTCCGGCACAATATACGGTGTAGTCCGCATACTTTGTATACAAAGGATCACGTTCTTCGAAGAGCTGTGCCAGGGCTTGTCCATCGCTCCTTGCAAGCTTTCTTCCCGAATCAAACCGCTTTTCCAGTACATCCGGATCCTGCCTTAGATAAATCACCCTGCCCAAATCCTTTAGGTATTCCATTAGGTCACTGCTGTTTATAACTCCGCCGCCCGTTGCGATGACGCAACCCTCTGGCTTTATGGACAATATCACTTCTTTTTGTATTCTCAGGAATTCCTCAACCCCGTCTTCCGCAACAATGTCCCTCGGTGAACGCCCGTCGCTCGATGTAATTCGCTCATCCGTATCTACATAACATAACCCCAGCCCTTCAGCCAAAAGGGGACCAACCGTGCTCTTGCCGGCTCCCGGCATTCCAATCAGTATGATAATGCCCTTGCCTTCTGCATCCGGATTGGCAGCGGCATACGATGCTTTACCGGAATCAGTTATGTCGGCCAGCCCTGGCTGCGAGCAAGCTATCCCTTTGTGTTCATGTTCTCTCATAGCTTATCCCACCCCGGATCAATAACTGAGCTTATACTCTTATATCCCTCAGCCATATATATTGCATCCAACAGTGCAATCCTCATCATTGCTTCACAGACAGGATATATTCTGGCACAAATGGTTGGATCGCTTCTGGAGGCAAATACATGATCGATACTCTTACGCTTTGTTATATCAACTGTGGACTGCTGCTGCAATATTGTCGGCGTGGGCTTGCATGCTATTCTAAGCCTTATTTCTTCGCCGTTGGAAATACCTCCAAGCAAACCACCGGCGCGATTTGTCCTAAATCGTATTTTACCTGTTTCCTCGTCAAAATAGGGCGTATCATTGGACTGCGAGCCTGTCATTGCGGCATGCTTAAATCCCTCACCGAACTCTATTCCCTTTACGCCGCCGATAGACATCATGGCATGGGCGATGGTCGCGCTAAGCTTATCGAACACAGGCTCACCAAGACCTGCCGGAACACCAACTGCTACGACCTCCACAATCCCTCCACAGGAATCATTTGCGGCTTTAACTTTCTCCAGATCCTCAATCATCTCTTGCGCCTTGTGTAAATCCGGGCAATTCAACTCATTTTTTCTGTAGTTTGCCTTTGCTGTCTCATATGTTACCGGAGCAGCCTTTATTCCGTGGGACTCTACTACATATGCAATTACGTCAATACCCATTTTGTCCAGAATCAACTTGGCCACTGCACCGCCGGCGACCCTGGCAACCGTTTCTCGTGCAGATGCACGGCCTGCCCCTGCCCAGTCGTAGTAGCGCCCATACTTTTTGTAGTAGGTATAGGATGCCTGCCCCGGTCGGACCAGATTTTTGTTCTCCTTGTGTTGCCTAATATGTACATCCTCGATGTCACTGTTGGGTATAATCATTCCAACCGGAGCGCCTGTGGATAAATCGTCCTCCATGACTCCGGAAAATATATAAACCCTATCTGCTTCCTTTCTGGGCGTGCTTACACTGGTGAGCCCCGGTCTACGCTTATCCAGCTCCTCGTGGATGGCCTGGGCTGTAATCTTCAATCCCGGAGGAACACCATCAATTATAACCATCTGCCCCCCATAAAGCTCCTGGGGTATTGCAGGATTCTTTCGAAATCCCCCGGCGTATGATTCTCCACTGGTGGTTATCCTAAAAGCTCTTCCAAATGTATTGCCAAGCATAGCATTACCTCCCGCCTTCCGATTCTTCTGTGATTATCGCAATATTTCCTCCGCATTCTTTAACAAGCTGGGGAAATGCAGGAAATGTAACATTCATGGCTTCAGCTGTTTCGATAAGAGTCTCTCCCTCTATATTCATACCAGCAACTGCCAATGCCATTACAATCCTGTGATCATTATGGCCACTGACTGTACAGCCCTTCATCGTGCTCTTCCTAATCACAAGACCGTCCGGGAGCTCTTCAATATCCGCGCCCATCTTCTTCAATTCTGAACACATCATACTAATTCTATCTGTCTCCTTCAATCTTGCCTGGGGGACGTTGACAAGGCGTGTCTCTCCCTCGGCAAAGCAGCCGGCAACTGCCATAGCAGGCAAAGCATCCGGCGTGGAATTCATATCTATCTCTATGCCCCTGAGTCCATTGCCCTTTATTACAATTCCATCACCTGTATGCCTGACGCTTGCACCCATTTCCTTTAGATAATCCAACACCCTTTTATCTCCCTGAGGATCGGTCATATCCAAATTCTTGAGAAGAAACTCTCCACCCGATATTGACGCGAGAACCATAAAAAAGGTTGCACTGGAAAAATCCCCGGGGATGTTAATATCAAATGGCTTGTAGCGCTGGCCTCCTTTGATGTATATGGTTTTAAAGCTGTCGTTGCTATATTCTATTCCCTGATTGTTAAGCCACCACATTGTCATCTCGACATAGGGGATTTCGTTCAATCTGGTAACGGTGATTTCAGTATCACTGTCCAGAAGAGGCGCATTTATCAATATGGATGAAAGGTATTGGGATGTAACGGCATCAAGCCGCGCCCTTCCTCCACCTAGCCGCCCCTTTACCACAACGGGGGCCATATCGTTGCCGCGTGTGGAATACACCTGTCCGCCCAATTGATTCATTGCGCTAATCAATGACCCCAGCGGTCTTCTTCGTATTTGCTCGTCGCCGGTAAAAACTGTGATACCATCTACCAGACCGGCAGTCATCATGGCAAAGCGGAGGGATGTACCGGAATTGCCCACATCGACAATATTTTCTGGTACTGCCGGACTCGAGCCAAAGCCATTGACTATGAAGCTATCTTCGGTGGTCTCAAACCTGGCGCCAAATGATTTGCATATTTCAAGACCCGAAAACGCATCCCCGGATAACAAGGGATTTCTTATAGTCGACAGTCCACCGGCAAGGCTCGCAATAAAAAGAGCCCTTATGGTATGGGACTTAGAACCAGGAACGCTCACAGCTCCTTGAGTCACAGATTTTCTAACCTTTAAAAGCATATTCTACACCCTTCCTACCGTTCTACATATTCTACATAAACTGAACAATTTCTATATCCCACAAAATGGCTATTCAAGATATTGCAGGCAACTATATATTAATATATGGCAACATTGCAAGTCAAACCTTTTTGTTATGGCTTTTGCCCAGCTAATTCTGACTTGCCCGGTCGGTATTGCTTAGTCGGGTTTGCTCAGCCGGGTTTGCCAAGACGGGTTTGCTCTCCTGAGATCTGCTCAGTCAGGTCAGTGACTTACTGCCACCACCTAAGAGGCGAGGTACTTCTTACTGCACAAGGTTTAATTTGTCTCTTGGAGGCGGCGGCCCGTAAAACTGGTAATAGTTGCACATAATCCTGCCGTTGTACAGCTTACGTTTCTTGTTGGCCTTGCGCCCAAATAGCTTCTCAAAATTCATATGCGAAGTAATGATGTAGAATGACCACGTGTCCAACCCCTTGAAAATGGCTCCCATTTCCCTGTAAAGCTTCTCGACATCCGGCATCTCACCCAGCCGCTCACCATAAGGCGGATTGCAAACGATAAAGCCATACTTGTATCTTGAGCTTATTTCCGAGACCGGCATGCGTTGGAGGTGAATATCATCCGCCACACCTGCCTGTGCTGCATGGTATCGGGCAAGGCTGAGCACATCCTTGTCGATGTCGGAGCCGTGTATCCTAAGGTCAGGAGTCCTCTTGGCCTTATCGGCAGCTTCCTCCCTGGCCTTCTTCCAAAGCTCAGGCGGTGTTTGCCACCAGCTCTCGGCAGTAAAGCTGCGCTTAGCTCCCGGGGCAATATTTCCCGCAATTAAAGCTGCTTCAATGGGAATAGTCCCTGAGCCGCAGAAGGGATCAATTAATGCCCTGTCAGGCTTCCATCTGCTTATCATCAACATGGCCGCCGCAATCGTCTCCTTCAGCGGGGCTTCGGAGACAAGGGTTCTATAGCCACGTTTATGCAGGCCCATACCGCTGGTATCAATCGTCAAAGTTGCCATATCCTTGAGCATGCCTACTTCTATCCTATATAGTGGCCCGGTCTCTTCGAACCACTCCTTTTTATACTTCAGCTTCATTTTCTCCACAACGGCCTTTTTAACAATAGCCTGACAGTCCGGGATGCTCGCAAGCTTTGAATCCACTGATTTCCCGTTAACCGGGAACTCGGCATTCTCAGGTAGCCAATCACCCCAGGGCAAGGCCTTTGTGCCCTCGAAAAGCTCATCAAAGGTCAGCGCCTTGAATTCGCCTACTTTTATCAAAACCCTTTCTGCGCTCCGCAGCCACAAATTCGCCCTGCAAATGGCCTCCTCATCACCGGCAAAGGTGACCCTGCCATTATCAACATGCTGATCAGTATACCCGAGCCAGCTCAGCTCCCTTGCGACAATTGCTTCCAGACCGAATATACAGGTCGCAATTAAATGCATTTTTGCCATACTTCCTCCTAAAACAGCCTTTTTCTATCGAAGGCTTTTACGATGTAACTGCCTATCTCAAATCCAATGATAATATAATCTACCCTTGCTTTCAAGGACATCTGCTATTTGAATCAATAAGTTTGATTTAATTAATTCGAATAGAGTATAATGAAAAAAGTAAGTAGCTATTGCGCCGGGAGGACATTATGAATAAAACGAAAACTAATTTTTTTGCGTGTGTTTACTATAGTATAAGCGGCTTTGACAAGTACAGGTTATTCCTTAGACACTCTGTGAGCAGGGCTGTAGTATACCTGCTTCTGGTTTCCATGCTTATTGCTCTGGTTGTCGGTATACCGGCCTGGATTGAATATAACGATATAGTCGACGAATTTTCCCTCAACATTGACACAATCATACCTGATTTTACATTAGACAACGGCAAGCTGGAGGTCAAAGGTGAAATGCCAATCATCTTAGGCAATGATACATATCCGGTAGTAATTGATACATCTTTGGATGCAGAGAATAAGATACTTAATCAATACGATATCGTAATGCTGATTACAAGTGATAGAATAATTCAAAAGAATTATGTGGACAAGGCAGACACCCCCCTGAGCATGTTACAGGGCTTGACACTTACAAGGGACAGCCTTGCTCAAACAATTCCTGTCATGAAGCCGGTAGGTATATTCGTATTTCTTATTATGGGAATCTTCTTTATCCTTGGCAAATTCATCAGCGCGCTTGTTATAAGCCTGATAGGCCGTGCGATTAATTCAGCCAAAAGGACCAATCTTAGCTATCAGAACATATTTAAAATAAGTGCTTATTCCATGACTCTGCCACTTCTGGTTTGTACGGCCTTGAATTTTATCCCGGCATACATACCCTTCGTCAGTGTCATATTCTATGCAATCGCATCTGTTTATGTGTACGGAGCGATTAACAACATCAGAAAAGAAATCGACAAGATGTCTCAGACGAGCCTTTAATTTGCCATTAAACAGCCTAATCAGCTTTCCTGCAACTAATATCCCTCGAGATATAAATACTATTTGAAAACTCAATACACTTCGTAAGCTTCACACATGGACACTGCCCAACAGGCAGTGTTTTTTGCATTAAATATGTCTATTAGTAAATGATAATGATTGAAATGATGAGCCCCTTTTAGAGTGGCACATTTTGCTATTAATATATTAGTGCATTGGAGGATAAATATGGATAAAATTCTATCATATTGGATTGAGACAACCCGGGACACCAACTACCCTCAGCTAGAAAGTGACATCGATGTTGATGTGGCAATCGTCGGAGGAGGTATTACCGGACTAACCACAGCATATTTGTTGAGCAAAGGAGGTGTCAAATTAGCCGTCATCGACGCAAACCGAATTGCAAAGGGCACATCAGGACATACTACTGCAAAGATTACGTCTCAGCATTCACTCAAATATGCCAAAACAATTAAGTCATTCGGAGAAGAAAAAGCGCTGCAATATGCACAAGCCAATGAAGCCGCCATTGATATGGTTGAGGAAATCGTTAAGGAGAACAATATCGACTGCGACTTCAAAAGAGTTCCGGCATATGTCTTTACACAGGAGGAGGACTATATTAAGAAGCTAGAGAATGAGACTTCTGCAGCTAAAAGCCTAAAGCTTCCTGCCGAATACACGGATAGGCTTGAGCTTCCCTTTAGCATAAAGGGTGCTGTAAAGTTCTCCGATCAGGCTCAGTTTCATCCCCGGAAGTATTTACTGGCACTGGCATCCATTATTAAGGAAAAGGGTTCACATATTTTTGAAAACACCCGCATTGTTGATGTTCAAGAAGGTGACCCCCATATCCTCGTAAGCGACGGCGGCAAACTAATACGTGCGAGCAGCGTAGTTCAGGCTACTCGCTATCCCTTCTTTGACACACCCGGACTCTATTTTTCCAGGCTTTATCCTGAACGCTCCTATTTGATTGGAATGCATATAGACGGAAGTCTCCCGGAGGGCATGTTCATCAATGCCGAGAGTCCTACTCGTACCCTGCGTATGCACACCAGTGACAATGACAGCCTGCTCCTTATTGGTGGAGAGAACCATAAGACAGGCCATGGGGATGATCTGCACAAGCATTATGAAAATGTGATGGATTTCGCCAACAGAAATTTCACTATTATCGATGCGCCCTACAAATGGTCTGCTCAGGACTATACCGCCATGGATGAAATACCAATAATAGGCTCTATGACCTCCGGGAAAAACAGCATATATGTAGCCACCGGCTATGAAAAATGGGGCATGAGTAACGGCACCGCCGCTGCAATGATAATTTCCGATCTAATCCTACATGGTGAAAGTCCATGGGAGCAGGTATACAGCCCATCCCGCTTCACACCTGTGGCATCTGCGAAAAACTTTATCATGGAAAATGCGGATGTGGCTAAAAACTACATTACCGGCAAGCTCAACACCCCAGATAATGAGATCGATATAGGAAGAGGTGAGGCAGTGATTACTGAGGTCGACGGCAATAAGGTTGGCATGTATCGGGATACGGACGGAAAGCGGCATATCGTCAGCACCACCTGCACACACATTGGCTGCGAACTTAAGTGGAACTCTGCCGAATTGTCCTGGGATTGCCCCTGTCACGGATCCAGATTCACCTACACAGGCGACATCATCGAAGGGCCGGCCCTTGAGAATATAAAACCAAACGAGACTTCTATATAATTCATCTGATTTTAACGTTGGTTACCGAATTGTGAGCTTTTATGCTTAAGATGATCCCCAGGAGCATAGTTGCGATAAGTAACAAAGCAGGATACTGGATGTGTGATAAAGGAAAGAAGGAATAATAGCTCTACGGAATAGCTCACCTCAGCCTTGTGATTATTTCGTAGAGCTTTTTGCTGTCCTTTTTTTTCATTTCAAAAACTAGCCCTTTCTCAAAACAGTGTAAGTTTTTTGGAGAATAGTAGAACTGCTCCTCCAAACAAGGCAAAATAAACGCAAGTGGCTCAGAAGTATTCCTGTTACGATTACTCCGTGCCACATGGGTTTCATAGTCCATTGGCATACTTTTCCTAATGGCGTTATAGAATATGGAAATACTCTCATTGCTGTTCAGGTGGAAGAAATAACCCTGCCGATAATCCCTGCCGCCCTCGCCATCTGGGTTTTCCTCCATATACCGTTCTATTTCGTCCATGACTGACTGCCTAAACTGATATGGAGGCGTGTTTTCTCTTGCCCTGTTTGCCGAATATGCCGCAAATAGCCCAACGACAACTACCAGAGCAAGTATTATGAGATGCCAATACTTTATTCTATGAAGCCTTTTCATTTTATTAGCTCCTCCTATCAAAGGTTTCTATCCGGCCTTTAGTCTCTTGGGTATACTGTATGGTACTCATTAAGCTCCACTGAGTTTCACGGTGCTAATTAATTCACTTGCTAAGCAGGCCATAAATGACCTCTTCGAAGTATTAGAATATTAGACGAAAGAATGTGCCATAAGTTTCAAATTCCTCGAATATTTCCCTATTAAATAGATAAATTGTAGCACAAAGCAGTGCATATTGCTTACAACCGATTGTGCAGCCACAATAAGCACCGATGATAGGATACCTGATATGCGATAATACCTGATATGCGATAATACCTGATATGCGATAATACCTTCTTCTCGGTTTTTCGCAGCTGCTATACGCAGCTGTTCTACCCAGTTGTGCCGCTCAGCCGTTCTACTCCGCTGCTTTAGGAGACTGATCCTTCGGCTTCATTTTAACAGACATCAGTAGCTTATAATCCCGTAGATCGGCCTTGTTACAGATTCGGAACATCAGCCACCTGCCCATTTTCATGTAATCCTGAGCATTGTCATATTGGGCACGCATTTCAGGTGATAATTCATTGCGTAAAATCACCATTTCTGCCTCATGCTTATAGCTGATGACCATAAAAACAGAAAAAGAACCTTCTTCAGGATAGAGCGTACCAAATGACTGCCCGCTTCTTTGAAATTTAACATTCCAGCCAGGCTTGCCAGAGCATACACTGTAGGACATCTTAGGTTTTGCACCATATGCCCGATTCATGTAGTCAAAAAGAGAATCCCATAATCCTCTAGCTTCACCGCCGATATATTCTGCCATAGCTTCAAAGCTTGGCTGATTGATTTGCGGGTACATGTCTTTCCATTCCATATGCACAACCCCCTTAATTCCAATATCCTATCATGGTTAACCTGACAACAGTATGTCAGGTTAGAAAATTACTCATGAAATTACTGCTTTTCAATACCACGACAATTGGGCTGAGAAGCTGCCAACTTGATATGGCAACTGTTATTGCTTCAGATGCTCTTCTCCATTTTCACATGCTCAATGCCTGCTTCCCTGAAAATGTCGCTGATTTTCTTAAATCCCATGGCCAGGTAAAAATCAACTGCCGTAAGCTGGGCGTTCACATATATCTTGCTGACACCATTATCTCCTGCTATGGCTATGAGAAGCTTGCACACGCCTGAGCCGATTCCATGTCTGCGCATGTTTTTCCTGACAGCAACCCTGCCAATCTTTGCAGCCTCACCTTGAAGGAACATCCTTCCGCAGCCCGCGGGTGTGCCATCGACATAGGCCAAAACGTGAATTGCATCCTGGTCCATGCCATCCATCTCAAGCTCCTCCGGCACGCCCTGTTCATCGATAAAAACCTCACGCCTTATCTGAAAAACCAAATCCATTGCTTCTTTATCTTTCACTCTGTATATCTCGACCATAAAACTCTCCTTAAGGCTAATAAATGCTGTTCTCTGTTGTCCCATGATGTTTTTTAGAACATTATCGTCAAACACTATTCACACTGACACATTTCCTGAACACCTGCCGCAATCACTGATTTTTATTCAGAAAGATCAGATGTGCAATTCGGGCACCTTGTAGCATCCAGGTGGATGCTTGTACGGCAATACCGGCATTCCTTTGTGGTAACAGGTGCCGGGGCAGGCTTTTTCTTAAACCTGTTTATTTGCTTAATTACAACGAAAATAACAAAGGCAATAATCAGAAAATCAACAATGTTTGAGATGAAAGGACCAATCTTCATAATTGGCGCGCCGGCTTCCTCTGCTATAGCTAGCGTATCATAGTGCTTCCCGTCCAAAGGAATAAAGAAACTCGAAAAAGCATTCCCGCCCGTAATAAGAGAAATCAAAGGCATAACGACATCATTTACCAGCGAGGTTACGATTTTCCCAAATGCACCGCCTATTATTACGCCGACCGCCAGATCAATTACATTGCCCTTTACTGCAAACTCCTTGAATTCCTTCAAAAATGACATAATAGTCTCCCCTTTTCATTTAATCTACAATTCTGCTTGCCCAATTTCTTCTGTCAATTACTCTTTTCGATTCCTTTTGCCAATTCATTCTGCCAATCTGGCTCTGTCAGTTCAGCTGTGTCAATCACTTTTACCCATTCTCAGTTAATCCGCCTCACTCCAGCCAGAACGATTGAAGCCTACCCCTATATATTATCACAAGTGTCCCTGAAATTTAAATACTATCCAAATTAATTCTAGGTTTTTCAACAAATGGGTAAAATAATTCTATAATGGCACCCTTTTTACCATAAAATCCTTCCCATTAGTTGAAAAGTCAAAGCCCATTAATAGTTGCCGCCAAACACTCAAAAATCCATGACTGGGGTATATATTCAAGCTGGGATTTGCAATATGACCCAGGTTCCTGTTCCCGGTATCGAATCTATGCTAAGCTTGCCGCCAATTTCTGCCGCCCGCTCTCTCATAATATCAAGTCCGAACTTCGTCTTGTCTTCGCCGTTTTCTTTGTCTTCGCCATTTTCTCTGTCTTCTTTGTTTTTGCTGTTTTTGCTATTCTCGCTGCTGATTACGGCAGCATCAAAGCCTTTTCCATCATCCTCAATAAGCGCATAAATCTTTTCCGCTGATAATCTCAGCACAACTCTTACAT
>Ga0209510_1005012_pt1 | contig 11322 bp, 9 predicted proteins | sample BiotimSIPDNA_FD_185749 | JGI IMG/M metagenome (GOLD analysis project Ga0209510, IMG submission 185749) | Anaerobic biogas reactor microbial communites from Washington, USA - Biogas_R1 time_0 SIP DNA (SPAdes) (version 2) | ecosystem: Engineered > Bioreactor > Anaerobic > Unclassified | place...
CATCAACCATGTTTTTGGGCGCATAAGGCTTGCCTTCAGATTCAAAAGAACCACTGTCTGCAAACTGCGCGCCGGCGATAATGGTTGCAAGGGTCGACTTTCCGGATCCGTTTTCCCCGATGAGTCCCCTTATCTCGCCCCGCCTTACTTTAATATCCACATCAATTAAGGCCCGCGTCGGTCCAAATGCTTTGCAGATCTTTTTTGCAGACAACAACACTTGATCTCCCATATAAACATTCCCCTTTCTAGGATTAACTGCGATTTATTCAATATTTGAGGCAAAAAAAACAATGACATTAATATCATTGTATTGATTAAAATTTTTATTGTCTTATCACTTTTTCAACTTTCGATTATCATTTTTTACTCGCTGGAAGTATAAGGGATTATTGCCTTAAAATCGGGTACAGATACTTGTATAGAAGGTCGCAATCATCGGTATGATTGATTCCAGAGTAGAATAGAGTTTCAATATTATTTCCCTGATCGCTATGAACCTTAATACTTCTATACTCATTGGGAGATAGGCCTGTTATCTTTTTGAATGTTCTATAAAAGGTTGGAATACTATTAAATCCACACTCCTGAGCTATATCAACTATTGGAGCATCAGATCTTAGTAGTGTTTTCGCCTGATTAATGCGAGTAATTTGTAGATAAAACAAAACAGAAAGACCGGTTTTCTCCTTGAAGAAGTTGCTCAGTGTCAATTCGCTCATATCCAAAGCTTCAGCTATTGTGCTGATAGACAGGTCTTGTGCATAATTATCCTTAATATAATTGATTATGGAGCTAACCTTCCTCAAACCCTCGGTTTTAGTGCCATTCTCAACGACCTCATAGGGACATTGCCGGAAAATATGCCCCACCAGCTCATAAACATAGGACCACAAAAAGAACTGATATCCCTCTTTCTTTTTTGTCAGCTCTATGCCTATCTTTGCAAGGATGTACTTAATGCTGTCAAAGGACTTCCTTTCTAGGCTTACTCCAATAGTATTTAAATTAAAATGGTGTAATTCTTCACTGCCATGTATCCTGCTAATTACTTCAGGAATGATTTGAAGCACATAGGTTAAATCGTTATTACCTTTAATAGAATGTATCTGGTTGCTGTTTATTAGGATTATGTCGCCGGCCTTCAAATAGTGCTTTGCATCATCTATGGTGATTAGCAGCTCACCGGAAAGCAAAAATACAATTTCAATCTCTTTGTGCCAGTGAGCCCATGTATCCTCGATTGATGATAAATAATACTGAACAGGCACTTCATCTTTAAAGCTCAAATCCTGAAAGACATAAAAATCATTCATAGCTAAATTCCTTTCCTACTATGAATAGCCACAGAAGAAAAACAAGTGCGCAAGATAATTGCAATTTGTCTATATTTTTATACTATAATCTTACCATAATATTGTCAATATAATATGTCTCCAAGTCCGTCAGCTTCCTCGAACAGCACAGGCGCTTCCCGTTCGCAGGACAGTTGATCGTTCTCGTACGCCTTCACAAGCTGTTTCTCCTCCTCTACTTGCCTCTGTCCGACTGCCTGCACTACATTCCATACTCCCTGGTGGCTTATCCCTTGGTTCGTAAGTCCCGTAACAGCTTCTGCTACCTCACGATACGACATTTCGCATGAATGCCCCAGAATCTTTTCCACCAAGTTTGGCGAAATATTCCCTAAACTACAGGAAAATCGTGATTATGGGAAGACCTCTTCCGAGGTTTTTCCATTTTTCTTGCCTACGATAATTTTACTCTAAGCAGGATTTTTAAGACTTGATATTACTGACCCTAATTGAAAAAGTAACTTCCATCCCCAATAGTCCCACATGCGGGATGTCGAATTGATACTATCTATTATGAAACTATTACAGACACACCATCGGTTATCACAGTGATTTTCGAGCCTTGCTTTCCTAAAATAGTATCTGCTATCGAAATAGCTTCCTCTATAGTATGCGCAGGAATCATATTGAAGTTGGATACCATTTCATCTGGTGCACCTGATATATAAATAACTCTTGCTTTCATTAAAACACGCGCAAGTATCTGTGATTGCCATTGATCGGCGATAGTGTCCTCACTTGGAGTAGCTAAGAAGCAATTCATCATTTTACTTAAATCCTTCTCATCTCTGAATGTTTTATAGAATTCCTCCCCTCCATGACCGTCGCTGGTTTCTGCATTCATAATAATCACACCACCATTATTTACAGTGGCTTCTGCTGCCGATAAGCCCTTAACCGCCTGATAAATATTCTGATCCAGAGGATATCCCCCATTTGTTGAAATTACTATGTCCGATGGTACACTATCAACCCTGCACTTACCATTCAGAAAATTACATCCTTCGATATGAGCCATGTTATAATCACCGGCTGCAGCAAAGATTATTTCTTTATCATAGTTAAGCACCACATTTAGAATAAAGGCTAATCCGGCTTTTTCCGCTGCATAGATCATATCCTCATGGATAGGGTTTCCATCTAGCAATCCTGTCCTTGATCTGTCACTATTAATAAATTTTGCGTTATGATTATATAAAACAGTAGCTCTTCCTGCAATTCCTGGCAGTACACTCTTTCTTCCACCGGAAAACCCGGCGAAGAAGTGAGGCTCAATTAAACCCTCAGATATAAGAAGATCTGCCTCTATTGCCAGCTTGTTCAATATAAGCTTTCCTCCGGATGGAAGCGTGCCAATATTAACAAGCATGCTTTCATCATCACAGTCATGTACACATATTTTTTCATTTGCTATTATTTCAGGGCCAAACTTGGCTTCAAGTTCAGCTTTTGTCGTCCCCCGATGAGACCCTGTAGCTATCAGTATAGTAATATCCGCATCACTATTACCCTTTCTAATCTCTGCAAGCAATAGAGGCATTATAATCCTGCTTGGCACAGGTCTGGTATGGTCGCTTGAAATAATTACAACTTTCTTTCTATTCTTTGCCAGATCGTTAAGTCTCGGAGTCCCAATAGGGTTTTCAAGAGCCTCCCGAACCAATTCCGTCTGGCTCAACTTAGGTTTATATTTATGCAGTTCAGAAGTCAGAACGGCATTTAGCCGCGCTTCTGGTATTTCCGCAATAACACTTTCTTTCCCGTATGGTAATTTTATGTGCACCAATTCTAAATCTCCTTACTATCAATATAAAAACTTATGGATGTCTCCCTAATATAGCAGCATCATGCGCCTGCTATTCCGATGCTGTAGTGGAAATCAATCCTTGATGCACCTGTCAGCAATGATCGATGTCACCGCACCTATAAGCGTTATATCAAAATTGCGCAGCTCCAATGCAGTAATACCCTTCTCAACTATAATGTTCACAATCCTTAAATTTGACTTTACCCGTTAGGTTTTGTTTAACTACACGTATAAATATATACGTGTATATAATACCGCTTTATATAAAAAAATCAACTGACTATTCATTCATCATTCGATGCGTTTTATGTCAGATACCTTTAATCGGCCGATATCCATGCCGCCACCTATCTCTCATGTCTTTATCCAGGCTATCTGGTAAGGCCCCATCCGCGTTATAACCTCATTTTCTCCTGAAGACAGCAAATCAAGCCCGCTTATTGGCTTTTGAAGCCTTACCTCTTTATCTGTCACATTAATTATCACAACAATTTTCTCCTCCGTAAAAGGATGATATCTTTCTATAGCAAAAAGGTAAGGTGAGAAATCCAAAACCCTTTGGTGTGCAAAAGGCGAAAACGCACTATGCATCCCTCTGATGCTTAAGATTTTCCTGAAAGCGCATAGAACCATATGCCGCAACGAAGATTCATTGCTCAACTGCCTCATCAAAGAAGCGTAGTCGAGTTTCTCCCTGTTAATTCTTCTGTTGATACCAGTCGTTTCAACACCCTCGATCCAATTTCCCGAGCCAAGCAGACTGTGATAATAAATACCGGGTACGCCCTTTAAAGAAAGCATAATGGCCTGTGCTGCCATAAATCGTCGAAATCGTTCTTCTTTAGGTCTTGAAGCGTTAGTTATTCCATCCATATAGCTGATATTCATTTCATAAGGACTAACGCTGCCATCTTTGTTCGTTTTGTAACTGATGTATCCTCCGTTTCTGACGACAGTATCCAGTAAGAATTCTTTTTCCTGTTCATCGAGTATTCCTTCTACAGGCCGTATACCAACTCCGTCATGAGACGCCAGGAAATTTAAATATGTATTGTACTCATTCATCCGGGTACTTTCCAAAGACTTTGCCCACTTGTTCAATTTCGTGGCATCACCACTTTGAAGCGTGTACATAGTCAAGGGAGGCAGGGGAAACTGATAGACCATATGGGCTTCGTCTCCACTGCCCAGATAGCTTATATTTTCTTCATGGGGTACATTAGTTTCAGTAATAATAATTGTACCCAGCGCCACTTCATCTAAAACAGCTCTTACTAATTTGACAATCGCATGGGTTTCTTTCAGATGCATACAGGTTGTTCCGGGTTGCTTCCATATGAAACCAACAGCGTCAAGGCGAATATACCGCGCTCCATATGATACATAAGTAAGCAGAACATTTAGCATTTCCAGCAAAACTTCCGGATTGGCAAAGTTCAAATCTACCTGATCCGGGCTGAAAGTGGTCCAGACAAATTTTTCACCCTCAGCAGTTTCGACAGGGGTTAGCAGGGGCAGTGTTCTGGGACGGATAACTTTTGAATAATCCTGCTTTGGATCCGCAGTAATAAAAAAGTCTTTATACCGGCTGTCGCATTTTATATATCCTTCAAACCAGGGGCTTGATTTTGAAACATGATTTATAACCAGATCGACCATCATTTTATAATGGCCTGATATGCGTTGGATGTCCTCCCAGCCGCCCAACTCATCTCTGACCTCATAATAATTGGTAATGGAAAAGCCGTCATCTGATGTATAAGGGAAAAACGGAAGTATATGAACCCCTGTAATAAAATCAGCAGTATATTGCTTTAAAAACTTGAACAGTGTCGCAAGAGGTTTTTCACCTTTATCGCAAATAGAATCACCGTAAGCAATCAGTATAACATCCTCCTGATCCGGCATTTTTCTATTATGATGCCCCAGCCTGTCTTTCCACTTTTCCGTCAGCTCTTTTATCCGGTCGTGCACCTCAAAGCTTCTGTTACCATATAATATTCTTAATTGCTCTTCAAGTTTCAGAGAATTAATTATGTCGCTACTCATTTAAGCAAACTCCTTCGCTCTTTTTATCCAAATGTTCTGTCCGCAGCACATCAAGCCTCTACATTAAATAGGCCGTATAAAATCTCCTCCAGCTTTTCCAGAGAGAAATACTTACTACCAAGCTCATAGTTTTTTTGAACCATCCGTCGGGCTATCTCCTGATTGTTTATCAAATTTATAATTCCGTCACAAACCCTTTCCACTGACTTGCTATCAACACACACTAAACCATTTTCCCTGAAGTCATAACGGGCTCCAAGGCTAAGCACATCAAAGCCCTTGACACCAATGTCCGCCCGATATACGTCATATTCAAACAGGACTATTGGGACCCTCGCAAACACGCTTTCAAGAAATTGGTTTCCCCAACCCTCCTGTATCGACGGGTATGTAATCAAATCCGCATAAACATAGGCATCCCAAAGCGAATAAATTTTCCGGCCATCCTCAATTCTCCTGGTATGCTCCACCAGCTTATCGTTGATTACCACCCTCGCTTCCTGGCTCCCGATATACCGGATCAGATTTTCCACATATCCATCTATTCCTTCATGGAGCCCAACAATCGCGAGAACAAAGCGTCTGTTCCTGTCATTCAACTTGTCGATATAGCGCCTTGTATTTAGTAACGCAACCACATCGGCAGCCAGCTCTATCGCTTTCCTGTTTGTAACCCTTGTTGCCTGCAATATCAGAATTTCATTTTCCAAAAGCCCTAAATCAGACCTGAAGGTGCTGTTATAATCGTCTTTCTGCCAGGGCGGGCCAGAAAAATCGAAAACATTGGGTACAACAACTGAATTAATGCCATACCTTTTACTAAACTCCTTTTGCGCCAGTGAATTGATGACACAGTGCCTGAAGTGGCTATTGTCAATCCTGGGAACAAAATAATTATCCATGACCTTCTGACCCCATCGGGTCGTCTGTTTGAAGTACTGTGGTCGGGAAGGCTCCCACCAAAAATCATGATGGTGACAAACCACGCCGACACCAGTTTTCTTAATAGCAGCCATAAACCCTATGGCTGCAGCGACATCATGACCAAGCGAAAAAATGTTGTTGGGAACCAACATGTCAATTCCTTGCTTTTTAATAATGTCGATTAACTTAGCCTCTATAGTCTCCGCCGTCTGAAGAATTTCTTTTTTAAGGCTTTCCTCGCTGTAGCTGCCTAAATTGCAGTAAAAAGCCGAGCTCAAACCGGCATTTTTTTTCGATTTATAGTAAAGCTCATCAATAATAAAGGTTTGACGCAGGGTGTTTCCCCTTGAGCCGGCAATAAATACTACAGTATGTCCCATTTTCTCCAAGACAGCTGCCCATTTATCCATTTCAAGGGATACGCCATCTGTTTCTCCTACTCTGAAATGAGCAAGTGCAATCTTCATTCTAAATCCTCCTGAAAGCTCACTTTTCTGCTTACAGCCCCGGTGCTTCAAATTCTGAAAAAGCTTGTCCTACCTGATTCTGTTGCTTGTCATGGTGTCAAAAAACATAGCTTTTCCCTTTTTAATGTATAACGGAACCCGGGTATTTGGCTTGATATCCATGAATCGGGTCGTCATTATTTTTACCTCAAGGCCCTCAAGACTGACTATCAAAATGGAATGTGTCCCCTGAGGTTCAACAAATTGTATTGTTGTTTCACACAAATAATCATCGATGGTATTTTGATCGGCTGAGATGTCTATAAACTCAGGCCGTATTCCCATATCGACCGTCTTATCCCGATAGGGCATCAAAGCCTCCTTTAGCTCAGACTGAATCTTATATCTGAAAGCAGGAGATATGGCATATAGGTGTCCCTCGGCTTCTTCTATTCTGACACTGAAAAAGTTTGTCGGCGGAGTGCCTATAAAGGAGGCAACAAATTTTGTAGCACTGTCATGATAAACCTCCATAGGCGTCCCCATCTGCTCAATGACACCCTTGTTCATAATAACGATCCTGTCAGCAAGACTCATAGCCTCTGATTGATCATGGGTTACAAAAATTGTTGTTGAGTTTTCCTTGTTATGGATGCTCTTAAGCTCAGTTCGCATGGAAACCCGGAGCTTAGCGTCAAGATTGGAAAGGGGTTCATCCATTAAAAATATTTTTGGTTTGACAACAATGGCGCGAGCCACCGCAACCCTTTGCTTTTGTCCTCCCGACATCTGGGAAGGGTACCGGCCGAGCAGTTGAACAATGTCAACAGCTTCGGCAGCTCTAACAACCCTTTCCATAATCTCATTCTTTGGTGCTTTTTGAAGCTTCAGCGGGTAGGCTATGTTTTCAAATACAGTCATATGAGGCCATATGGCATAGCTTTGGAATATCATTGAAACACCCCTATCCTTTGGCTTTAGCTTCAGGATGCTTTCGCCCTCGATGAGAATATCGCCGCCGCTAACCTCTTCCAGGCCCGAAATCATCCTTATTGTGGTTGTTTTACCGCAGCCTGACGGCCCCAGCAGGACAATAAATTCACCCTTTTCTATTGTCAGATTCATTTTGTTTACAACCATTGGTCCTGAATCGGAATACCTTTTCTCTAAATTCCTTAATTCCAGATAACTCATTACAGAATCCCCCGTTTCCTGTCAACATTTCATATACAATAGTCCAGGCCGGTCAAAACTCTACACCGCCCCACATTTGATTGACATATTTTCTGATAATAAAGGTAAATACAAGGGCCGGCAAAATTAATATTACACTGCCGGCGGCCGCATATTGTATTCCGCTGGAGGTAGTACCAATCGCCTTATACACAACGAGCGCAAGAGTTTGATTCCTGTTTGTCAGAATCAGTGCAGAAATGGTATCATTCCAGGCTGTCAGAAATGCATACATTGAACTAGCGGCCAAGGCCGGGAAGGCAAGTGGAAGCGTAATACGCATAAAGGTCTGGAACCGGTTCGCACCAAATACCATGGATGCCTCCTCCAACTCCTTGCTGATACCTATAAATATGCTCGAAGTAATCCAGGCAGTAAGGGCTATATTCGGTATTGAATATAAAAGGGACAGTCCCAGCAATGTATCGAACAGGCCAAATCGTATTAGTAATACAGCCATTGGAATACTGATGCCAACTACCGGAAACATCCTGACTATCAGTAAGGAAACATTAATAACACTCTTAAGGCGGAAGCTATATCTTGCCATCACATAACCGGCCAGACTCCCGATTGACAGGGAGATAAGTATGGTATACAAAGAGGCTATAATACTGTTTTTCAGCGCCGGCAAAGAATTATTTACAATCGCGAAAAATTGTCTGAAATTATAAAAAATACTTTTAACATATGTAAACTCTGCAGGTCCGCTCTCTCTTGTCCTGCTGAAATCCTCCAGTAATTTTTCTCCTGGAATGGTTACAGAGTATTGCCTTCTAAAATGATTTTCCAATTTAACCGGATTTTTAGTGGTAATTATAGATCGATAACCGCCGCCGCTATCGTAAAACACCTCATACTGTCCGTCTTCATGGGGCACAACTTTAACCGTTACAGTCATTTTGGGAAGTATCGGCTTCGGGAAGGCCGACATTTCTACATCTGATGCGAAAGTGGTATTCAGGAAGAATAAAAGAGGAACCACTACAATAAAAGCCATGGCTGTAAGAATAATAGCAACAACCGCCTTTTGAATGATATTCAGCTTATCCATCATCGATTCCCCCTAACCCCTGTTCCATATTTTGATACCTTCAGATACAAAACAGTAACCAACAGAACAATCACTGTTGTTGTAAAAGAGAGGGTAAAGGCAATTTTTTCACTGGTCCCGATCCCAGGCACCACATCAACATAAAAGGCTATTCTTTCAACTAAGAATGGCGCCCTGCCAAAGCCCAAGACCATTACCGCGATAGCCCAAACCTGAATAGCAGCGATAAGCCTCAAAATCACTGAAGTAATAATGGAAGGCTTCAGAATAGGCAAAGTAATATCAGTGAAAATTCTCCATTTTCCTGCGCCGAAGGTATAAGCCGCTTCCTTAAGCTCCTTTTGCATTCCCTGTAGCCCTGCCAGTAGAATAATCATCACCGATGGCGTGACCGTCCAGGTATCGATTAATATAATCAGCAAAACAGCCATAAAGCCTTCTGCATTAAGGAACACAATCGGCTCTTCAATTAGATTTAAGAAAAGCAGAACAGTATTAACCCATCCTTCCTTTACAAGACCCGTTTTCCAAAGTATTGCAACCGCAGTGGGCGTAATCGCCATGGGAATCATAGCGGCAAAGGTCAGCAGCTTTGCGCCTTTAAATTTACGGTTGAGTAAAACAGCCAGCAAAAGGGCCAAAAAATACTGTAATACCACGGATATCGCCGCAAAGGTAGCTGTATTAAGCACCGATTCTCCAAACAGATCAGACTCAAACATCAGAATAAAGTTTTCTAGGAGTGTTATTTTTCCATTAGCATCGGTGAAAACCTCAACCATACCGGAAATAACCGGAGTGAGCCAAAAAACAGCATAATAGATGAATACCGGCGATAGCAAAAGGTATGGCATTATTTTTTTTGTATGAGATACTCCTGATTTGCTCAAGATAAATGCCCCCCTTCAGAAGAAAAAAAATGAGAAGGATGTTTTATCCATCCTCTCATTATATCATTAACATACATCTATTTCTTCAGCCCTTCGAGCTCGTTCTGGAGTCCGTCAAAAAACTCGTCATCGGGAACTGCTTTATCAGTGAGTATCTCATTGAGTAAATCGCCATAAAGAAGCTTCACCGCATTCCAATCAGTATATTCGGTTGACGGTACCCCTGATATAATAGTTGTATCAAGCATTTTTGCACCTGCAAGCATAATAACATCATCTGTATCCAAAATAGCCTCTACTTCTTTGATTGGGCTTAATAAACCGCCCATTTGCATACAGTAATCATAGTTCACCTTAGAATCCAGGATATAGCTAATGAACTTCTCTGCTAATGCCTTGTTTTTTGCGCCCTTTTGTATCCCATAGCACCATGCTCCCGCAGTGGATCCGGCGCCCTTCGATCCTTTCGGTGCAGCACCAATAATGTATTCATTTGGAGCAGCATTATAAGCAACACCGATGGGACCCATATGAGCAAATGTAAGCCAAACTGCGCCGCTCTTTAATGGATCTGTTGGGGCAGTATACTGATCCTGTTCAGGATAAAAAGCGTCTCCTGCTGCCATTTTGGCTATAATGCCCATTGCTTCTTTGAAACCGGCAGAATTGAATTCCGGAAATTTTGCACCATAGGCCATCCCTAATCCAGCCATGGGATAAAGAAGCTGTGAGCCGGTCATGTTTGCAGGCATCATTGTTTTTCCAACACCTTCGCCCTTTGCGATGGCAATTGCCCAATCTGCATATTGATCCCAGGTGAGGCCGTTCACCACATCCTCTTCGGATAAACCTGAAGGAAGATATTGTATTGCATCTTTTTTTGCAATGGTTATGTATACGTCAAAGCTGATTGGAGCAAAATATGTCTTCCCGTCTTTTTTAATGGAATTATCAAACATGCTGGTAAGGTTGACTTTGCTCGCATTGATGGTATTGGTCAGATCCTCTACCCACTCGCCATTAACATAGGGCGCCATATTTGCTGTATCTACCAGAAGAACATCCGATACAATATTATTGCTTTCCTGCTCGGACTGGATTTTCTTAATACTGTCTGCCTGAGAAACGAAATCCACTTCCACCTTTACGTTATGTTTTGTTTCAAAGCCTTTAATAAAGTCGTTCATGATGTATTCCTTTTCATGTGGCTGTGGCGAGCCGCTCATGCTGATTTTCAGGACCTTCTGGCCTGCAAACGGTACAGCGCAGCCGGCAAAAGCCACCATGCTTAAGAGAACCAAAGACAAAATGAGACAAATCAACTTCTTACTCATCTTACTCCTCCTTTTTTACGCTTTATTACGGCTAAATTCATCAGGTTCCTTGCATAATGCATCTTAGCCGCACCAGGTTTGTTAATGGAAGCGTTTTCATTTTTCAATAACATTTTATCACTATAGAAACGTTTTTGCAATACTATTTTTTTATTTATTTAATATATGCCACAATCCCTTATTTTCAGCTATTACATACATATTTAATATTTGTGGTAACGTTTTCATAT
>Ga0209510_1005017_pt1 | contig 11311 bp, 19 predicted proteins | sample BiotimSIPDNA_FD_185749 | JGI IMG/M metagenome (GOLD analysis project Ga0209510, IMG submission 185749) | Anaerobic biogas reactor microbial communites from Washington, USA - Biogas_R1 time_0 SIP DNA (SPAdes) (version 2) | ecosystem: Engineered > Bioreactor > Anaerobic > Unclassified | place...
AGCATCGGGGTAGTCCTGACCGGGAATTTTGAGTATGACAAACCCACAGAAGCCCAGCTGGATAGCCTGGTATGGCTGATAACCCAATACCTAGAACCTAAGTACGGCAAATTACAGGTGATGGGGCATAAGGACGTGATGGCTACCGCTTGCCCTGGGAAGAACTTCCCCTGGGCAGAGTTGCGAGCGAGATTGGAGGATGATGAAATGATCTATAAGACCTTGAACGATGTCCCCGACTGGGGCAGGCCCTTAATCAAGAAGCTGATAGACCGTAAGTCCTTGGCGGGTGATGGCAAAGGTAATATCAACCTGCCGGAGTCTACATTGAAAACCTTGGTAATCTTAGAACGGGAAGGGGTGCTGAAATAATATGGAAATATTACTGGGAATTAAAATTTGTCTGATCGCAATAGTAGCTGATACTCTGCTAGGTTGGCTATTTGCTTTAGTCAAAGGAGAGTTTGATATTAGAGAAGCCCCAAGATTCCTACAGACCGCGATACTGCCCTATGTGGGTAGTCTGCTTATAATTGCAGGGCTGGCTTACCTAGATGCTCAATATATGCCAGTATTTGTTATTGTTACGGGTATTATTACTGCTAAGTTTGGGGTTGAAGCTATCAAGGATAAGATAATAGGATATTTTAAGTAACAAAAGCCGGGGTTTAAACCCCGGCTAATGCCTTTTGACGGATGTACTCACTTGCGCTGATCCCAGCCTCTTTTGCCCGACGTTGGATCTCCAGCCACTCCTTGTCAGACAGTTTAACGCTCCGGGGCTTACGCTTATCATCGCCTAGGGCGGGGCGGCCTACTTCCTTCTTCATCCCTATCTGCCTCCTTCTAAAATCTCCGTGATTCTTTCTATCTCCGCATCGATCGCGGCCACCTTGGCCTCATAGTCTGGGTCTGCTGTGATGCAGATTGCCTCCATGCTCAGTTCCAATCTCTTTGCTCTCAGTTCCCATTTCTCTTTCGCCGTCATTCGCGTCAACCCCTTTCTTTAATATAAGTATATACCTAAATTGAATTAAAGTCAATACCTAAATTAAAAATAATCAAAAAAATAACCGGGGCGCTGCCCGGCTACTTTGAAGTATTACTGCTAATGGCTCCAAAATAGTAATGGGTAGATTTTCTATTTCGTCACTCTCATAACGGTATATAGTAGCTCTATTTTTATTTAATTTCGCGGCAACAAAGTCTACTGATAATCCGAGTTCAGTCCTCCTGTTTTTGATTCTCTCGCCAATTGTCATATTAATCTCTCCCAATTCAATTAATAGGCATTTACTAATATTGGTATTTTACACTATTGGTCGCAAATATGCAACAGATTTAGTTTGTATGAATAGAAATAGTCGCATAATAAGCAAAATAGTACTTGCAAAAAATGGGGCAACCTAGTAATATTTAGTTAGTCGCATCTGGCGCGAATTACCAAGAAAGGAGAAGTAAAATGGTAAACATTAACAAGTTAAAAGGCAAAATAGTTGAAAATGGCCTTACAATCGATAAGCTCGCAGACTTAATAAAGGTTGATCGTAGCACTATGTATCGAAAGCTCAGCTTAAAGGGTGAAACTTTTACTATCAAAGAAGCTACAATGATCGCACAGGTCTTACATTTAAACACCGGAGAAGTCAATGCAATTTTTTTTGATCAAGTAATCGCATAATATGCGACAAGTACTGGAAGAGCTTAGCGAGGTGATCTTATGCGTGAACCAAACGGTTACCGGCAGCAACTAGAGCGCCTGGCCGAACTATACCCCGGCAAAGAGGTTTTATCCATCCAAGAGGTCTGTAAGATGCTCGGATGTCACCGGCAAACCCTACTGGCAGACAAGACCTTCCCCGCTAAGCAGATCGCCGGAAAGGGGAAGTATTACATACCGATCGTCGGGCTGGCCAGGTGGCTGATGACAACAAATTGAGAGGAGGTGAGAAATGCATGGGGAGAGAGATTGAACTGGTGCGTGACAGGCTGCTTAGCGGGATCGTTTGTTGCGACGTGGACCCTACAAGCGAGGGCGCTTTTGATGAAGTGGATCGCTTATGCCGCCGGCTGTATAACGGTACGACTGGTGGCTGGAGAACGCTTCGCAAGGAAGGTAACTTGTTTGGTGCTACTTGGGACGAAGTGAAACCCGTACCGTGTAAAGAACATCAGAATCGCTGGCATTACGTGGTTTCCACATAACGGAGAGGAGGTGAAAAGCGAATGAAGATTGTCACGGAAAACCTAAGAGACTGTATCGGTGGCCGCGGTGGTACCCGCTACTACGTTATCAAAACTCCTATCAATGAAACCGGGATATGCTACCAATTCGAGACCAAAGCAGAAGCAGAAGCGTTTATTGCAGCGCAAGAAAAAAGCCCGCAAAAAGCGGACTAACACAATTGATCACCTACATCATAGCACATCGACCCGGGGCTGCGCAACGCCCCATCTGAGAGGAGGACAAGCCCAATGAAGACTTATGAGGTTAGATTCCGGCAATTTGCCAGAGGCCAGAGAAGCAAGGGGGCTATCTGATGGGACGCACCAAGAAACGCCACCGCGACTGGAAGAAACAGATGAAAGCCCGAGCCCGGAAACGCCGCGGATATGGGTACCGTTGGGACGACGACATCAGCCCGGGCCGATTGGTAGCCTGGGCGGAACCGGAAAGGAAGGACAAGCATGGTCAAACGAGCAGCAGGAGTAACTAGTTACTACGCCAGAGTTCAGCCGGCGAACCCCGCGGCCAGAAACCGGCGCATCGAGAGAAGCGAACCCAAGACCTATATAGATGTGACCACGCCAGAAGTTCGCGAGATGCAGAGACTCGATCGGCGAGTGGATTTAGTAGGGCAAGCCATCACGGCTTTGGCAATTGCGCTAGGGGCGCTGGTACTAATCTACAATCTGGCGAGGTGGCTATGCGGGTACTAACGATCATCGTGGCTCTGCTCCTGACCATAGGCCTGATATACGACGGCACCCGAGCCACAGATCCCTACGAGCCGGTACCCGGCGCATATGACGGACTGACTACGGAGGAGATCCAGCAGCTTGAAACCGAGCGGGAAGCATCCCGGATGATAGACGAGGAAGTCAGTCGCGGCGCCGATCGAATCATGACCATGGAGGCCACGGCCTACACCTGGACAGGACAGCGGACAGCAAGTGGCACATGGCCCAGCCGGGGGACTATCGCGGTTGACCCGGAGGTTATACCGCTGGGAACCCGACTCCGCATCGAGGGGTACGGGGAAGGGATAGCGGAGGATACAGGCGGGGCGATTCGGGGAGAAATCATAGACCTCTATATGTTGGATAGAAACGAGGCTCTTTCATGGGGCCGCAGACAGGTGGAAGTGAGGATTATTGAGGAGGGATAGCATGTTAAACCAGTTAAGGGATGAGATACACCAGAATGCTATAGAGCATGGCTGGTGGGACGAAGAACGGTCATTTGGAGATATTATAGCCCTGTGCCATAGCGAATTGTCGGAAGCGTTAGAAGAGCACAGAAATGGTCATTTACCGACTGAGATATATTACAGCAATATAGAAAAGCCGGAGGGGATACCGATTGAGCTGGCCGACTGTATTATCCGCATACTTGACTATTGCGGCAAAGAAGGCATTGACATCGAAGAAGCCGTCAGTTTCAAGCACGAGTACAATAAGACCCGGCCCTACAGGCATGGGGGCAAAAAGATATGATCAAGCTCTGCGTGACCTGCGCTCTCTGGAAACCCAACCGCCCTATAGGTATCCTGATCCGCACCGGGGGCAAGTGCTATTACAAGGGTGAAACGAAACTTGACTACTCCTGCTGGGCCTGGTTGAAATGCACTCCGGAGCAGGAGGAATCACGGAGGAAGGCGGGGCTGATTGAGTAGCGGCGCAGTGTGTTAATTATGTGCAACAGAGAGGAGGGCAACCCATGAAGCCAGGCGATAAAGTCATGGTTCCCCGCACGGGCGGCGGGTACTCCCTGGGGGAGATCTTAGAGGTTTATGTGGATCGGGCCCGAGTAACGTTCCCGATCGGGAACACCTTCCGAGGGAAGCCACGGCCGTTAGCGGGGATGGGATACAAGACTGTGAAACTGAGTGAATTACGACCAGTAAAGGAGGCCGACTAGTGGAAAACGCTTTAATAACAATCGAGAGTGATACTTTTACCGTGCTTAGAAATGACATCAATATGATCATAAAAAAGACCCTGGAAAACATGATCAGCAAGTCTGGTGATAAAGCCGAAGTGAAAGTATCCCTGAAAATCAACTTGGATAGGAATACCGTTCCTGATGAGAATGAAGTCCTGCGAGATGTCTTAGTTCCTATGTTTGAGCACAAAGTGACTTCGACGCTGCAGTATAAGGCAGAGCTAAACGGTTTTGTGGACGGGTCGTCGTACGAGCTGATCTGGGATCCAGATGTCATGGAATATGTTATGAGACCGATACAGGATAGTTTATTCGACGAGTAAGTAAGGAGGATTTATATGGATATCACCATCAAAATTGAAGCTCCGGCCCTAGAGGATGCGATCCATGCCCTGGCCGTAGCTATCGCGGGAAATATAGAACTGCTGCTGGAAGGTACCGGATCACGGGCCGCTACTGTGTCAGTCGAAATGCCGGTTTCTGATAGGCCTGAAATAAAAGAGGAAACCACTGCTTCTATAGCTGACGATACAGCAGCAAGCGAAGAAAAGCCGACTACGACAATCACTATCGATCAGGTCAGAGCTTTGTTTGTAGAAAAAAACTCAGCCGGAAACCGAGATAAGTTGAAGCAGATCCTATCTGATTTCAATGTGAAAAAGGTAACCGACCTGCAGGAAAAAGATTTTGCTGCAGTCATAGCCAGATTGGAGGACCTATAGTGACGCACGCACTACTTAGCGCATCATCTGCGCACAGATGGATGAACTGTCCTCCATCAGCCAGGTTGACAGAAGCAATTGCTGATACAACCAGTCCTTATGCAGCTGAGGGTACTTTAGCCCACGAAATCAGCGAACTCATATTAACAAAATACCCGCACTGTGCTGATTCCCCCGATAAATGGGAGCGGATAAAGGCTCATGAACTGTTCTATGAAGGCATGATTGATGAAGTATCTATTTACACCGATTATGTCATTGAACAATTTAATGCAGCTGTGCAAGCTACCAGGGACCCGTTGATCTTCCTGGAAACCAAGCTGGATTTCTCCGCTTACGTTCCTTATGGGTATGGTACCGGCGACTGCATTATTATCGCTGACGGTCAGATGGAGATCATTGATCTCAAATTTGGCAAAGGCGTTGAAGTGAGCGCCGTCGATAACCCCCAGCTGATGCTGTACGCCCTGGGCGCCTATGAACAGTTTGGATTTATCTATGACATCCAGACCATCAAAACGACTATTGCCCAGGTACGCCTGAATCATATCTCTTCCTCTATCATAACCACCGATATGCTGCTCGACTGGGCAGAGAACACAGTTAAACCAATTGCGGCCCTTGCTTTTGAAGGAAAAGGCGAACAGAATCCCGGGGAGTGGTGCAAGTTCTGCAAGATCAAAGCCGACTGTCAGGCCCGGGCTGATCAGAATCTGGCCTTTATCGAAGCTAATAAGGGAAAGCGGATCACTATCAAGCGCCTGGCTGATATTTTGACCCAGGCAGATGAAATAATGAGCTGGATCTCTGATATCAAAGAACTGGCCTTGACAAAGGCTCTGGAAGGCACTGAAATACCCGGATTTAAGCTGGTTGAGGGACGCAGCAACCGTCAAATTACAGACGAAAAGGCCCTCTCTGAAATACTGGCTCAAAACACTTCTGAGCCAGAAAAAATCTACAAACCCAAGACCCTAGAAACCCTCACTGCATTAGAAAAGATGTTCGGAAAGAACCGGTTCGCTGAACTGGCGAAACCCTACTTAGTGAAACCCCCAGGCAAGCCTACCCTGGTACCAAACAGTGACAAAAGACCCGCTCTTAATTCACCCGAAGACGATTTTGAAATGTAAAGGAGATTGATAAAAATGGCTAACAAAATACAGGCAGTATTAAAGAATGATACCAAAGTGGTGACTGGATTAGTAAGACTCAGCTATGCTCATATCTTTGAGCCGAAAAGCATCAACGGCAGCGACCCTAAATACTCCGTATCACTCATCATCCCGAAATCAGATAAGCAGATGGTCAAGGTAATCGAAGAAGCGATCAGCAACGCCAAGGAACTGGGTAAGTCTAAATGGGGCGGCAAGATACCGAACGGGCTTAAAATGCCCTTGCGTGACGGCGATGAAGACCGCCCGGACGATGAGGCTTATGCAGAAAGCTATTTCGTCAATGCAAACAATGACAAAGCCCCCAAGGTCGTTGGTACCGAGAAAGACAAAAGGACTGGCAAAGCTATCGAACTGGGATCTGATGATGTTTATTCCGGATGCTATGCCCGGGTATCCGTCAATTTCTACCCGTTCAATGCTAACGGCAATCGGGGAGTAGCCTGCAGCCTGCTTAGTATCCAAAAAATTGAAGACGGTGAGCCGTTAGCAGGTGTTACCAGCGCCCCCGAGGATGATTTTGACTTCGATGAAATAGACGCTGACGATGATTTCCTGTCATAGGGCTGATGGTTATGCCGGCAACTCTCAATGTAGACATTGAAACCTATAGCGATATAAGCCTGACTGAATGTGGTGTGCATAAGTATGTTGAATCGCCAGCGTTTAAGATCCTCCTGTTCGCATATGCGTTTGACGATGAACCAGTTGAAGTAATTGACCTGGCCAATGGTGAGCAGCTGCCTGAAAGGGTGGCTGCCGCCTTAACTGATCGACGCATTGTAAAAACTGCGTTTAACGCTCAGTTTGAAAGAGTTTGTATAAATAAATACTTCAGTATCAACTCGGTCAACTGGGACTGTACTCAGGTCCTGGCGGCCCGGCTGGGTTTCACCGGTAATCTGGCCAGCGTCGGTATTGCAGTCGGTATCGATCAAGATAAACAAAAGCTGTTCACCGGGAAAAACCTGATCAGGCTATTCTGTATACCGAGGGCCGCAACCAGTGAACAGGGTCCTTTATTCAAACCCACAAAAAAGAAAAAAGTATACACCCGGGAAGAAAGGCCTGCAGAGTGGGAACAGTTCAAAGAATACTGCGCCCAAGACGTGGAAGCGGAACGCAGCATACGAAACAAACTGGAGAAGTTTATCGTGATACCGGATGAAGAAATAGCGCTTTACCAGCTTGATCAAAAAATTAATGATACCGGAATCCTCATAGACACTGACATGGTACATAGCGCTATTGCAATCGATCAAGAACAAGCCGACAAGCTAACTGCAGAATTCCAGGCTATCACCGGTTTAGACAACCCTAACAGCCTGGTGGATATTAAAGCACTCATAAAATCAAGAACCGGCAAGACTGTGACCAGCATTACGAAGAAGAACCATAAAGAACTATTAGAAGAATTCAAGGACTGTCCCGATATCGTTTTTGCCCTGGAGATCCGGCAGCGGCTATCCAAGACAAGCATAGCCAAGTATCAAAAGATGCTTGATGTAGTTTGTAGCGACGGCCGGGCCCGCGGGATCCTGCAGTTTTATGGAGCGGCTAGAACTGGCCGCTGGGCCGGCCGAAAAATACAGCCTCAGAACCTTCCCCAGAATCACATAGCCGATTTAGACACAGCGAGGAAAACCATTAAAACGGGTGATTTGGAGCTCATGGAAATGTGCTACGAGAACCCGTCAGAAATTCTTAGTCAGTGCATCCGGACGGCGATCATACCATCACCCGGCAATAAGTTTGTTGTAGCCGACTTCTCCGCGATCGAAGCGAGAGTGATCGCCTGGCTGTCTGGTGAGCAGTGGCGGATCGATGTCTTCAATTCACACGGCAAAATATATGAAGCTTCAGCTGCGGCGATGTTTAAAGTGCCGATCGAATCTATTCACAAGGGTGACCCGCTCAGGCAAAAAGGAAAAGTGGCGGAGCTGGCCTGCGGTTATGGCGGCGGGGTCGGCGCGCTGATCCGGATGGGTGCCGGTGATCTGACCGACGATGAACTAAAAACGATCATTACCCAGTGGCGGCTGGCAAATCCAAAAATAACACAGTTCTGGCGTGATACTGAAGCGGCAGTGATCGAAGCTATAGCAGACCGCAGCACTGTTCAGATCAACAAATACCTTAAAGCGATCTACCAAAGCGGGATCCTGTTTATTGAGTTGCCCAGCGGCCGCCGCCTGGCTTACGTAAAACCAAAAATAGTCGAAGATGAAAGATACCCGGGGAAAGAAAAAATAACCTTCCAGGCAGTGGATGAGAAGACCTGGCAATGGGTCGAAGAGGACACCTACGGCGGGAAGCTGGTGGAGAACATTGTCCAGGCTGTTGCCCGTGATTGTCTGGCCTACTCCATGCTTAATCTTGACTACCATAGATTTGATATCGTAATGCATGTTCACGATGAAGTGGTTATCGAGGTACAAGAAGAAGACAGCAGCAGCCTGGAAGCAATATGCAGACTTATGGGCGAACCTGTCCCCTGGGCACCGGGGCTGCCGCTAAGGGCAGACGGATATGAATGCTTTTACTACCAAAAGGATTGAGGTGATTGTGAACATATGAAGGCTGAGACCTCTGAAAATATGAAAACTGAAGCAAGAAAAGTAATGATTGCTGTCGGCAGCAGCAGACAATCCCTCAAATGGAAGAATACCGAGATCGCATACTGTGACCTGATCGAAAAACTTAAAGTAACAACCAGGACCCGGGAAACCTTTCAGGAGTACAAGAAAATGCCGAAAATGTCCCGAGATGAAATCAAAGATGTCGGGGGATTTGTCGGCGGCGCGCTGAAACAGGGAAGAAGGAAGGCTGAGAATTTAGCCAACCGCAGCCTGATCACTCTTGACCTAGATAGTGTGAATATATCTACAGAAGAGCTCTGGGACAATATCGTTATGCTCAATGATTTTGAAATCGTTATGTATTCGACTCACTCACACCAACCAAGCAGTCCCCGGCTGAGATTGATCATACCGCTTGATAGAAATGTACTGCCGGATGAATACCAGGCGATCAGCCGCAAAATAGCAGACGATATCGGTATAGATATGTTTGACGATACTACCTATGAGCCTATCAGGCTTATGTACTGGCCTTCTACCTCGGCTGACGGTGAGTTCATATTCAAACGTCAAGAAGGCCCCTGGTTGGATCCGGATAGCATCCTGGACAGTTATCTTGACTGGCGGGACTCCTCGTTTTGGCCGGTCAGCTCCAGACAAGGGATCCGTATACAATCAGAGATCAAAAAACAGGAAGACCCTTTGACCAAGAAGGGAATCATAGGCGCCTTCTGCCGCTCCTATACGATCCATGAAGCGATCGAAACTTTTTTATCTGATGTTTACATATCATCCAAGGCGGCAGACCGGTACACCTACGCCGAGGGCTCCACAGAAGGCGGTCTGGTAGTATATGAAGATAAATTCGCGTACAGCCATCACGGTACCGACCCGATCAGCGGCATGCTGTGTAATGCCTTTGACCTGGTCAGGATCCATAAATACAGGCACCTGGACGAAAACGCTGGCCAGGATACCCCGCCCAACAAAATGCCCAGCTATTTAAAAATGCTTGATACTGCCAGTGAAAACGACCGGGTAAAAGAAGAGCTGGGCAGAGAGAAAATGCAGGAAGTATTAGACGACTTCGAATTCGATGAAGTTGATACCGCCTGGCTGAAGAAGCTGGATTATGACCGCAAAGGGGTCTTAAAAAACACGATTGATAATGCCGTGATCATCCTGGAGAACGACCCCAGAGTCGCCGGAAAAATGATCTACAATGAATTCTCAAACCGGGCCATAATAACCGGAAAACTGCCCTGGACGGATCACATCAACCGGGACTGGATAGACGATGATGATGCCGGGGTCCGGTACTTCCTGGAGCATAAATATGGGCTGCAGGGAGCTGGAAAAATAGCTGATGCAGTGTCGGTGATCTTCCAGCGGCACCGGATCCACCCGGTTAGAGAATATCTAAACGGCCTGACCTGGGACGGGAAGGAAAGACTTGAAACTCTGCTGATAGATTACCTGGGGGCAGATGACAGCTATTACACCCGAGCGGTCACCCGGACTCACTTTGTAGCAGGAGTAGCCCGGATCATGAGGCCCGGTATCAAATACGATACCATGCTCGTTTTGACCGGTCCCCAGGGGATAGGTAAAAGCACATTGATCCGGTACCTGGGGCGGGATTGGTTCAGTGACAGTTTAAGTACAGTATCCGGCAAAGAAGCCTATGAGCAGCTGCAGGGTGTCTGGCTGATTGAAATGGGTGAGCTGACTGCAACCCGGAAATCAGATATTGAGGCTACCAAACTGTTTCTAAGCAAATCTGAAGACGTTTACAGGGCCGCATACGGCCGTCGGACGAATCGGTATAAACGGCAGTGTATTTTCTTTGGTACCTCTAATGATCGGGAATTTTTAAGGGATAAAACAGGAGACAGGAGATCCTGGCCAGTTGACTGCTGGATCCAGCTGCCTATGAAAGACATCTTTACTGATCTTCCGGATGAAGTTGACCAGATATGGGCTGAAGCCGTGACGCTTTATAAGAAAGGGCACATGCTGATATTAGATGATGAAGCCGCTAAAGAGGCCTTGGAAAAGCAAAAAGAGCACTCGGAGGAGAGCCCTAAGACCGGCATGATCATTGAATACCTGGATAGGTTGTATCCGAATAACTGGGAAGATATGGACCTTAATGAACGGCGGGCTTATTTATCCGGCAATGACGATTTTGACACGATTGCGGAAGAAGCAGAGCTGAGGAAGGACAGGACCTGTGTCATGGAGATTTGGTGCGAGCTATTTCGCGGGGATCCTAAGCAGCTGACTCCAATTTTATCACGGGAAATCAATGACATTTTACGCGGATTGGATGGCTGGGAAAAAGTAAACACCCATTTACGATTTGGAAAAATTTATGGAAAACAGAGAGGTTTTAGGCGTCTACAGAATTTTTAATCTGTAGACACCTAATACAAAATCGGCGAACACTAGCGTCTACAATGTCTACAGATGTCTACAGAATTTTTGACTTTTGTAGACACCTGAAACGCCGAACCCATAAAGGTTAAAAGCCTGGTGTCTACAATGTCTACAGAATATCTATATAATATTACATTTTATCAATTAGGTACGTATATACACGTAATACACGCCTAATACGTATATATATAAAGACAAGCTATTTTTTGTAGACATGTAGACACCTAAAAA